>Ga0209019_1000805_pt1 | contig 15861 bp, 17 predicted proteins | sample METZYME_3_300m_FD_187549 | JGI IMG/M metagenome (GOLD analysis project Ga0209019, IMG submission 187549) | Marine microbial communities from oxygen minimum zone in mesopelagic equatorial Pacific - METZYME_3_300m (SPAdes) (version 2) | ecosystem: Environmental > Aquatic > Marine > Oceanic... | reverse complement strand
AATCTCGCCCGCAACATAAACGTCGTCGGGCAGGTTCACCGGTACAGATTCATGCAGCTCGTCGTCATATTCGACGACCGCACCCGGCTGCTGCAAAAGCAAGCCTGTATCTGGTTGGCGAACCCCGGCCATACACACAAGATCACACCGCAAAACCCGTTCTGACAAATCGAGTGCTGCCACCTTTATTCCTGACACACGCTTCGCCCCGTTCGCCGATAAAACACGGTGTCCGATCAGCACTTCAACGCCGGCATTGCGAACTGCGTCCGCAGCTTCGCTCGAAATCGGTTCATCCCTGCTATCGACCACCGCCACAACCTCAACGCCAATTTCTAGAAGACTCAACGTCGTGGCGTACCCGATGTCGTCGATCGTCACCACCACCGCTCGTTTTCCTACTGGAATCCCGTACAACTTCGCCATCAACATAGCCCCTGTAGCCAACATCACCCCCGGACGATCGTTGTTTTCAAACGAAAACGGAACCTCATACGACCCATTCGCCATCACCACTCGATCTGCACGAAGCTGAATTGCCTTGTAACCCTGCTGAACTGCGATCAAGTTGTCCTGGTAACTGCCAAATGCAGTAGCACCACTCATCACACGTATGCCATCGTGCGACAGGACTCGTTGCCTCAAGGAAGTAGCTATCTCCTGCCCCGTACCGTCTTCGATCCCATCGATATTTACATATCGAGTCGTGTCGTAAACAAGATGCCCGCCAAGCGTTGGAAAACGATCAATCAGCGTCACATCCACGCCTGCATCGGCTGCAGTTAGAGCAGCAATCATTCCGGCAGGTCCACCGCCCACAACCGCCAAATCCGTCTGTGCGTTGCCATGGGAATATGTCGGGCCACCATCACTTTTAACATCCACTTTGCCGAGGCCTGCGATGCGACGCACGATCGGACGCATAAACTCCCACAGCATCTTCGGCCTATGAAACACTTTGTAGTAGAAGCCGACCGGCAGGAATCGATCCATCCGATCCAGTAGTGAGAGAAAATCGTGATCCGCTGATGGCCAGGCATTCTGACGATTCACCTTCATCCCGGCACAAACTTGCACTGTGCAACCCCGGACATTAGGAATCCCATCAACCGTCATCAGGCAGTTCGGGCAATTCCCCGTGGCACAGAGCAGACCCCGCGGCCGGTGGTATTTAAAGCTCCGACTAAGAATGTCTACGCCAACCGCCGTTACTGCGGAACCAATAGTGTCGCCTTCGTAGGCTGAAACTTTCTTACCGTCGAATTCGAACTCGACCACGGAGTCCCGATCGATAATCTCGTGCTCCGACAGAACAAGCCTCTTGCCGACACCTTTATTCGCCATCGCCAGACTCATCTCTGTGTCGCGGAGCTTCCGCTTCTGGTGGCCAACTGGTTTCGATCACTTCGTTAGTGTGGGTGTTACGAACGGCAATAAACCACTTGCGACAACCCAGAGTGTGATTCCACCACTCACGCTGGGACCCGTCGGCGTTCTCACGAAAATACAAATACGAAGTCAAATCCTCGATCGAAGCATCCGGCCCGGTCCGCGTCATCACCTCACCGCCGAACCGGAAATCGTACACGTTGCGCTTACCGCAATTTGGACAGTTGAGAAGAAATGCCATCGATAGATAGTTGCCGATCCGCTCGGTCGTTGCCAGCGATTAAAAGAGGGTCAGGTACCGGTCGATCTCCCACTGCGACACCTGGGCGTGATACTCCGCCCACTCAGCTTCCTTAAGTTCAACGAACTCGTCGTAAATCACTCCCAATCCATCCTTAACAACCTCATCCTTGCGAAGCTCACCGAGTGCCTCATGGAGGGTCTGTGGCAACAATTGAATGCCACGCCGACCGATCTCCTGAAGCCCCAGTTCGTAAAGATTTCCTGTGTTCGGTTCACCAGGATCGAGCTTGCGTGCGATACCGTCCATCCCCGCCGCAACGTACGCGGCGAATGCTAGGTAGGGGTTACATGCCGCGGAAATCGTGCGATCCTCTAAATTTCCGGGACCTGCTGTGCGGATCATCTGCGTGCGATTGTTATCGCCATATGAGATGAACGCCGGTGTCCAGTTAAACCCGGACGCAGAACTCCTCAGTCCCTCGCCGACCTGAAGCCGTTTATAACAATTCACGGTCGGTGACATCACGGCCGCCAGCGCTGGCGCATGTTCCAGAATTCCACCGATGAAGTGGTATCCCAGCTCCGAAGTTCCAAGTCCTCTCGGGTCGTTTTCGTCAACAAATAGATTTTTGCCTGTCTCGGCGTCAGCAAGGTGATAGTGGATATGTCCGCCATTACCGGTCCGGTCAGTGAAAGGCTTCGCCATATGAGTAGCGATCGCGCCGTACTTCTGGGCGAACTGGCTCGTCATCATCTTGAAGAACGTATAACGGTCCGCGGTAACCAGCGCATCCGCATAGACAAAATTGATCTCGTACTGACCATTGGCATCCTCATGGTCTGCCTGGTATACGCCCCAACCAAGTTTCCCCATCGCATCCATCATGTCCTGCAAGTAGTCCATGACGTTTGCGATGCCTTTGAAGTCGTAACAGGGCTTTGCGAGAGAGTCGACATTGCTGGGATCCCATACTCGAATTCCATCATCGGTTCGAGTGACCAGGAAATGCTCAGGCTCGATACCAACCTGAAACGAGTATCCGGCAGCGTTAACATCGGACAAAACACGCTTCATATTCTGCCGAGGGCAGTACATATGAGGCTCGTCATCAACAAATAAATCACAGGCGAACCGCGCCACACCATCTCGCCATGGAAGAGGCGTGTAGGAATCCATATCCGGTCTGGCCATCATATCGTGAGAGTGCGGACCCTGGCCCATGCCCTCGAGGGCAGCTCCCGCAAAACCGGCACCTTCGTCGACGATATCATCGAATGAGTCGACCGGGACCATTTTCACTTTAGGTGAGCCGTTGATGTCCACAAACTGTGCGAGCAGGTACTCGATGCGATCATCATTCAACTTACTTTGCACGTCTTGTTTTGTGTTCAATGGAATTCTCCTCAGGCTCTAACAGCCGAATTCAATCGCCGGCTTGTCCAATATCAGCCGATCCGTAATTGTCTACATACCGAACACTTTGTTCGTGCCCACGAGCGGCACTTGGGCCATTGCTGATGCCTCGATCGTGAGTGCTGCGAGGTCTTCTGGTTCCAGGCTTCTGACGTCACCTTTACCCAGTGAGCGAGTCAGAAGCGCTAATTCCATCGTCATCGAGTTAAGGAAATTCGCGACCCGATCAGCACCTTCATCAGGGTCGAGTCGCTTGACCAGTTCCGGATCCTGCGTCGCGATTCCGACTGGGCACCTACCCGTGTGGCACCTGTTACAGGAACCGGCAGGCATACCGATCTCTTCTTCGAAATTTGATTCCGGAATATCACGATTGCAATTGAGTGCAATGAGCGCCGCAACACCGATCGCGCAAGCATCTGCCCCAAGCGCAAGCGCCTTCGCCACGTCGGCACCATTTCGTATTCCACCCGATGCAATAAGGCTAACTTTTCTGTACAACCCGATTTCCCTTAGCGCCTCCCGGGCCAAGACGATCGCTGGGACCGTCGGGATCCCGCTGTGATCGAGCAGAATCTCAGCAGATGCGCCGGTTCCGGCCACCATGCTGTCGATCACGATCGCATCGGCTCCGGCCTTGGCTGCCAGCTTCACATCGTCGGCAACTCTGCACGCTCCCAACTTCACATGAATTGGCACTGCCCAATCGGTTGCTTCGCGAAGTTGTTCGATCTTAATCGCCAGATCGTCCGGGCCAAGCCAATCAGGATGTCTGGCCGGGCTTCGCTGGTCAATTCCCGGTGGCAAATCTCTCGACTCAGCGACCTCATCCAATACCTTCACACCCATCAACATTCCACCTGTACCTGGCTTTGCACCCTGCCCAACGACAATCTCGATCGCCTCTGCGGTAGCCATATGATTAGGATTCAATCCATATCGACTTGGGAGAACCTGGTAGATCAGCTTGTCAGACGCCTCCCGTTCAGCCGGCAACATTCCGCCATCGCCAGTGCAGCTGGCAGTTCCCACCATGCTCGCAGCTTTACCCAGCGCAGTCTTTGCATTCGCCGATAACGCTCCCCAACTCATCCCGGTGATGTAAATAGGCGTGTCCAGAACAAGCGGATTCGTGGCGTTCAATCCACCAAGTTCCACCCGGGTATTGCACTGTTCCTTGTAACCCTCCAGAGGAAATCGAGTCAGGCCTGTGGAAAGAAAAGTTAGGTCATCGAAATGAGTCACACGCTGGTGCGTGCTTATGCCCCTAATTCGGTATCGACCGAGGTCAGCCTTGGAATGGATATCGTCCACCGTCCATGATGCCCAGATCTGATTGTTGCCCATTACCATTTTGTATAAATCCCCAAATGCCCTGAGCTGTTAGATCAGTGTCCGCTCGAGCCGTTCCAACGTGTCGTAATGATAGAGCTTTTTCTGCGAAACAATCTTGCGAAATTTAGGGCGCTTGTTGATTCCATGCGCCTCAAGCTCAGCCCATAGTTCAATCAACTCGTCCTCGGTTGGCTCGTCGAACTTTGCATCAGCGCCAAGTGTGCCAACATCACCCCCAACGTATATCGTTCCCTCGTACATCGAGTCGCCTGCTGCGTCACCAATGTCGCCACAGACGATAATCCTGCCCTTTTGCATCATGAATCCCGTCAGGAATCCCGAATCGCCGGCAACAAGTAGAGTGCCTCCTTTCATGCTTATTCCAGCACGTGCTCCCGCGTTACCACCAATGAACATCTCACCGCCGCGCATACTCGCACCAACCGACGCTCCAGCGTTTCTGCTGAGTGCGATTTTTCCACTCATCAAGTTCTCACCAAGCGCCCACCCGGCATTGCCTTCTATCGAAATCTCGGGGCCATCAAGCTGTGAGGCAGCGTAATAACCAACGCTCCCTTCGATAGCGATCTTGCACTCTTTTTGAATACCAACTACAAGGTTGTGGCGCGCCGATGGACTGGATATAACAATATCGCTTCCGGCGTCATCCACAATCTCCTTGATTCGTTTGTTCAACTCCCGAGTCGTGAACTCAGACGCGTCTAGACTGACCACGTCATCACCTCGTGCTCCTGCGGTTCCGTGCGATCCAACTCATCGGTAAACACACTACGAAGTGCAACTTCCTCGGAAGCAAGCGCCACGACCGAATCGGTCTCCATCAGCACCAACGGCTTCGCGGCCCAACGATCCTTGGCATAGCCCATGCCATCACTAGTCGAGACCAGGTAAGTAAACGTCCCGTCCAGATCATCCAACGAATGCGTCAGTGCTTCGTTCAAAGCCGCACCTTCTGCCAGCTTGTCCGCCAGGTAAACGGCAATCAACTCAGAGTCGTTTTGTGTTTGAAAATGATGACCACGACTTTCATACTCACGCTTCATCCCGTGATAGTTCGTCAATTGACCATTGTGAACCACCGTGATGTCGGTAAACGGATACGCCCAGAAGGGGTGAGCGTGGCTGATGTCGATCTTGCTCTCAGTAGCCATACGTACGTGTCCGACACCGTGAGTCCCAGATATATCGCTGATCCTGTGACGCCCGTCCATCACCACGGGGGTGCCGACGTCCTTAATGACCTCGGACCCCTCACCAATGCTGTGCAACACAACCCCCGGTGTCTCCAGCAGAGCCTTCGCAAGCCGGGGTACGTCGCCTTGATAATTCGCCGTTACCCGCAAATATGAATCACGAGAGTCAGCGGTGACGATTACGCCACCGTTGTTTACTACGGCCTCTTTGGCCCGCTCGATGATCTCAGTCGCCGGTGCCGATTCGTCGGCCCAGATACGGATCAGCAGGTCAGCATCAATAGATTCACCGGAGACAGTCACTCCAGCTGAATCGTGACCCCTATGCACCATCGTTTCCAACATCTTGACCAGCTCTTCACCGATGGGTGCGAGTCCATTGTCTCGGCTCTGCTTATACATAATCCCAGCGATGCCGCACATTATCTTTTTCAATCCTTACAGAAATGAATTAAACCGTTTTCGAATACTTGCAAATTCACGAGTTTGCGAGCCGAAATCTCCCCGCAAGACCCGATCAAAATCACCGAAACAAGGGGTGCGTTTAGTCTACACGTGAAAACATTGTTACCGCGAAATGAATCTCTCCCGTTTTAACCACCAGCGGAGGACTCAAGGATGAAAAGCCCCACCTTATGCGAAAGGATGGATCGCACACCAACAGACAACCCAATTTAGATTAAGCGCAAAAGCCCTTTAGCTTCCCACCGTTTTTACCGTCTTACCCGAGTAAAAACGGTAGCTATGCCAATGATAGGAGAAAGCAATATTGCAACTATCTAACGATTACTACCGCTCCGATAATAAATTGAATCTCGCTTATCGTCGATAAGTCAGGCATACTCTCCCCCGCAAAGCTGATTTCTGTTACTTGGGAGATAAATTTTGAGTAAAACATTTTTTGTAATGATATCGACTGATCCAGACATTGATCCGACGAAGTCTTTAGTTGCACTTGCCTGCGCGACACAGGCGACATCTGATGGACATGAAGTTAATGTTTTTTTTGCAGCTAATGCAGTCAAATTACTTCAGGCTGATTATCTAAAAATGCTTGATGATCGAGTATCTCAGCCGACAGGGTTTTGCAGAGAAATGTTTGACAAATTAATCGAACGAGCCAGCGTCTACTGTTCGACACTATCACAGGCTGCAAATGGTGTGACTCCTGACAACGCCCATGATGTACTTGTAGGCGGTTATGAATTGCAATGGAGCGGCCCTCCAGGCGTAGTAGCTCTAAGCAGTTCTGCTGACGTCACGCTACCGTTTTAAAGGAAGGTTCTTCATTGATCGCAGAAAATGTGCAACTCCTTTCTGCGAGACAAAACCTTCATTAAAGCTTGTTATTTTTTGAGATCCATCTTATGTCTCACCGAGATATGCGACAGCATCTATCTCCACTAAAATCCCCATGTACATATCACCCGCACCGATAAGGCGACGCGTAGGCATGCGTTGTCGTTTTTCGAAGTAGTTCATGTATGTGGCGTTGAAGCCATCCCGATCCTGCATATTCAGAAGAAACACGTTAACCCGCATGGCGTGATCCCATGTGGCCGCTTCGCTCTCCAGAACGTCCTTCATGGCATCCATAGTGAAAATTGTCTGTTCTTCAATGTTTGACCCAATCACTTCGCCGTCCTTTACCGGGCCGAATCCAGAAAGAAAAAGCATATCTCCAGCGCGACGCGACATCGAGTAAAAGGGCTCAGGGCTTTCAATTAGTGCCATCTTGATGAACTCCTAGTGGATGCGAGGATAAATGTTTCAACGCCTGCGAGTTTTCTCGCCGAACTATAAATGAATTTTAAGAAATGTATCCAAAACCAATGTGGTTACTAGAGATAACGATCTTCGATATTTATAAGGACAACTAATGCTTCAGAACCCTGGCACCCACCTAAAGTTTTGTATGAGTGCGATACATCTGATGACGATCCTTTCTTTGGAAGAATGACCGTAGCTGTTGCCACAGAAGTAACTCCATGATCCCTCAAATTGCATTCGGCTCGGGAATTCACGAAGATTGCACGATCGCACTGGTAATTACGAGCGGAGGAACAAATATTGGCGAAATTACATGTATTGGGGTCAGGTGGGCCGAGACCGACAAAGGCGCGATTTGGGTCCTCACACATAGTCGATGTAGGTGGCAGGAAGATCATGTTCGATTGTGGACCTGCAACTACCTACAAAATGGCACAGACCGGCTTACATCCGCTGGACATCGACTATTTGTTCTTCACGCACCACCACTTCGACCACGATGTTGATTATCCATGTTTCATGATGACGCGTTGGGATGAAAGCATCGGTAAAGAAAACCCCTTGAGAGCGTTCGGCCCAAACAACACTGAGTCGATTACGGAAAGACTGATAGGTGAAAAAGGTGCTTTCGCATACGATATAAACGCCCGCACCAACCATCCGTTAAGCAAATCAACATATGAGCTTCGAGGCGGAATCTTGCCAAGGCCACGGATGAACGTTATGGCAACTGATGTTGGACCCGGAACAGTGTTCACAGGGAACGATTTCGAGGTGACTGCTGCTCCTGCTGAGCATGTTGAGCCGTTTCACGATTCGTTGGCATACCGCCTAGACACATCAGAAGGCTCAATCGTATTCACCGGTGATACCGAACCATGTGAGCGAATCGTCGATATGGCCCGAGGTGCGGACGTTCTGGTGTCGATGTGCGGCAACTTCGAATCTGTATACGACGCACGGCCTGAAGACATCGGTCAGACCGGAACACTTGGTGCCGCTGAAATGGCAGCCGAGGCCGGAGTGAAAGAGTTGTTTCTTGTTCACGTTGGACCTGATCTATCAACTCCCGAAAATCGTGGGCGCGGCATCGCCGAAATAAAAACAATTTTTGACGGCGAAGTTACTTTAACCGACGAGCTACAAACTTACGACTGGCACAAACACGATCATAGCGAGGATGCCCTAATAGCTGATCCCAAATCCCATCCGCACATACATCGTCATTAGGCGATACGCGTCGGGGTTGTAACAACACTAGGGTTCGATGAATGGATTGCGTTTATTCTGAAAAAAAGAGGGAAACCTATAAATTGCTTTGAACTATTTTCAGATTAATTTCTGAAGCAATAATTCCTTCGGGGAGGAAAATATGCAATTATCTAAAGTAACGTCTTGGGGACTGATCCTTGGTGGATTATTAGGAATACTTGGATTCATGGCATTTGGTTTAGCGCTGGGCCTGTTGGATGATGATATTGCCCCAGCTGACGAACTCAAGGCATTTCAGGATAATGAATTACTCGTGGGCGTCATGGTAATGCTGTTCGTCGGAATATTTACATACATGGCAAAGTCTTTGCTGCAGGTGGCACAGGCAGTGAAAGTTCCAGATGAATGGTATATGTACCTTCGAATGCTGATTATAGTGATGCTCGCCACTTTATTTGTCGGCATGTCTACGTGGATGGTGATCTCTGAAGAAACTACCGTAGAGAGCTTCGTAACGGTCGGCCTTGTAGGGGACTCCGTCGATGCCATTCAAATTGTTGCTGGAAGTTTCGCCTTTTTCATCCTTACTGTTTTCGCTCTAAAAAACGGTGCCGGTAATCTAATCTTCAGAGTTCTTATAGCCATACTTGGTCTGTTGGCTGTACTGGATATTATCGGCTTGATGGGCATTATTGGCGATTTAGATGATTCCATAGGCTTTATTACCTGGATCTTGTGGAGTGTTTGCTTGGTTGGAATTGGGGTACTTGGTCTTACGACCAAAGAGGCCTGAACAAGCACAATTCAAAAAAGGGCCCTGCCTAGCGGGGCCTTTTTTTATTCCCAATTTTTTGTACAAAGTCGATCCGCCATGATGAGACTGCAGGGCGAAGGCCATGCGAAGGGCAAATCCATTATCAAAATATGAGGATAGGGATGGGTAAGCCGTGCGTATAGGCGACCCGTGTTATGACACACTCCCAACATGGAAAACAGAAAATCGTAAAGATGCCGACAATCTCTCCAACAATTCTGGGGATGGTCGTGGTTGCAATAGCGATCTTAGGATCTGCGTGTCTGGCTGGTGATAGCGATAGTGAAGGTACTTTTTCGAAAATTAACGCGGATCAGACCTTTCGAGATCTAAGTAGTTTCGAAAAAGCACCTTTCAAGCTGGCCAAAGAATACGACGTTTCCGCACTACCGATGGCGAATGCAGCATATATGGGTTATTTCACTCCACCTGATAGCGAACCAATCCAGTATGAACTACGGATTTATCCTGACCACGTGAGTGCAGTTGAGAAGGGTATTGAGTACGCGGAGGAAGTGACTGGAGTAGAAGCACTGCTTCGATCTAGTGATGTGCGGTGGGATGAGGGGACTAAGGATCGTCGCGGCGGGGGCGCGTTCCGTGGCCGTTTGACTCCGTTATACGGTGATTACGCAGTGATCGGTAACGTGATCATGTTGTGCGAAGGACGTGATTCAACGCAGTCATTGAATCAATGCGAGGCTCTACTCTTGGCAGTGGGAATTGATAAATAACATTAGAATGCTGTGGAATTGCAATATTTGTACTGACTTAATATTGGTTACTACATTTATTTCAGCACCCTGACACCCATCTACTGATTTGCCTTAGTACGGAGCGAGTATCGGCGACCCTTTGCATGCGTCTTACAGACACCGCAAACACGGCCATTAATTAGTCGTATTGAAATCCCATTTACAGCTCTGTCTTCACTTAACGGAAATATTCAGTTGTGAGGTTATTTTCTGGAGAAAATTTTCCTAAGTTTTAGAAAGGAAAACATTCCTATACTGGAGCGTTTTCGTTTTCGAAGGAATAAAACAATTAGGACACCGATTATCCAAGCCGGGCTTAATATGGCCAGCCAGAGCAGTATATTCACAGAAATGACACCAACCGCCTGCAAGGCACGGCTTGCACTGCGTATGGTCGATGAAATGTTGAGATCGGGAGACGATACCCCAACCGTTTCCTGAACATAGATATAAGTTGTCGCCTCACCCGTGATTTCGCCAATTTCACTTTTGCCGCTAACCGTTAGACGAACCTCGTAGGGATTCCATCTGAAATGAGGGAAAATGTGCTCAGTTGTGACATTTCCTGCGCTAAATGCATTGACCAGATCTCGCTCTTCTGGTGGTGAACCGTCTCCGAAATCCCATATGTACTTGACGTCCGTAATAGATTCAGGCAGCGTAAACGAACCGGATAATTCAACATTTTGGCTTGCTTCAACGGTCTGATCCGTACCTGCGAAAACTACTATGGGAGGAATCCGACTCACTGTTACGAGTTGAGTGTCTTCGCCTTCGACTAGTCCGGCATCTCCAGATCCACGAACCTTAACGGTCACAATCAAAGGGGAATCGTCATCTCGGGAAAAGTAGTGGACGATCGAAGCGGAAATCAACTCGCCGTCCTCAGTAATTGGAGCTACCCGATCGGTTGACTCTTCGGGAGAACCGTCTCCGAAATTCCAGGTAATAATAAAGTCCTCGATCCCCTCTGGAGGCGTGAACCTTGCTCTGAATATCGAACGGTTTCCCATACCAGGTGATTCATATGGAATACCCGTGTTTATTACCCCAACCGCGATGTCTGGGCCTGCATCAACCGTCATAGACATGGGCGCTGCTTGCATGATCACATTGATTAGAGAGTAAGCTTCGCTTTCTGAAATGAATTTGATCCGAGCTTCCAAAGCTTCAAGATCACTCTGCACCCGAGTGATTTCCTTCTGGATGTTAAGAGCTTCTTCAACACTCTCAGCCCGTTCAAATAATCCAGTCAAGACAACTTTCGTGTCCCGAAGTGTTTGAGCTCGTGCGGAAACATCAGTAAATTCTTCAGTTAAATCTTGGCTTGTGATCTTCGATGTTCTGACTTTAGTAGACAAGTCACGAATTTGAGCAAGCACAATATCCAAATATTCTACTGGGACACGAATTGATATTGATCCGGCAAATGTACGTGTTTGGTCCGATGCAACCACCCATCCACCACTCGAGGTTGCAATTAGTCCGACAGTATTCAGAGCATTGGTAATATTCTGCACCTCGATATCTATTTCTGCGGAGCGAATAATTACTCTATCTGCATTCCCAAAATCGCCGGACGCGCTGCCTGACTGTGAAATAGACTTGACTTCGGATGTTTCACTCTGGGATTTAGACGATCGATTATTCAGCGCTGGTTCTTTAACCACTAGCTCAATTCCAGGTGCTCCGGACTCCGTAACAGGTGGGTAGCCACCCCTGTCTGGTTCAATAGCAATCTCGTAATCGCCATCGGAAGTAGCGAATGCTTTTGGGGCCATAGCTGGAGCAGGCATCGCCATTTCATCATCGCTGCTACAAGCAGACAGCGAAGCCAATACTAAGGAAATGAGAAGGCTTCCCGCAAATAGGTTAAACATGAATCGAAATTTCAAAATATTTCTCTTATCGTTCCTACTCCGGTGGGTTCAATCGTCCAGTGTAATACCTAATCATTGAAAACAATCGACATACATCTTGTTACGACCTCTATCACACGCGAACAGCTTAGTATCTCAGCACCCTGATCCCCACTTACTGATTCGTATTAGTTCGATGGCTCTATCAGCGACCCTTTGAATGCCACCTCAAATGGGTATTTATTTGGTCAGAGTGGAACAACATTGCACACAAATAATTTCTCACACTTGCAAAACCACTGGTAATCTTTTTGCTAGTTATTCAGCACCCGAGGAACCTCCCGTTATGACCTACTTTCCATGTGTCAGCAACCCGATTAAGTTCATCAGGTTGTTCCTGCTCGTAATTGTGCTAGCGATAGTTTCTCTATCAATCGCTTGTGATTCAGGGTCGGATTCAGGAGGGACAAACACCGAAGCCATGGGGGCAGACAACGATTTCGCTGAAGTCTCTAGAATCCTTTTACCCGGCAAGTTGTTCACCCTCGACGATTACGTAGCTGCAGGGTGGAAGAAATCTAAGCAGTACGATACCGAAACGGTCCCCCAGTCCACCGATATCTGGTACGGATTCTTTAATACCAAGGATATCGAGGTGCGGTTTTACAATTCCCACGATATCGCCAGTGGTGCGGGGTTTGAGAGCGCAGCCACCGTAATTGAGAAGGATTCCTTTTCGAAGGTGGCGCCCAATAAGGCAGGTGGTTCGGCAGTTACTAAGTACAAGGCGTTCGCTGTCGTTGGTAATACGGTGATACTTTGCGAGCTGTCGGTTGATTCGTGTATTGCTCTTGTCGACGCTCTAGGCAACTAGGAGACGGTGGATGGAATCACACGCCCGCATCCCGCGTACATATGTGAAAGCGGTTTACGACTTTACGTTCATCTAAAAAACATTTGAGTAATTGCGCTAATAACCAGAACGAGAAATGCCACAAGACCAAAAACAAGAAAGAAAAGAGCTAAAATTTTGATGTATTTTTGTCTCTTCGATTTATAGGCGTTAAATAGAAATATCGCTATAGCAATATAGCTAATTGCTTGAAGCATCCATGGGATAGATAGCCTCATACTACGTCCTCTCGTTCTGATTGGTGAACATAGTACGAAATAGCCTTGTCTTTTGTGCAGGCTGTAAGTTTGTTCATGAACTGTTGAGGAGTTAATCCGTCATGAGAATCCCACCGACACTCATTACCCCACTCTCCACAGCATGCCCCCCTTCCAAACTGACCCACATACACCTGCTGGGGACAATGGTAGGTATATGAAATGGTAATTGTTATATTGACTTCTCGAAGAGATGTATATTGTTTGCTCCAAGAATACCCTCAATTATGCCCGCTCCGTGCCCACGTTCAAACAAACCATTTGTGATCAGCGGCATGCAAGATATGTCATCGAGCCCGGCAGCAAAATACGAGGCCCCATCGAAATCACTTCCGATACCTACGCTTTCGGGCCCTGCTAATTTAATTGCCAGATCGAATTGATCTAACAGCATATCCATCGGCGGGCTATAACCGTTTACTTTCTTGGTGAGTAAGTCGAACGGATCAACCATATCCGCGGAATCTGGTTTATGTGGAATTTCATCTTCACTGGATGGTTGCCCACCCACAAAACCAGAGACAAAATTTACATTCATTACTCCCTGAGCTTCGGATAAAGCCAATATCATATCGTCGGTCATATTTCGCGTATGATTTTGCAAAGACCTACAGCATGAATGCGATGCGAAAATTGGTCGTTGAGATGTTTCCAGCACATCCCAAAATGCTTTGTCTGATACATGCGATATGTCTACCAACATTCCGAGCTGTTGCATTTCTTTAACAACACTTCTACCGAAATCAGTCAGGCCGCCATGGACGTAATCGTTATGACTGTCAATCCAATCTGACGCGGCATTCCACGCGAGCGTTATAGACCTCACGCCAAGTCGATAGAAATTCCGTAATATCCCTAAATCGTTGTCTATGCATCGCCCGCCTTCTATAGAAATTAGTACCGCAATTTTTCCTTCTGATTTAGCTTTGAGAACATCTGCAGCACAAAGAGCAATTACCAGGTCATCAGAATTAGCATCTATTGTTCTGTGAATTGCATCAATTTCCCGGATGGCAAGCTTCATGGCATCCAGATCGCTCTTTTCTTCATTAATCCATACAGCAAAAAAAGCAGCGTCGACACCGCCTTCTCTTAATCTTGGAATATCTACATGACCCGCTTCTAACCTCTGGCTGAAATCTGGATCACGCCATAGCAAATGTGTTGCTGTATCTATGTGAGCATCGAAAACAATAGATTCAGAATGGATTTTTTGAGCTTCGGAAGAAATTCTTACATCAGTCATTTGTATTGAAATGCTTTATCGATAGCACCCTGATCTGAAGACAACCAACTGCAACCGCTACTGTCAGCGGCGAAACGAGTGTTATTACCCCTAGCTTGGACATGCCGATACTTTAACACCGTCTCAGCACCATGACGCCTGCATTAAGTAGCAATACCTCTAGGCTTTAGTCAGTCGGCCTCGAAAACTTCGATCGGGTTACCATCCAAATCTTCAGCGATGATCTGGCTGCCGCCAGGACCACTATGTATTTCGTTCCTGAACTTGACTCCGACGATTCTTAATTTTCTAACCACAGTCTGAATGTCATCAACTTCAAACATGATGCGGTTCCAACCACCGGTGTCAGTCTGTGTTCCATCAGGCATCGGCTTCCGTGCAGATGATCTAGGACCACTCAACAGCAACGTCATATCGCCGCGAGAAACAATTGAAATTGCAGGAACTTGCAATTGAATCCTAAATCCAAAATTCTCGGTGTAGAACGATGCAGCTGCCGCCGCATCGGCAACCATGTATCTAAATCGTGCCACTACTTATCCTCAATTCTGAACAATACGTTATTTCAGTTACAGAGTAGCACCCTGACACCCACCTACTGATTCGTATTAGTGCGTTGCCTCTATCGGTGACCCTTTGCATGCGCCTCTCAGACACTTTTTGAAATTGAAACGGTTCAAGGCAACTGAAATAGTTCATGAATTGAGCAATTCAATGCTTTCGCTGTTTTTAGTGCTAGAACTGTCGTCGGAATATAGATTCCGTTTTCAATCGAATTGATGCTTTTTCTGGAAACTCGAACTTTTTCAGCAAGTTCTGCCTGGGTCAGACCTGACGCCCTTCGACGTTCTTCTAATTGATTGTTTAGCTCTTTGTGGTTCTTCCCCATGTCAGGCTTCCCGACCCTCATTAAATTCACCCAATGCAAGCAGAACCAAAGGTATTCCCATCCCAAGGAGCAAGAATCCCGCAATATCCAGAAGCAAGACGTCGATGCCCTTGACAGACCCAACGTCGTAGAAAACTGAAGAGATGGTAAGAGTAATCCCTATATTGGTTATGCCATAAGCCAATACTAGATAGGGGACACATCGTGTTCGGAAGCGTTCATCAAATAATTGCCCTTTGTTTTTATTAAGGACTCCAAAAATCACAAAGCTTAAGTTGGTGGTTATGGCTCCAGCCGCACCAAGACCCATTGCGGGCACTAATGTTTCGTAATCTAGAAAGAAACTTATTCCCAAAATGATTTGAACTAAACCACAAACCAGAAAAATTGCAGGTACAACATTTTCTATTTTCATGACTCCTCCAAATGTAACCTATACTACACATTATGCATTCCTAAGTAAGAGAAGTAAAGGTTACATCTTTTATAGATTTGTGGTCAGAAGTCCCATGGGGGATTAGGTACAACGGGGAGGGTATAGGGATATAGAG
>Ga0209019_1000802_pt1 | contig 15890 bp, 30 predicted proteins | sample METZYME_3_300m_FD_187549 | JGI IMG/M metagenome (GOLD analysis project Ga0209019, IMG submission 187549) | Marine microbial communities from oxygen minimum zone in mesopelagic equatorial Pacific - METZYME_3_300m (SPAdes) (version 2) | ecosystem: Environmental > Aquatic > Marine > Oceanic... | reverse complement strand
GTATATCACAAACAACTCATAATATACTATTAAGTATAACATACTCAATAGCTTTTGTCAAGGGTTTATTCAGATGAATTTGACCCAAAAGACAAACTAATTGACACGCCTGCTGTCAAATCACCTCGACCAAAATCATCATCAAAGGGTATTGTTAAATTTGGTCGAACAGAAAAACTATCTGTAACGGCCCAAGTATAACCAGCAGTCACGTCCATACCTTCATAAGCAAAGTCATCAATGTCCCAGTTAGTCGTTGCACTGCCATCAAGGCCGAACATACTATAACCAGTACCTAATGTACCATCAAAAGATGCATCATCAATATTCCAATCAATACCAGCATCTAGTTCTATTCCCCAAAGGGTCGTAGAAGTATCAAAACCTAGAGCGTGCTCATCATCGGAAGTATAGTCATAAGAAGCACTACCTGTCACTCCCCATATAGTTGAAGCATACTCAACACCAATCTGGCTAGTGTCACTTGTTGACACGGTGAGTCCACCGGCACCAACAGAAAACGCATTACCATCTTGATCTAAGCCAATCGAAACCCCATGAGAGGCTACTGTCACATCACTTACAAAATCTACATCTAATGCATATGCACTCATAGGTATCATAAGCATTAGAGCTATCAAAAACTTTTTCATTTCTTTTATCTCCTAATTAAAAAGTCTATAATTATTTATATTTAAATTCTTGTTAAATTCATCATATACACAACAATAGTGTTGTATTTAGGCACAAGGGGAGTCGGCCGACCCCCCATATACCGTTAGTCAGACTTACTAATCGTTTTTAAGGATCCAGTAAATGACGCCAACAGTGATTAGCCCTGCCAATCCTGCGCTACCTAGTGATGTCACTAGGCCTTGTATGTTCCCGATGACATCGACGGGTACAAATACTACGTTCGGTCCAAATAGAACCTGTAGTACGATTGCAAGTCCTAATAGGGATAGGGCTACACTTGATAGACCGCCAATCCAGGACTTAATTGTTGCAACTACGTTTTCTCCAGCCATTGGTAAATTACCTCCTTTGGTTGGTTTAAGTTATCTCACCTTGATTGGCGAGTCTGCCGATCAGTTCGGCATAGGTTAGATACTCCAAATTTGGAATACCTTTCCATTCTTCTATCTCTTGGTTGATCACATCTGTACCAAGAGGATATTCATTAACCTTATAATGATTAATATGTGGAAACAAATTAAATAAATCTCTATGTTGAACTATAAACTTATCAGGCGGAACTACATTACCTGTTGCGTCTACATATCCATATTTTCCTTTATATACATTATTAACTCTATCATTATGGGAGTGCATATCCATCCCTATCAAATATATGTCTGTTGGTTCCTCCACCAGACTGGCAAGTAATTGAGCTGTGGGTCCGGCATTCATTGCTGGATGTCCCTCTCTGCCCTCTATAGCAAGTTCTACCAACTGCCTATAGAGTTCAAGATGATCCTTTAAAAACTCTTCCGGGAATGATCCTGGACCCTGATTTTTAACTTTATCTCCGTTAATGTTTAACCATGTAGTATAGATGCCTGCTCCAAAAACTAACTTCATAGAACTTTCATCTACTACATTATTTTTGTCTAGTTCCCGAACTTCCTTTTCGTACTCTGCGGCTCTATCTGCATTAGTGCCATGAAATACAAATTCGGTACTGTCATTGCGAGAATTAGTGTGCAAATAGTCCGACATATCTATATTCGGATCTTCACTAATTATACTTGAATCGGTTAGTAGTTCGTATGCTTCACCTGGCATGGGTCTCCAATCCCTAAACCAGCATACATTCTCTATTGGATAACCACTCCAATAGCAGGGATGCATTATTCGCTCATCAACAGCTATTAATGCATCGGGTGTAAATTCCTTATACAGCAAATTACAACCATAAATCTTACCATAGTCTCTTAGCTTCTCCAGATCAAATCCGATTCTAGATTCACCATTACCTATAATGAAAACTTGTTTATTATTTATCATTTTCGGTTTTTGTAGGGGCGTACCACCCATCACCTTTGAGGATGAAGGCAGGGATTCCCAATTTCCTTCTAAGCTTAGGTTCGTTACATTCTGGGCAGTAGACCAATCGCTCGTCGTTGATTCCTTGTAGGACATCTATTAACTCGTTCTCACAATTTAAACATTCATAATCAAACAGCGGCATAAAACAATGACTCCCAAGAAACAGGAAACTTCTCTTTGGCTAGGTCGTGTATCTCCCAAGCAATATTTCTAGTTTCTTCTTGAGTATCACCCTTACATCTTAAACCACACACACGAGCAAACGCATACAATGAACCAGTCCAATACCACTCAGTGTAAGTGTTCTGTGGTAAAACCATTCTCGCCTGTTCTGGTGCAACACCAGCATCTAACATTCTCTGATAAGTTATTACAGCAAGGTCACAAGATTTACTTACTGCAGCACCAACTCGCTCATCACGATCTAACCATTTTATAGTTTCGTCACCAGACCCCTGTTTCTTATCTACTGGTTTACTTCTCCATGTCTCTGGCTTCCAATATTCTGGTTCATCTTCAACGTATCGACGAGACACTTCATTCCAAACTAGACCTACTTGATGTTTAACTAACTGTCGAGCAACAAAGATAGGTGCCTTGATATGAAATGATAGTGTTGCATGACCAAATGGTGTCCAATGTCCATGTTTAGCTAGATATCGTATCAACTTTTTATCACCTTCTTTAAGCTCAAAGATACCTTGACCCGGAACATGATGTCCCCAAGTAGCCTTCTTGTTAAAAGATACCCTTGCCGCATTAACTACCGACAAGTCTGTACCCATACTGTCTATAAGTGTTACGTTAATCATCTCGCCAAAGGTCTTGATCTTTAAACGCATCATACTGATACCCTTCGTGATCTTTCAATTGGTCGGGACCTATATCAGGGTCCAATGGTTTCCATTCCCTCTTATATTCATACTCATTGATAGGTGTAATACTATGGGTTATTTCACCCAATGATACTTTTGTACGAGGCGATTGTAAATGTGCCTTTTCCTGGGCTGCTTCTTTAGTGTAAGCTTCTACCACATAATCTTTTTTTATGAGTTCAGTATTACTAACAACAAATTTAGCCATCAGTCAAAGTCTCCACAATATGTCTCATCACTCTATACGGATCGGCATTAGATGCAGGGCGTCTATCTTCTAGATAACCACTATAGTCATTGTCTACTGTAACAATAGGAATGCGTATACTAGCACCCCTATCGCTAACCCCATAACTAAATTTCTTAATAGATTGTGTTTCATGTTTACCTGTCAACCTCTGATCATTATCTGCTCCATACATTCCCATGGCTACTTGATGTCTTGCTTTTAACTTTTCACATATAGTTTGATGTAAGTGTAATGTACCACGATTTCTCATCTCATCATTAGAGAAATTCGTATGCATACCAGAACCATTCCAATCACCCTTCTGTGGTTTCGGTGCAAAGTTAATTGTCACACCATGTTTCTCTGCAATTCTCTGTAGAATGTAACGTGCCATCCATAAATCATCACCGGCTCTAATACCAGAACCCAACACTTGAAACTCCCACTGACCTAATGCAACTTCAGCATTTGTACCAGTAATACCAATATCAGCATTCATGCAAGCCTCTGTATGTCTGTCTACAATCTCACGCCCCACTACATTACCTTCACCTACACCACAATAGTAATCACCTTGTGGTCGTGGCTTACCCTTTACAGGCCAACCCAACGGGCGACCATCTTTATACATGAAATATTCCTGTTCAAAGCCAAACCACCATTCACTACTCACCAAATTCACACAATCAGTTCTAGTATTTGAACCATGAGGTCCATGCTCAGCATCCAACACTTCACACATCACATAAGTGCCACCCAATCCTGGTTGTGTTCTTGTTGCATCTGCACGAATACGATCTATCGTGTGATACTCTGCAACTGGATTCAATATACAATCAGATTGATTACCTGTTGCCTGTTGTGTAGATGATCCGTCAAAAGACCACACATCAGCGTGATCATTTACCTTTACTTTGCTTCTTAACGACTGTGTAGGTCTGTAACCATCAAGCCATACATACTCAAATTTTTGTGTCATATTAAGTTCCTACCTTTTTTATATATTTCCAAAATTCAGTATCTTCAGGCCAATTCTGATTATCTTTTTCGTGATACCACTGCCAATCACCTTCACCATTCTCAGCTAGCCAACCCTGCATACTATCATATTGCACGACTTTAACAGCAACGTGCTCACCTGTACGCTCGTTTTCTAGAACAATCTGATGTCCTCTACGATATACCATACCTTGTTTTCCAAATGTTGTTATTTGTTCTAACATAATAAAGAGGGCAGGAGGTAGGAGGGACTTGGGTAACCCTCAACCGACACCAGCAAACTACCTTAGTCGTTGGTTCGTCGGACCTTCGCCCTAGTCTTGGTTGACTAGTGTGACACCATCTCCTTTCGGATAGGCGCCTGAGTACCACCTCTGACGATTAAACATTATCTCCATTTGCCACAGAGATTGTTCTGCCACTACCTCCCCCAACTGTATGCCTACAGCCGGGTGCCTTTTTGTTCTTCTTTACCTTTCCATCTCAAATCGTTATAGCTTTTTCCTCTATACCGTTTCTGATTATAACGGTTCACCAATTCATCTGACATCTCTTGTAGACGAGGCACACAAACATTATTAGTCCATTGTACCAACTCTGCATTATCATACTCAAGAGTTTTTATTTTCTTTTCAGCCTCTTCCAATTTATATGAAAGATGGGCAATACGCCTTTTAGCTTCATCAACATAAGATTCTTTTTGTACTTCACTCATCTTTTAACTCCCGTACCTTCTCTAATAACAGTTGTTTACATTTACCTATGTCTGCCTCAACAAATGGTTCGTATCTGTTTATCAATCTACTCACCTTAGGCCAGACATAAATTTCATCAATCTCTTTATCAAATTGTTTTCTATACCCTAGAATTTTATCAAGTATAACCATCGTTTCTAAAGTAATCTTACGTCCAAGATATTTTCTTACTAACTTTGGGTGCGTTCCTTTTTTATCGCATTTAAATATTATATCAAAATTTTCAGCATCTGTCAAGAGCTTTTCAACATCATTTTTAAAATAATATTCATAATTTTGAAAATATTTTCTCCGCTCATTCCATGTCTTATCATCAAACTCAGATATCCATTCCTTTCCATCAACCAAATTAGCCACACAGTATTCTACAATATTAATATTACGGCGAGCTAATCTTTTAAAGAATCTCTTATCAGTTCTTTTGTCATAACTTTGCAAACTGGCATTGTGTTTACCATTATATTTAAAATAATCATAATGGTCTGACGTAAAATGTAATTTAAGAGCAAGAAACTGTAAGTAAGCTTCAAAGTCTGTCATAAAGGTAACTGAGATGTTTTAGGTAAGTAGTTTAACTTCTCCGCATCTAATTGTATTTTTTCCTTTAGACATTTATCAATCCATTTAGTAACAGATTCAGGTTCTAACATATTCTGTTCGCAATAATATATAATTGCTTCCATATGGGTAAGATGCTTTGTTCTCACTAGTTCATCAACAATTAAAGCAAAGCGTTTTGTTGTTACCTTTTCTACCATCATATAATCCTCATCAATAAAGCGGGGCGGCTTTGATAACAAGGTGCCGCCCCAAAACCCCGAATGAGATTAAGCCGCTAAGGCAAACTCATTAAAATAAAAGTCATCATTGGCTTTTATGTTTTTGTGTCCGAGTCCTCTTGCAAGTTTTCGTCCGTCAGTCGATCCTGTTTCACCCCCCTTAATTCGGTGTTCCTCTTGTCGGGTACTTTGCCCCAACCTATACTTCTACTCCATTCACTGGGAGTGTAATAATAAGTATTCATAGCTTTTGCAAACCTAAAAATACCTTGATACATCTCCCGGGAATTGGTGGAGGTGGCCGGTATTGCACCGGCGTCCTGTCCGTCTATTGTCTTACCGTCATCAGTCCCTTTCACATACTTATTTATCTAAATCTAAGTTCAGATAAAATTCGTCCATTACCTCCTGTAATAGTGGTAAATAATCAGCTACCTTCTTTTCAAAAATCTGCACTGTACCATTTTCAGCAACCATCATAATAACAATATTCTCTATTGTCATACCTGTATGCTCTTCAAACATCGTAGCATAAGCAGCACACTGAATAAAGTAATCTTCAATCCACGACTCTTTCTTTTCAGTAGTGGTAGTCTTAAAGTCTACTATTGATAGTTCACCTTCGTACTCACCTATAAAGTCACAACGTCCAGCCACCTTATACTTTGGTGAGTGCATAGTCTGCTCTTGCATAACCACCTTAGTGATCTTAGTATTCAAACTGTCTTTAAGCTCACCAAACATATGCCAAGCCAAAAAGTGATCAGACTTCATATCACTGATGTCACTGTTCTTCAAATAGGTTTCAACTATGTTATGAAACACAGTCCCCCTACGAGCAGCCTTACCAGAGACAATACGAGCCTGTTCTTCACCAATACGATCACGCCATTTCTGCAAACCTTCTTGCTTACCAGGACGTTTACCTAGTACCGTTGTGATACTAGGATACTTTAAACCATCAGGTGCTTCATAGAACCGCATCCCATGGAGTTTATGTACAGCTAACTCCGGAAAAGGTTTATAACCATTTGTATGTATAAATTCCATAATATATTACCAAGTATAATTAATCTTAAACATCAACTTTGTATCTCTATAGTCTCCCATATCAATAGTTCTATTGATATTACTACTATGTCTATCATCATAAGACACGCTCATCGTACCACCAACAGGCTGTAGGTCTTGACTGACAGTAAACTTCCAGTTCAAGTTCTTCTTCACTTCACCCCTTAAACCAGCTTCAAAAGCCAAAGATGGAACTGTATCTGACATCTTTACAATACTTCTCCCACCATTACCTTTTGATAGTGCCATTGTCGTTGACCCAAAGAACATACCATAGTCTTTTGATACTGTACTAGCTATTGTATCATACTTTCCCACTCCTGTCGAGCCTAAAAACCCATTTTCTTTAATAAAAGTTAAAGTCAACCAATCTTCTGGCTTATAATGAGCCGCCGTAGTAGAATCTGTATACATTACACCCATCTTGTCATTAGATATAAACGTACCATCATCTAGTACATTCAATACTGGGTTAGAATCAAACCCCATAGTACGACCACGACCAACAGATATACCATCCATGTCTACTTTAAAGTTGGGCTTACCATTGTTCACCATTTGCATTGCTACACCACCACCTAAATCCATATAGTCTGTGACTGTTGAACTATGTGATGCATAGTTGGATGCATTAGTTTTATAATCTCTACCATATCTATCAAAGAATACTACATCCAAATCACTTGCAGATCGAATAAGAGCAGCACTAGCATTCATACGCCTTAATACTTTACGTCTACCATTTACCTCAACAGCAAAATAACTACGATCATTGTGGCTGTCAAACCATATACCATCACCCGGCGTACCAATAATATCCCCAGGCGGATTGTCTATTACTACATCATCATCAGGGATACAATCTGAATGGTGTTTACCACCAAAACTATCAAACCATATACCATCACCCGGCGTACCAATAATATCTGTAGGTGGATTTACTATAATAACATCATCACAGGTATCACCATCATCACCACCACCAGGATTATCTACAATAGGTATAGGCTCAAACATACCACGGATGTTTAACATACCATGACCATACACATTATCTACACCCGGCGCACCTTTATCTATTGCTGATTCAAATAAAATACCAGCAGTGGCACCCGGATCACCTTTTAAATGACCCCAATGATCATGTAGTATAGCTATAGCACCAGTAACCATCGGTGCTGCCATAGATGTCCCAGACATATGACCATAATCTGCATCAGAATTAGCAAATCCACCAGAGATATAATCTCCTGGAGCCACTATAAACTGATGTTTATATGCGTTGCCTGGTCTGTTTGACCAACCAGTTATATTACCAGATTGATCTGAAGCTCCTACAAAAATAACATTCTCTATACCCTTCACATTACCTGGATCAAGTAGTGTACCATCATTACCAGCTGCCATGGAAAATATAATATTTTTATGTGCTTTCCAAATTGAAATTAAATTGGGATTCAAATACGCACGACCTCGAGCATCATAATCACCATAACTTTGATTAATTACGGTAACACCATGACTTGCGGCAAGATTAGCCATCTCTGTTTCAGCTGAATCGGATATCCACTGACCATCATTAGGACCGTAAATACTATTAAAGACTGCATAGCTTCCAATATGTGCATTGGGTGCCACACCACCATTATGGTTTAACCAATCTGGAGCTTTATTTCTACCAGCAATAATAGTAGCAACATGAGTACCATGATTACTATAATATTGACCTTTATCTTCTTTGGAATAATATTCAGTACAATGACCAGACAACTCTTGGTGACTGCATCTTGCTTCACCATCCATAATACCCACTTTGACCCCGGAGCCATCTCCGTATTTGTGAGTTAAGTCGATTGCATTATGGGCCCAATCACTACCATACACAGCACTAGCGGTGACACCGCAATATGCTGCAAACAACATTATAAAAATATACCGCTTCATTTCACTTCCCCTTGTTGGGATTTTAAGAATCGTCTTTTATTCGCATATTTGTCTTTGCGATCAAATAGCTCCTAACAAGACCACTACGAATGATATCACCAATTCCAAACTCTACTATTTCAAATTCTTCCATTTCATCTAGAATAGCTTGAAAATTGTGATATCCATCACGATCACCATTATGCTTCCGTAAGTCTGATTGTGCCATATCACCGGCAAAACAAATCTTACTATCTTGACCTACTCTCGTCATAATAGTGTCCAACTCTTGAAATATTAAATTGGATGCTTCATCTACAATTATAATACTTCTATCAAATGTCTGACCTCGTAAAAATGAGGTCGAATAGAACTCTAATGATCCTTGACCAACCAACTTATCATAAAGTACATCATGCCCCTGTTCTGATGGCATTTCAAACAAATATCTAATCAGAATCCTGTAGGGATCTTGATACAGGTCTGATTTCTCTTCCAAAGTACCAGGCAAAAAACCTATATCTCTAGAAGGTAACAACGATCTTACTATCACAACTTTATCATATGGCTGACCTTTATCCAATACTGCTTTAAAAGCCAAATGCAATAGAACAAATGTCTTACCTGTTCCTGCACTGCCAGTGAGGAACAAATTCTTTTCTTTTGCCCATGCATCAAAAACCTTTTGCTGGTTTTCGCCAATGGGATTAATTGTGACTAATTGGTTTGCTTGTATATACATCTTTTTATGTTTACTCAAGTGTTAGTAATCTCCTATAAGAAGTTCACTAATATTTATCCAGTGTCGATATTTGAGCCCGGCACATTACTCTTAATATTTCTAAGAACATCTTTCCATCCCTGTGATGTATGACTAATAACATCACCTGTATGGCCAATAAGATTATTCTTAGCTGGACTAAACACTGTAGTCCACCCTTCTGTTTTTTTCTTTTCCATTGCAGAAATGGAGCATATAAATTCGTGCTCCATACCGTCAGGATCTTTCATAACGTATGTAGGCATTACTGTTTAATCTTCCATGAACCATCGGCTTGGCGACACGCAGTCCCATAGGCTTCTTCTGTATGCCCACCGATACTAACTGTTTGTGTAAACTCTCGACACGGGCCTGTACCTGTATCAAATGTACGAATAGGTGTTACACTACCACCATGTCCTGTATCTGGATTCTGCCACTGACCTGTTGCATTAATAGGAGCCTTCTCCATCGTATGATTAAAAGTCTGACCCATTAATATTCTATCTCGTTCATCCAACTGTTGACCAATATTACTACCCACCATGGCACCAAGACCAATACCAAGAACAGTCCATAGTTCTTTATTATGGGAGTCTTGACCCAAACCATAAGCCAATGCCCCACCTGTCAATGCTCCAAGGGCAGTACCCGTTTGCATTTTGGTTGCACACCCACCGAGTAGCGGTAGTGTTACTAGACCAATCATCATTAACTTCTTCATTTCCATCTCCTATTTTAAAAATTTGTGATTACCAATAACGGTAGTCACGACCATTTCATCTGCCCACCACGGTTTAATATATTTATTGTGATAGTGGGTTCCACATTTACTGTAATCATTTTCATTTAACAGAGCGTTCACAAACATAAAAACTGACCCACTCCATAATTGTTTCTGATAAGGACTCTCTAATGGTATGTCATCACTTTTACCATCATGTGTCCAACTAAACTGTTTATCTTGCCAAACTACATTACATATGCTGTCGGGCCATCGTGTACTTTTCTTCCTGTTGATTGTTACATCAGCTATCGCCATCATACCTTCTACTGGTTCTGAACCCGCTTCAAAATAAATGTTCTGAGCTCCACAATAGATGTCAGCTTGTAACTCTTGATCCTCTACTGGTAGCCCTGCCATCATCATAACCGTCACCACTATGTTCAGTGCCGCTTCTTGTAAAATCATTTTGGTTGAATGTCGAGGGGAGGTGAATTGTAATCATGTCTTCCTTCATGTGGTACAAAATCTGAATGTTGTCGTGTGTCTTGGGGATCAAACGTCTGTACCCCAACGTGTTCTATACCTAAATGGTGTATGAAGATAATCAATTGACGTTCTTCTAGTTCCATTGAGAATAAGTTTCTGGCTGTAATATGTGACCAACTCTTGAGCGAGGTAAGATAGTTTTCATCATCACCATCAAACCAATCTCGTTTGGGACATTTCTCTGCCATGTTCTCGGCAATCTGTCTCACTTGCCAGTCTGCCCATCTACCTTCAGCCATCAGCTTCTACCAATAATCTTCTAGAAAAATCCATTTTTCTGGAGTCTTGGACTACGACAACATCAGACATTGGGACCCATTCTGTAAAGTTCTTTTCATCATCTCGGATCTTAAAGTATTGCTTTTCTATATCCCTTTCCACAATAGTTCCTGAACGAGTCATTTCTTTATGTTCCATAATAGGCAAATCTGCCAACGAATACAACCCACCAAGTCTCCCATACTCATCTATAGGAAACACTTTGGTATATTTACAATTATAATGATCATCCATTTAATCTCTCCTTAATAAATTCTGTGGCCTGTTCTACCGTAACAATATCCATGGCTTCTAAATCTGATATCTCTATAACAAACTCATCTTCAAGAGCCATTACCAATTCAGTAGTATCTAAAGAATCAGCTCCTAAATCTAAACTAAAGTTAGATGTCGATCTAACCATCGTAGATTCTATCCCTAATATGTCGGCAGTTATTTTTTCTACTCTTTCTCCAACATCATTCATAATACCACTCCGCAAACTCCTTATAAAGTTTTTCTTCTAGGCGGTATGCCTCCTTCTCCCATGGCTGATCATCATAATGTACTCGCCCAAAAGTTCGAGTTTTCCATTGCACTCGTCCAGTTTCGTAATCACACAATTCACCCCTTACAAACTGTTTGAGATGAACCATCTCATGGGCTAACCATGTGAGAATATCACCAAAATCATACTTCATAGAAGCATCAAGTTCAATACAAAACTCTCTCGGTCTTGATAAATTATAATCTACAATATGACAATAACCATAAGCCTTTTCTTTTTGTTTCAATCCTTTGGTCAGTTTAATATCCAAATAGATATTCTTGACCATCCGAGTACCCAAAAGAACCGCACCATACCAGAGAGCCGCACTACTAAGAGCCTGATAGAGCTCCTTGTTGTGACTCCGATACCCCTCAATGTATAGTTGCATCTGGCTCAATCTCTTTAAAGATATATTGTAAGATATTATTGGTTCCCACAATCATCGCCTTAGCTTCATCCAGATCCGTTGTTTCCAAAATAACGGCTCCGTCGTTTGTCTCCACCACATACTTCTCAACTGTCGGCATTATTACCATTTTTCCACTCCCGCTGTATAATGACACAGATACATTTCTGCGCCTATACCATTATTATACACTATTACGAGATCCTTGTCAAATCGCAAGTCATTGATTTTAAAGGGTTTTTAAAATAATTGTAAATCATTGATTTTAAAGGCTTTTTACCTATAACGATTTTTTATGGTATTCATCAATAATCTTATATACTCTATATTAGTATATTAGAGAATTCTTATAAAGAGTCTACGGGGCAAAATTTGCCGGCGAACTGGACACGGCATTTCCCGACAAAAGGTACCTTTTTGAATCAGCCATAGTGGCGACTTTCTGCTAGATCACTAGGCATCCTACCTAGATCAGAAGGACCTGTAGGAGTACGTTCTGCTACCAACTTAGCATCAATAAAATTCTCATCCCAGCCAAAGGCTTCCCTAACTGTATTAGCATTCAAGCCTTTATACTTACGGTGTAAAGTTCTCTCTTTAGCCAAGCATAAACATTGAGCTTCACCAGCACTCAAGCCTTCAAGCAGCTGAATAAACATAGTCTCACGCTTCATATCATTCAAATCAGGATTACCAATTCTCCATTCATCAGTAGAGCCTGCCACTCTCCTTTTCACAAAGTTAAAAAGCAAACGACCTTCAGTAGACAACTGAGTATGTTCTGTTCCATCTGGTGCATCATTTTCTATGTAAGGCACCCCTCCTTCTGGAAGCAGCCATTCTATGTCAGGATTAAAAGCTACCATCAAAAATCCTCTCAGGTTGGGTGTATCATACTTGCGTAGTACTGCCACCTTCTTTGGTTTATCCTTTGCATTATTTACTTTCGTAAAAATTTCATGGAACAAAGGAGTAAAAGTTTCATATCCCATTTCAAAAATCTCCTATAGATTGTATTAAATTATTTAGTTTCTTTTCAACAAAGTAATTAAACAGCTTACTTCTATCACCTGTTGGGGCGTTCTTAAATTCCGTCAAAATCTCATCCCTAATATCATTTGGAATTTTATTTAAATCAATTAGAGTTTCATTTCTCTGCCAGTTCCGAACCCAAGTATCTCTGTTACATTTAGCTAATTGAAATAAATCTTTGGGCTCCCACCTTTCCATAGCCTCTGTTAAAGTTATCAACATAGTTTTACGAATAGGTTTCTGTCTTTTACTTTCCGTAAATGTATCATCAGGAGATAGTACATTGGGTACACCATCACTACGATCACCTTTAATAATATGTTCTCTTAAATATTCTTGTGGAGGTGTACCATTAACAAACTTCTTTGACACAGGACTATATTGTTTCACATGAAACCCATGCAACTGTATAAAATCTTTGTCAGATGAGATAATAATAGTATCAAGGTCACCTTGTTCATGCTTAACAAGAGTAGCTATGATGTCATCCGCCTCTGCACCATAGACTTCTAGTACTTTGTATGGGAAGTGTTCTTTGATCTCATCTCGTACACCATTAAGTGTAGTAAAAATAAAATCCCAATCGTAACCAGAATTTGCTCTATCTTTTTTACGATTAGCTTTATAGTTAGGAAAGTAATCTCGGCGCCAATAATGTTTACTGTCACAGCAGATCACCAATTCACCATACTTCTCATTGAATCTACCACGATAGTATTTTAAATTATTTAAAACCAGATGTCTTACCAAAGATTCATCAACTTCTTCACCACCTCTATTGATGGCGACCATCAGACTGCCTATTGCTATTTGTGTAAAGTCAATTAGTATCATAATATTTTGGAGCCCCTTATCTGAATCGAACAGATGACCTGCTCATTACAAGTGAGCTGCTCTACCAATCTGAGCTAAAGGGGCTCATACCAAACCCAGTGTTTTTCTATTGGAAACTGCTCACTCCCCTCATGTTTTCTTGTATAGTGCCACCCTCTACGATTGTAAAAAGAATTATACATACCTAAAATGTGGTGGTCACATTCAGCCTTAGTCAACTCAACATTATTATCAACCCAATACTTTCTCATATGTTCATCGGGAAATTCAATTTGCAGTTGATGATGTCTTGATGTATCCGTCTTGGTCATAAGCATACGCTAATGTTCTGTAGTGTGTTTTATGTTCTTGATCTTTACCGTAAAACAAATCTAACCATATAGATGTATCAAAGTATCTAGCTATGTTTGCCAAATAAACTGATCTGTTTTCTACTTCACGTTCTAATAATGTTTTCTCTTTACTTTTATCCATTCGGCGTATCTTATACTTCAAATCTTTGACACGATCCTTATTATATTTCTCCCACCCTTTAACATTCTTAACACTTAAAGTATTGTCGTCAGGTAAGTCTTTAACATCTTCATGTATATTTTTATAGGTAGGCGGTTTCTTAGCCGCTCTTACCTTGGCCATCTTATCTAGCCGTATTTCTTCTTCCATGTCGGTTCACCTGTATAATTAATTACCTCTTTATTTATCAAGTGTTCTACTAAATCGTAGTAACCGCCAATTCTTTCTTCATCTACAACTATTTGTGGTAGTTTTCTTACCTTCTCACCTACCATAGCTGAGATTGTATTCATGTCTGCATCTTTTTTAATGGGAAGCAATGTATAATGTAACGATGCTGACTTAATCAAGTCTATAATCTTCATCGAAAATTCATCTTCTAAATAACCTTCCCACACAAATACTTTAATATCCATCTCTACCCTGAGAATCTTTTTACTCTTTGATCCTCCTGTCTCCTTAATTCTTTCTTCACAGCAATTTGTCTACTAATTCGCCGAGTCATAGAAGGCTTCTCATAATGTTCTCGCTTCTTCACCTCATTAATGATATCGCTTTTCTCACATCCCTTTTTAAATCTACGCATCATAGACTCAAAGGCTTCACCCTTATGTTTTTTATGTATTTTCATACTATATAATGTCCCTTCTTATATCCCTTCATAAGTTTCAATTTAACACCAACAAAGTCAGTATTATACCAACCCCTATCGTAATATTGCCGAACAGCTTTACATTCAGTAGCTTCTCTGCCACACTTGACTCGACTCTTACAACTATCACATGGACAATCATGTATTTTCATTTCATTACACCTTCAATTAATATATCTATTCATTATAACACAATTCATATTCAGATGTCAAGCACTTTATTCTTTGGTCAGACCACTTCATTCTTTAGGCATATATTCATTAGGAGGCATCATATAGAACTGCCATTCCTCATCATCAGGTAGTGGTCTAGTACCAGAAGGGTCATCTTTTCTTTTAAAATTACCCACTACCATTATACCTTGTTGCTGTTGTCCATCGGCACCCTGCATTTGTTTTTCCAAATCTTCAGACCACGGATAGATATGTAATCTAGGTTCAACATCACCAAATTCAGTTAGCAAAATATATATTACCCCATTCCTTTTATCTGCCACATGAGAATGATATACTACTTCTTTAACAGGCTTAAACTCTGTTCCATATCCCAGTATCGCATTATATGTATACCATGTAGACACAGCTACAACGATCATAATAGGAACTAATAAAGATTTGAACAAATAATTTTTAGGAATACTTATTAGAACCCATAGACAAATTAAAGTAATAAGAATTAAACTTGAATAGATAATGTATTCCATTACCAACCCTCACCCTGTATCCATCGCTCAGTTTCTTCTAAAGTCATACCAGTTGGTTGTTGATTTTCTAATTCATCATATGGAGTACCCACACCATAAACAGACTTAGCACCAATTAAAGTTTCTCTTGTATCATCTACACTAATTACCTTTCCTTCTGCATCAAGTGTAAAATGAAAGGCGGTAAATTCTTGACCTCTACCTACAGCTATAAATTGAGCCTGGGCT
>Ga0209019_1000784_pt1 | contig 16010 bp, 15 predicted proteins | sample METZYME_3_300m_FD_187549 | JGI IMG/M metagenome (GOLD analysis project Ga0209019, IMG submission 187549) | Marine microbial communities from oxygen minimum zone in mesopelagic equatorial Pacific - METZYME_3_300m (SPAdes) (version 2) | ecosystem: Environmental > Aquatic > Marine > Oceanic... | reverse complement strand
TTTTTTTTTTTATTAAACTTTTTAAAAAATATTGTTGTTCTATTGTTAATTTCTCATAATTATCTATTATTAATACTTTTGTTTGTATTATTTTTAATATATTTGATATTTTTTCTTTTATTTTTAAATTTTTTTTTAAATCTTCATGTAAATTTAATTCAAAAATTTTTATATTTTTTTTTTTTAAAAATTTTAAATATAATTTTTTTATTAATGTTTTACCAATCCCATAATCTCCACATACTATAAAATTATATAAATTCCCATTTTGAATTTTCATTAAATCATTGATTTTTTCTCTATTATATTTAATTTCATTTAAATTTTCAGGAAGATATTTTTTAATACAATTCATATATATAATTTCAATTATAGTTATTAATTTAATTAAAAACATAATAATAATATATATATATGGCTGACGAAGAATATTTATTAAATAAAAGATATATTAATAAAAATGTTTATACTATTCAAGAAGATGTTCCTTCTTATTTAAAAGAACAAGAAGAATTTAGACAATTTATGGAAAATCAAGATTTAGATTTTGATGATATTAATGAAGAAAATGATATTGATGAAGATTTATTAAGACAAGAAATTCCTTTAAGTATTAAATTTGAAAAAACAAAAAAAAAAAATAAAAATAAAAATAAAAAAGCAGAAAGTTTAGGTATGACTATGATTCCTAATAAAAAAAAAGATTTTAAAAGATTTGTTATTGAAAAAAGACATTTACTTTATATTGATAGTAGAGATCGTGATAAACTTATTTATACTGAACCAAATTATTATAAAATTCCTTTAAAAAGACAATATACTAATGTCGTTGCTATTAAATTAAAAAGTACTGAATTTACTAATACACAACAATTAATTCGTAGTACACCAGCAAGTTTAAAAAATAATGTTATTAGTTGGACTATTTCTAATGATAATACAAATGCAAGTACTATTATTTATTCTGTCGCTTTAACATCCGGTAATTATAATGCTACTACTTTACAAGATTTACTTCAAACTTCTATGAATTCTGTTAAAAGAGTTAATGGAAAATATAATAATTTTACTGTAGATATAGATATTGTTACTGATATTGTCAAAATATCTTCTATTGATTATACTACTTTATCTAATCCTTTTTCTTTTAATCTAGGTGCTAATAATCAAACAATAGTGACAGTTAATCAAAGTAATCATGGAATGACACCTGGTAGTTCTATTTATATAGAAGATGCTATTACTATTGGAGGTATTGATTCTGGAGATTGGAATACAACACATACTGTTGCTACTACATCACCACCAAATCACTACACATTTATTATTGGTTCTTCTGCAACTTCTAGTGAATCTAATGTTGGTGGTACTTCTGTTAAAATTGGTAAAGGTTTAGATTTTAAATTACTTTTTAGTGATACTGAATCTCCTTATGAATTATTAGGTTTTCCTAATGTTGATACTGAATTTAGTGTTATTCAAACTAATTCTATTGAATCTTTTAGTTATCTCCAACAAACTATTATTGAAAATGGATTACCAACAAATACACACGTTGTTGCGATAACAGATGGTTTATTATCTCCATATGTTCTTTTTGATGATGAGAATACTATTAATGGTTATGTAAGAGTTTCTATTAAAAAAGTTTATTTACCAATCAATAGTGAAGAAGGTACGATTTATAGTTATGTAAGAACAAATTATGATCATTTATTAGAAACTGGTGATGAAGTTTTTATATTTCAAGATTCAAGTAATTCTATATATGAGAGTATAACTATTTTTGATCATCTATATGGTTATAATTATAATTCATTAAGCACTGTAGACCAAACAAGATTAACAACTTTTGTTGAAGAAATTTGTAATCCAGCTGGTTTAATGGTTACTGTTGTTGATGCTAATACTTTCAAAATTCCAGTACCTTATGTATCAATTTCTGCTATTGAAACTCAGATTACAAATGTAGTTGAACCTAATATAAATGATCCAACTCCAGAATATGGTAGTATTATTACTACATCAGTTAATCAAAGTTTAAATTTATCTGGTGAAAAATATATTTTTATGCAATCTGATACTATAGGTAGTGGGGAAACTAGTGGTAGTGTTTCTAATATTTTTGCTAAAATTCAATTAGCTTCCGCATCTGGTGCTGATATTTATAATGCTTATATCGGAGGTTATAAAGTATTTACTGATACTCCATTAACTCAATTAAATGAAATTGATTTTAGATTTTATAAAAATGATGGTGAATTATTTGAATTTTATGATAATGATCATAGTTTTACTTTAGAAATTACAGAAGCTATTCAAAAAATTGATGGAGTTGGATTTAGTTCTAAGATTGGTACTAATACATAAATAAAATTGATTAATTATATAATTTAAAAATGTGTTCTTTTATTTTTGGTAGAAAAGGTACTGATAAACGATATATGTGGTATAGTATAATTTTCTTTTTTATTAATCTTTATATTTCTTGTTTAGTAAGAAGATATAATGATATTCAATCAATAGAATGTCAAAATTATTCAATTATGAATAATTATATTAAATTAATAAAAAAAAGTAAAAATTTTTATCAATTCCATGTATATGTAATAGATTATAATTATTTATATGTACCAATTTTTTTAATTACATTTATTTGGATTTTTTTCTATTCAAAAATGAAATATAAAATCGCTAAAAGAGTATTAATTATAGTTTCTATTTATTTATTATATAATTCTGTTAGTAGTGTTTCTACTATTTATTATAAGGTTCCAAATTATTGTGAGTATACACCAGATCCATATGATTTATGGAGTTTATTTAGATGTTATACTTATAAAGATAATTTTTTATTATTTGGTTTAATTATGTTTTATATTTTTAATAGATATCATACAAGTAATTTTATCAGATATACATTTATTATATTAAATTTATTTAATATTTATTTTAGTTTAGTTTCACAACAAATTTATTTAAATCAAATAATTGATATTATTGTTATATCTTTTTTAATGTGGTCTTTATATGATAATCCCAATTTTTTTAAAAGAATGAAAAAAAATGATAGAAAAAAAGAAAGAAAAAAAATGAAACAATTAAGAATCGAAATGCAAAAAACTAAATTATATAAAGATGAAATTGAAATTAATGATTTTTAATTTCGCATAATATATTCTTCTAAATCTTCTACACGACTTAATAAATGTTTTATTATATTTGTATTAACACTTGTTATTTGATTAATATCAATTGTTAAAAAATCATTTACATATTTACCATAAATAAAAATACCTTTTTCTATATCTATTTCTAAACTATTATTAATATATATTTCATTTATTTTTATATTTAAAATATTTACTTCAATTATTTTTGGTTTATTTTCATAATATACTTCTACTTTTATTAAATCGTTTTCTGATAAATTTAATTTTTTATTTATTATTATGATATTTTTATTTTTTAAATGAAATTTTTTAAAAATATTTGGTATAAATCTTTTTGATTGATTTGTAAAATTTTCATTTATTGTTTTTATTTCTTGTGCTATAAAACCAATTTTTTCTTTATGTCCATCATTTATTTTATCAATATAATTATAATCATATGTATTTAATTTTTTTATAATTTGTATATCATCATCGATATTTCTTTCATTTATTATATTTTTTACTCTTAAATCTGATACTGCATTAAATTCTAAAGCTGCTATTTTACCATCTGCATATATTGAATAAGATTGAGTTGATGGTCCACTTGATACACCAATAAATGAACCACTATATGAACCCACATTATCAACTTCTGTATATGTTGAACGAAGATATGAAGCACCAGTTGTAGTTAAAGCATTATTCACATTTGATCCACTAATTTCTATTAAACCATTTACTGGTGAATCAACACCTATTCCCATTTTTTCAACTATCATTTCACCAAAAGTCATATCTCCATCAACTTCCATATCTCCTATAACTTTCATTGCACCATTTACATATAAACCAGTATCATAATTAACCCCATATTTATTAAATTCAACACCATAAAATACTAAACTTTGTATTTTTAATGCATCTCTATGTTCATATATATTATTATTACCTACTTTTGAAACTACAATTGCAAAATATTTATATAATATTGTTGTATATACATCATATTGTTTATAATTATAACTATTTGCAGTATCCCAAATTTGATTTGTTTGACTATCAATTTCTACCCAACTAATACGATCATTTGATGCTATTATTGAAAATGTATTTGGACTCATATATTCTGAATCATAAATATTATTATATATTCTATAGTTAGTTATTAACATTTTTTCTGGTATTTGTAATATAATATATTCTCCACTTATACCATTTAATGAACTAGTACCCATATATGCTCCTGAATTAGTATTATAATTATCTTTTGATCTATAATAATAATTTGCATTATTTCTTTTATCAAAAACATAACTTCCTAAACCATTTGGTAAAAAGAATGGTCTAATACTTGAATAATATATATTATAAGTTCCATCACCATAACCTTTTGCACCATTAACAATTGCACCTTCTTCATGAGTTTCTTCACCATTTTTTATTGTTAATTTAGATATATCTATTGGTTCTGGTGGATATTCTCTTAAATTTGTTTTTAATGATGAATTAAAGATATCTACATCTTCTATTTTAAATTTACCATGTATATTTAAATCACCCATTACATCTAAAGTATTTTTTGGATTAGTTGTTCCTATTCCAATATATTCATCATTTGAATATATATTTACATATTCATAATCTAATTCAAAATTATATATTAATTCGACTATTTTAAAATGATCAAATCGTTTTAAATTTGTTTCATTTATTCCTCCACATTTTGTTACAACTAAACCAAAATATTTATATGTATTATTATCTGATATATCAAATTTTTCTATAGTATAATCTGTATTATTTAATATCCATTCAACTCCTGTTTGTTCACTTAATAATGTCCAATTTGTATCATCATTTGAACCATATAATTTAAAATCTACTGGATTATTATGAGCTAATGAATCATTATTAACTTTGATTTGTAAATTATCTAATATTTGTGCTGTTGGTATTTCAAATTTTATATGTTCTCCACTTATTGAATTAAAAGTATTTGTTCCTTCATATACACCAGTTGTTAGATTATATACATAATCTGATACGAAAAATGTATCATTATAATCATCCATTGTTTGATATACTAAGATATCACTTCCAATACATGATGTAGTTACTTTATAAATACCTGTTCCATAAAAAAATCCACCTACTTCATGAATATTACTTACAATTCTTTGTGGTGGTAATCTTTTAATTGAATTTGATACTAAATTATTAACTTTTATATCATCATATATATTAAGTTTACTTGTTATATTAATTGTATTATTATCAACTATATGAAAATTATTTAGTTTATGTTCTCCAGTTACATTTAAGTTACCAGTTTGTGAAATATTTCCAGTAATATTTAAATCATTATACATATTTGTTAATCCAGTAACATCTAAACTATTTAAAGTGCCTAAATTTTGTAAATTTGAAGATGTAATAGAAGTAGCAATTGTATTTTTTGATAAAACTATTTCATTTTGAATTTTATAATTATCTTTAATATTTAAAGAACCAGAAACATCTAATAAATTAGTTGGATTTGCAATACCTATACCAACTTTTTTATTTCCTTTTGAAGTAATTTGAGTTTCAGGATCTAAACCATCTATCCATTTACTAAAACTATCAAAATTAACTTCATTGAAATTATCTTGTCCTCTTATTAATAAACTTCCATCTACTACTAAATTATTTCTTAAATTAGAATTTCCATTTACATCTAATGCTTCTGTTGGACTAGTTACATTAATACCTATTCTTGAATTAACATTATCTACTACTAAATTATTACCATTTACTTTTAAAGAATTTCCTAATATAGTATCATTTATTACTGTTAAATTACCTCCAGTTATATCATTTTGAACGATTAAATTATTTGTTACATTTAAATTATTTGTTACATTTAAATTATTTGGTGATAAATCTCCAGCAAAATTGAAATTTCCAGAAATATTTAAATCATTATTTAAATTAATATCACCAGATATTAAATTTATATCTCCTGTAATATTAAGAGTATCATGGATATTTGTATCATTATATACATTTAAAATATTTGTAACATTTAAATTATTTGTATTTATTGTATTTGATGAATATAAACTATTTAAAGTTATATAATCAACTTCAAAATTACTATCTGTTCTTATTAATGATGCTGTTGAATGAGGACCAATTGGTAATTGTATTGACATTATTATAACTATATAATATTAACTTTAATTTTTTAAATAAATTAATACTTTAATGATACTAAAAAGTATATGGAAATTGATAATATTGCAAAACAGATTTTTTCCGAAAAACCTAAACCAAAATTTAGTATATGTTTAAATTTAGATATAAATTCTTCAATAAATGAACAATTTGAAATAATTTCATTAATGTTTTTTAGAGGTGTAAATGATTTAATAATAACTCAAGAATATAATGATAATAATGATATTAAAGAATTAAAATCTTATTTATTAAAAAAATTATTATTATTAAAAATATATTTTGGAAGTTTTGGTATAAATTTAAATTATGAAAATGTTCCAAAAAAAGATTATAAAAATTTTAAAATGTGTAATAGACCATCTTATTATACAGAAAATAAATATAACTTTGATTTTGTTATTTTAAAAAAATTTTATTATAAAGGTAAAAATAAAATTTTATATTATAATCATAATAAAAAAGAAGATAATATTAAAAATATGTTTATTATTATAAAATTTCGTAATCATTATTTTAAATTTTCTTTTAATTTATTAGAAAAATAATATAAATATTATATTTGATAATTATATAATATTTTAATAAAATGGTTTATGAAACTAAAAATATAAAAATGAAAAATGATGAATTTTGGTTTAATGATTTTTCCATTATTTTTAATAATGAAAGATTAATTGAATTTTTCCCATCAAGTTTTATGAATAATAACGAAAAATTAAATTCTTTATTGAGATTTTCTATTATTATTACTTTTGTTTTATTTTTAAAAAATAAAAATTATAATTTATTTATTATTCCAATTGCTACTGCTTTAATTACTTTATATATCTATAAATTTAATACTATAGAAAAAAAACAAGATGAAAAATTAAATCTTACTGAAGATTATGAAAATTCTAAATGTTCTAAACCAACTGAAGATAATCCTTTTGGTAATACTTTATTAACAGATGTTAGTAATTATAAAAAAAAAGAAGAAGCATGTTTAATTGAAGAAAATATTGATGAAATTAATAATCATTTTAATAAAGGTTTATTCAAAGATGTAAATGATTTATATGGTAAAAATAATTCTCAAAGACAATTCTTTTCTATGCCTAATACTAATGAATATGGAGTAAAAAATGGAGATAGTATAAAATTTGCTAATTGGTTATATAATTCTGGTAAATCAACTTGTAAAGAAGATACTAGTCAATGTATTGTAAGTGATAGAACAATTAATTAAACATTTAAAATTATTTATAATATATTATTATATTATGAATAATCATCAACAATTGAAAAATGAAATACCTAAAGATAAGGTTATTATTAAATATTTATTTATTTTAAATGAAGAAACTTATGTTTTTTTTATATTTAATAAACTAAATGAAGAAATATATGTATTAAATAAAAATGATTTAATTTTTTTAAAAATTTTAGAAAAAAAAAATTTTAAAAATTTTATACAATATACTACTAAAGAATTAAGGAATAATCATATAAGTGTTTTTTATTTAGATCCTAATGAATCAAAACTAATTGTTCATAATAAAGGATATTTGCATAAATATGATTCATATTTATATAAATTATTTTTTGATATTTTTAAATATTAAAAATTTAATTAATTTCCATTGGTCTTCTATATGGATCTGGTCCAATAGTTGAATTATTAAAAATTGATACTGCTTTCATTGGGTTTGGAGGTTCTGATCTTAATTGTAAGTTAGCATTTCTTAATGAGTTTGCTTGTGTATCTACACCAATATGGAATGCAGCTTCAGTAAAGTTTTTTAATTCTAATGAACCATTACCTTTTGGGTTTGCTTTTGACCATTCATCAGCTTCGGTTTCAGCTGGTAATAAATCATTTGGTTGAGGTTCTTCATATTCAGCTAATGATTTAGCTTGTTTTTCCATTACTTTTTCGGCATCATCTAATTGTTCTTCAGGTGATTCTTGTGAAACATCTTGTGCATCAAACATATCTTTTGCCATTTGGTTATCTGCAGATCTTGCAATTTCTTTTAATTCTTCTTTATAACTTTCATAATTTTCTTTTTTATTATTAAACATTTTACTCATTGCAAAAATTGCTGCTACGAATATACAGAGACATACAATTGCGAATGCTAATTTTTCTTTATTAGGCATATTCATTTTTGATAGTTTATTATATTATAAGATAACAAAAAAAAAATATAAAAAATATAAAATAAACGGGATTGATTATATTTCAATTTGAGTTTTTGGAAAATCTTGATTTATTAAAGTAGTTATCTTATCATCATTATATAATATATCATCTTCACTATCTTCATTTTCACTTTCTATACTAAATATAGAAACATCATCTTCTTCTATATGTTTTATTATTTTTCTTACTATAAATACTGGTTCAAAATTTTTTTCAAAAAATTTTATTCCTACAAAATGAATTTTGATATCTATAAAATTATTTTCTATTAATTCATTTACTTCTATAACTTTTTTATTTTCTAATTGATCTTCTTCTAATAATAAACAATTTTTATGTACTTCTAATTTTATATAATCTTCTTTATATACACTATTCATATGTTCATTTTTAAATTTTTTATAATCTTTAGTTGTTGGATGAAGTTCATATACATATTTACAAATATAATTTTCTATTATAAATAATATTTTTAATAAATCTTCTTTTTTTATTTCTATATAAAATTTTTCTTTTTCTTTATAAACTTTTTTATTTATTTCTAAATTATTTATATTTAATATTATTGGTTTATTTTTATAATGTGCTAGAGCTAAAATATTTTCACCTATTTTTTTTATTTTTAAAAATTCTATATCATCGACTTTCATATTAATTATAACTAATTATATGAACTTTTATTTAATTAAATTTATTCTATATAGATCTCTTTTACAATAACTATAAAACCATTTTTTTCATTATATTCCCATATTCTATCTATTTCAATTAAACATTTTATTTTTTGATATTTTTGTATATCTTCATATGAAATATATTCTTTATTTTTATCAAAAACATCTAAAATTATTTTTCTATTTCTTTTATTTATTTTTAATTTTATTATATTTCCTTTTTCATTTTCTTTTATTAAAGTTATTAATCTATTTTTTTCTATATCAAATTTTTCTAAAAATATTTTTTCTAATTTTTTAAAAAATAATTTATATTCATCTTCAATTTTTACTAAAATATTAATTTTCCCTTTATATTCTGTTATTTCTGTTATTGTTAAACTTTTTTTTAAATAAAATTGAATCTTCTTTTTATTGTAAGTAATAAAATAATTTCCTTTTTTATTATATATTTCTAGATTTTCATCTTTATAATTATTAATATCAAACATTTTTATTAAAATAGATTCTAATTCTTAATTAAACAATATTTCAAATATGACTTATCACTATAACAACGAAAATTTAGATGATCCTGAAGATGATTTATATGAATATGAAGATCAAATTGAAAGAGAAGAAGAATATGATAAATATTGTGATGATATTGAAGAAGTACATAAAGGAATGATGGATTATGTTTCATATTGTAAAAATCCTAATTTGATGCAATATTCTGATTATTTTGATCTTATGAATCTTCTTGAAAAAGAAGAATTTAAATTTACTACAGCAGAAAAAAAACTTTTTCTTTCTTGTAAATTTAAATATAAATCTAATGAATATAATGATGTGAGTTATTTATATAATTTAGATTTGGATTCAGAATCATGTATTGAAGAAATAAATGATATTAAACCAAAAACTCCTTTTAAACCAAAAACTCCTTCTAAACCAAAAACTCCTTCTAAACCAAAAACTCCTAAAAAAAAATTTACTGGTTGGGAAAAACCAATTTCAAAAATTGAAAATATTTCTGATATTCAAATTAATCAAAATAAAACTAAAAAAACTAAAGGCAAATATATTCCTCCATCTTTAAGATAAATATAAAAATAATAATCAATTAAAAATTAATTATTATTTTATTATATATGGATAATTTAGAACAAATTGAAAAAAGAATTATTGAAAAACAACAAATTTTCAATAAAATAACTTTAAAACGCCAACAACGCGTAGGAAAAATAAATAAAAAAATAATAACTAAAGATTCTTATGTTCAAACTGAAGAAATAATTAAAAAAAAAATAAAATTAGTAATTGAAAATAATAATGATGAAGAAATAATAAATGATAATATTCAAACTTATTCTAATAAAGCAATTCAATGTTCCATGGAAATAAAACAAGAAAATATTGATAAAAATACTATATATTTAAAAAAATATTTTGAAAAAATTGCAAATATTGAAATTTTAGGGTTTTTTCCTTATGAAGAATATACAAAATTATTTAAAATTCATTATTTATATCAATTTAATCCATTTTTTTTATCATTTGATAGTTATTTTAATAAAGATTTAGAATTATATTTTTTTAATGACTATAATATTAAAATAAAAGTTTCTATTAAGAAACAAAATAGTATTGGAAGATATATAATTTTATCTAATGAAAGAAAAACTATTTGTAAATATAGTGTATATTTAATAATTAATCAACCTATTAATATTAAAGTTGAAAATTTTAAACTTTTTTTTAATAAAAAATTCATTTTTGATTTTAAGAATGATATAAAATATTTTTATTCTTCTTCTAATAATTTTGTTAATATAATCAGTTGATTTTTAATAACATAAGATACATTCTAAAAATATATTTAAAATTGAAAATATAATTTATATAAAAAAAGATTATAATGTCAAGCTTTGATGTAATGTTATTCGAAGAAGATGCATATCGGGGAGAAACTTCTGTGGCAACTTATGTTTTAAAAGTATTAGGAGTTGCATTTATTTGTATTGCTGAAATGATTCAAGTTGTTAAAATTATGAGATCAAGAAAGACTAAAAATCTTTCAACTGCTTCTTATGCATTAAAATCATTTGCTTTCTTATTTTTAGGAGTTCAATCTTCAATTGATGTATCAACTGGAGAATTATATGAAATTGGTTGGTTATGTGTTTATTGGATTGCTTTTATTGCAGAAGCAGGATTAGCTCTTTTTATTACAGCAAATAAATGGAATTAAAATGAATTAAAAGAATAATTAAAAATTATTTGTTTAATTTTTTTTTTAAAATTGACTATCAAAAATAAAATATACAATGGAATCACCAAAAGAAACAACAAAAATGACTTTCTTTTTAAATTCTAATACTGAAAAAAAATTAAATGAATCAGATAAAAAAACAGAAACATATATTATTATTCAAAATAATCATTTACATAAAGAAAATATTGATTTAAGACAAGAAAAAATTGATTTAAGACATCAAAATCAAGAAATGGAAGAAGAATTGGATAGAAATGATAAATCATTAAGATATTTAAGATCTTTACAAAAAAATTTAAAATTATTAAATGATGAAAATGAAAAAGTAGTAAAAGATTATGAATTATTATTTAAATCTCTAAAAACTTTATATAAAACACAAAATTCTTTAATGCAAAATTTTGGTTATTTATTTTTATCATTTTTTTCAATGTTTGTAACATTTTATTTATTTAATTTTTTTAATAGATATATGGCTGTTGGATTCTTTTTATTATTATCTTTATTTAATTATGGATATTATAGATTTTATTTAAAATTAGATTATTTTAATTATAAAAAAGATAATAAAAAAATGCAAGAATCAATGAAAGTTAAATTGAAATATATTAAAGAAAAACAAGTTTCAATGAAAGATTTAAAAAGATCTTTACCTGATTTATTAGAGATGATTGATAATTGTTAAAATTTATTTATTTAATAATGTAAGAATATATATTATTAAATATGTTACAAAGAATAAAAGATATGGTTATAGAAGTTAATAGTACAAATAAAACTAATGAAAAAAAAATTATTTTAGCTAAATATGATGATTTACAAAAAGTTTTATTATATGTTTATGATGATAATAAAGTTTTTAGTATAACTTCTAAAAATTATTTAAAATTTGAAAAAAATAAAAAAAAAATAAAAAAAAAAATTAATATTAAACATGATTTATTTAGTTTATTAGATCATTTAATAGATAGAAAAATTACTGGAGATACTGCTTTACTTCATTTATATCATTATGTTAATGATAATATCGAATATAAGGAATATATATTAAATATTATTGATAAAACATTAAAAATAAGATTAAATACAAGTATTATAAATAAAATTTTTCCAAAATTAATACCAGTATTTCAACCAGTATTAGCAAATAAATATAATCCAAAAAGATTAGAAAAATCAAAAAATGATTGGTATATATCTAGAAAATTAGATGGAGTACGATGTTTAATATTAATAGAACCAAAAAAAAAATCTGTTAAATTTTTTTCCAGAACTGGTAAAGAATTTCATACATTACTTATATTAAAAAATGAAATATTACAAAATATTGGATTATTTAATGAAGCCGTTGTATTAGATGGTGAAATAGTATCAATGAAAAATGGTGTAGAAGATTTTACTAATCTTATGAAAGAAATTAAAAAAAAAAATCATATAATTAAAAATCCTAAATATTTTATATTTGATATGTTAAAAAAGGAAGATTTTTTTAATTTAAAATCTGAAGAAATATATTCTGAAAGATTAAAAAAATTAAAAAAAATTAATATTTATTTTGTTTTTTTGGAAGTTTTAGAACAAAATAAATATACTGATGATGATTTTTTAAAATTAATTGAAAAATCAGAAAAAAATAATTGGGAAGGTTTAATGTTAAGAGAAGATGTTAAATATGAAGGTAAAAGAACTAATTCTTTATTAAAATATAAAAAAATGCATGATGAAGAATATAAAGTAATTGATATAATTAAAGGACCTTGGAGAGAAATATCAAAAGAAACAAAATTAGAAAATACTATAGAAACTATGGTAGCAGTTATTATTGATTATAAAGATACAAAAGTTGGTAGTGGATTTTCATTAGAAGAAAGAAAACATTTTTATAAAAATCCAGAAAGTATAATTGGTAAAATAATAACAGTTCAATATTTTGAAAAAACAAAAGATAGTTTAAGATTTCCAATATTTAAATATCTACATGGAAATGAAAGGAATATTTAAAATAAAAAAAATAAATTCATTATATATAAAATAAATAATGAATTTCAAAGATATTGAAAATTTTTTAAAAAATAATTATAAAATAATGATTATTTGTGCTTTAGTATATTTACTTATGTCAAACAAATCTGAAAAATTTACAGTTTCTGAAGCATTAGATAGTATAAAATCAACACAAGCAACAGTTAATAGTATAGCTAGTAAAGTTGATCCAAATTATGTTGATTTAAAAACTAAAATAAGATTATCTAATAAATGGACCAAATATCCTGATCAAGGAACAGACCAAGCGGAAATATCAAATGATACAGGTACTTATAAAAAATTAATGATTGTAGGCAATAAATCAAGTAAAACTAGAAAAGTAGGAATATGGGATCATTTAGATGTACATGGTAATCAAGTTGTAACTGGTAGTTTCTCCGCTAATGGAGATGTTAAAGGAAAAAGAATATGTATTGGAGCTACTTGTATAGATGAAAATGATTTAAAAAAAATGAAATCATCAAGAATGATTGGTGGTTGGGCAGGTAATGGTGATGGATCTACACATATGTTAGAAGAAGGAGGATGGCATGAATTACATGGAAAAGCTAAATATGATGCATGGTCAAATGATAGATGGGATTTTGCTTTTATATATAGAGGTTGGAGATTTGAATTAGCAGAACATGGTTCAGGTAAATCATCCCAAAAATTTGAAAATAAAAAACATAATGTAATGAAATGTGGTATCAAAGGAAATAAAGGATCATCATATAGATTAACATGGATTGGATATTAAATTTGTTCAACTTTAATTCCTTTAGAAGTTAATTTTTTTTTACTTGTTTTCATTTTTTTAAAAGTTATTTTATTATGACACTTTTTACATAATATCATTAAATTGAATAATTCATTTTTATGATACATTTCTTTTTCTAGAAAACCATCATCATTACTTTCTTTTTGTTCAACAATATGATGAGTTTCTAATTCATCTTGTTCTTTTTTACCACATAATTCGCATTTTGTCATATATTTTTTTGAATTATATTTAGATTTTTTAGTAGAAACAATTTCATTAGAAACATTTAAAAATTTATTTCTAATAGTCATTGCTTTACTAATAATATTAGAATCAATACCTAGCATTCTTGCAATTTCTAAACCATATATTTCACCAGAAGAACCATCTGCTAATTTTCTTTTATAAATAATTTCACCTTTTGTAATTTCAACTTCCATATATTTCGTAAAAATTTTATTAGTTTTAATTAATTGTTTAAATAAATCATCTTTGAAAATACTATGCATATGTGTAGTTATAATAAATTTACATTTTTTATTATTAACTAAATCATCAATAACTGATAAAGTTAAAGAATGACTACTTGCTTGTTCAGTACCTTTACATAACTCATCCACTAAAACTAAAGATTTTTCATTACTCTTTTGTAAAATATTACATAATTCAATCATTTCTATTTGAAAACTAGAAGAATTTGAAAAAATATTATCATTACCTTTAATTCTCGTTAAAATATTACTAAATGGATAAAAAGACATAGATTTACAAGGAACAAACATACCAGATTGAGCCATAATAACACAAATACCGATGGATTTTAAAAGAGATGATTTTCCAATTCCATTATCTCCTGTTAAAACTAAACCTAATTTTTCAGAATCTAAATATAAATCATTTTTTACAAATTCGGTATCTTTATTTATTTTTTCAATAATAGGATGTCTAAAATCTTTAATATCAAAAAATGAATTATCATTATCAATAATTGGTCTAGAATATTTATTAATTTTACTTACTTTAACATTAGATTTAATAAAATCAACAAAACCGATAATATATTCAATATGATGAAATACATCTTTATATTTTTGTAAACTAAGTAAATATTTTTTAAAAAGAATATTTTGTTTATTATTAATATTATCCCAAACGAGTAATTCTTGATCATATTTTTCATCTAAAATAGGAGATCGTAAAAAATATTTAGATTTACCAGTTTGTGTAATAAAATAATCTTTCATATTTTCATGAGAATTTTTATATTTATTAAATAAATTATTTTTAGTTTTAGTAATATTAATATAATTATTATTAGTTTCAAATTCACCTTTAAATTTATATTTACCTTTAATATAACTATTAAAAAAAGTTTTAATTTCATTTAATTTATCTTTTTTAAAACTTTTTAAAATATTATATTGATTAATAAATTTATCTAATTCTTTATTAAAATTTTTTTTAAAAATAATTTCATTTAAAGTAGTAATATCACAAGAATTAATATTTTTAATTTTAGGTAAATTAAATCTTTTTTTAAATTCTTTAATAATTTTTTCTATTTTTTTTTTTTTAATTTTTTTCTGAATAAAATTATTTAAAATAATATTTTGAGAAGATAAATCTAATAATTTACATATATGTTCATAATTATCAAATAAAATATATAAATCTTGAGGACTAATTCTTTGATAATAAATTTTTTTATGATATCTTGATAAGTCATAAA
>Ga0209019_1000780_pt1 | contig 16078 bp, 13 predicted proteins | sample METZYME_3_300m_FD_187549 | JGI IMG/M metagenome (GOLD analysis project Ga0209019, IMG submission 187549) | Marine microbial communities from oxygen minimum zone in mesopelagic equatorial Pacific - METZYME_3_300m (SPAdes) (version 2) | ecosystem: Environmental > Aquatic > Marine > Oceanic... | reverse complement strand
ACAATAAATCTCCCCCCCACTTGTAAAGGAAATAGCAAATCAAATAAAGAAAACTAATTGTTCAAAATAACATTTAGATTCAATTGTTTTATAGGAGTAAGAGAACTGAAATTTCAGTTCTTTAGATTTTTTCTTTACAATGCCCTTTTTCTGGGGAGGGATCATGAGAAAAACTCTTGTTTTGTGCCTTTTGATAGTTCCTTTTTGTCTTTTATCTGAAGACGAAGAATTTTCTTACTCTTATTTAGGCCTTTCCTACAATGATGGAGATTCCAAAGGAGCGACTTTAGAGGGTTCACTATGGTTACCTGCAGGTTTTTATTTAAGTGGTTCTGCTGAAAGATCCGATTATCAAATTAAAGGCTCAGAATATGAAAAGAATTCAGAGGCGTTACGTTTAGGTATTCATTACTCCGTTGCTGATGTGTTCAAAAAAGCGAGTTATAAGAAATTGGATTTTGAATTTGCTAGATTTTTAGATTTTTACGTTGAATTAGGACCTAAAAAGTGGGAGCTAATAGATCAGTCGGGTGATATTAAATCTAGTACCGATATTAACTTGGTAGGTGGTTTTAGATTTGGAGATGCTGAAGGTTGGGAGGCAAATGTTTTCTTTGATAGAAGCAAACAAGCAGAAATTGAAATAGACCCCAATACTCTTGAAGCTAAATATGGCCTAGGAGAGGATACAGAAAGTATCTTTGGTTTTAAGACTGTCAGGAATTACAGTGAAAACATAGCATTTGTAATAGAAGCTGCAGATAAAAGTAGCTCAGGGAAGTCCTATACAATTGGTTTTCGTTATAAACTATAGAAATGCACATAGAGCAAATATGGACTGGTAATGCTTATCGAAATTTTAATTATCTTCTAGCCTGTAAAGACACCGGAGAAGCCTTAGCTATAGATCCTTTGGATTACGATAAATGTTTATCGAAAGCTAAAGAGAAAGGTTGGGAAATAACTCAGATACTTAACACCCATGAGCATGGTGATCACACCGGCGGTAATCGGGCAGTTATAGAGGCCACTGGGGCGAAACTAATAGCTCATGAGAATGCTAATGGAAAGATCGATGGAATGGATCGAGGCTTAAAGGCTGGAGATGTTGTTGAAGTAGGTAAATCAGTTGAGTTACTAGCTCTGGATACGCCAGGTCATACTATGAGTCATATTTGTCTGCTTTCTAAAACAGATACGCCTGCTTTATTTTCTGGGGACACCCTGTTCAATGCTGGGGCAGGAAATTGTCATGGAGGCGGGCATCCTGAAGAGCTTTACGAAACTTTTGTTTCGCAGCTCGAAAAACTACCGGAAAATACTTTGATATATCCTGGACATGATTACTTAACCAATAATTTAAGTTTTACTTTGGACCGTGAACCAGATAACCAAACAGCTTCAGAGTTAATGAAACAACTTGAAGGGTCTCATGATCCCGAAAGTCCTTTAGTTACAGATCTAAAAAAAGAAAAAGAAATTAATACATTTTTTCGTCTTCAAAACCCTATGATTATTTCAAGACTTAAAGATACATTTTCTGACATGACAGAAAACCCCTCTCCTAAAGAAGTCTTTCTCAAGCTTAGAGAATTAAGAAATAGCTGGTAAAAATCTTTTTAATTAAAGATTTTTATGAGTTCCGTCGCAAAATGCTCCGTTGGAGCTATTTTTGCATCCACAAAAGTAAACTTCTTTGTCTTCATCAAAAGTTACTTTTTCTGGTAAGAAGTCTGTTCCTTCATGTGAACCATCACAGAAAGGTTGTTTAGAACTTTGGCCACATCTACACCAATAGTAGCTTTTATCTTGAACTACTGATTCTTTGTATGGGAATTTTTGAGCAATTTTTGGTTCACTCATACTCGCCCTCCTATTTAACTAGAAAGATAGCATGATTAAGTCCTAAAAAACCCTAATGAAAATGGGAATAATTATCAGAACACTTCTCAAGTAAAACAGGAAACCTAAATTTCATAGCCTGGAGGTATTCTAAAACCCCCTCTAACATCTCTTATCATTTTTGCGACTTCAATACAGGTTTTGTCCTCGAGATACGGGCCTGTAACTTGAAGTCCAACAGGTAAGCCCGACTCCGTTAATCCTATCGGGGTGCTTGTGCTAGGAAGGCTAGCCATAACAGCCGGACCTGCCCATAAAGTTGAATCCCAGTATTCTCTTTCTTTACCATTGATCATGAGACTTCTTTCATGAAAAGGCCTATGGTCATGCTTTAGTGCTGGTTGAACGCAAACAGGGCATAAAATTACATCATAATTTTTAAAAAAAGCTCTCCACTGTTGTCTCATAAATTGCCTCCTAGCATTTACCACAACCCAATCTCTAGCAAGCAGACTAGCTCCTCTTGCTGTTTTTGCCATTGACGACATATCATCGTCTTTTACCGTTTTAGCAATTTCATCAATGTTATCAAGAGTCTCCTGAGGGGCGCCCGCAAGCATAAGAGGATTAAGTAGCTTGCTGTATACATCATCGGAATCCTTGAATGAGAATGGCGGTGTGGCGTTCTCGATATTGGCTCCAGCTGATTTTAAGTCTTCCACTGTGGCTGATATCAGAGATGAGGTTTCAGAATCCACCTCGGCATAATCTTCTTCGGGCCAGACGGCTATTTTTAGATCCTCAATTTTATTTGATCTTGCTTTAGGAAGTTTGAAGCTCCAGGCAATATTATCTTGTTCCTGAGGAGCAGCTAAAATATCCATAGCAATCTCTATGTCTTCAGGTGATCTTGCTAGAGGTCCTGCAACTGATAGGCCATTGCCAGTGGATATATGACCAGGAGGGGGAGGCAAGTGTCCAACTTCTGAAACAATATTGTAGCTAGGTTTATGGCCATACAGTCCACAAAAATGTGCTGGAGTTCTAATTGAGCCGCCTATGTCTGAACCTAGTTCAAGGGGTGACATTCCGGATGCCAAGGAAGCTGCTGATCCACCTGAAGAGCCTCCAGGTGTTCTCTCAAGGTCCCAAGGGTTATTGGTTACTCCATAGATTTCGTTATAACTTTGTATATCTGAAGAATTTAGAGGTACATTTGTTTTTCCAAAGATTATTGCTCCTGCATCAACTAAATGTTGAACTGCTTCAGCATTCTTTTCAGGAACATTATCTTTCCATGCAGGATTTCCTCCTGTAGAGACTACTCCTTCTACGGAATAGGCATCTTTAATAGTCATTGGTAGTCCATGTAGAGGCCCCATATCTTCACCTTTAGATAAAGCTTCATCTGCTTTCCTTGCTTTATCCATCGCTTTGTCAGCATCTAAGGCAACTACTGCATTAAGATCTGAGTTCACTTGTTCAACTCTATTTAATAAAGCTTCTAATAGCTCCACCGAAGATAATTCTTTCTTCTTTATCAGGTCTACTAATTCGTGTGTATTCTTGTATATCATTTGTTTTTTCTCCTTTACTTAATCTATCACCCATAGACTTTTATTCAAGTGAAAGGTTATTTGTATAATGATCTAAAAAGAAAAGAAATTGGCAATAGAGAAAGTACTAAAAATGGGCAATCCTCTTCTTAGAGAGCAAGCTCAACCTTTTCAGTTAGAGGAAATAACATCAAATCAAAGCCAAGAATTAGTGCAAAGTATGTGGGACACTATGGATGAATATGGCGGTATTGGTTTGGCTGCACCGCAGATAGGTATCTCTAAGCAATTGGCTGTTATTAGAATTGATGAGGATAACGAGAGATATCCAGAAGCTGAAAAGTCGGAAGAAATAGTAATTTTTAATCCCCAAATAACTGTGCTAGATGAAACTTTGCAGGGGTTTTGGGAGGGCTGTTTGAGTGTTCCTGGTTTGCGTGGTGTTGTGTTTAGGCCAAGAAAAGTACAAATCGACTTTTTGGATCAATCGGCTGAAGAGGCTAGCTTTATAGCTGAAGACTTTCTGGCAACAGTATTTCAGCACGAATTAGACCACTTGTTCGGTAAACTTTTTGTAGATAGGATTGAAGACATTAGTACTCTGTCTTTTGAAGACGAATTGGTTTTGTCTGAAGAAGAGAAAGAGATCTAAAAATATGGAGTGATTATGGATGTGGAGAAAAGAATAACAGCAGCTTGGCAAGGAAGAATATCTGGATGCCTCTTAGGGAAGCCTGTAGAAGGTATGTCAATGCGAGAGGGTAAAGATTTTATGGAGAATTATCTCAAGGAAGTAAACTCATACCCTGTAAGAGATTATATTAACTATGTTGAAAACCCTCATATTAGAGGAGTCAATATAAAGTGCTGCAAAGGTAGGATAGATAAAGCAGAGCAAGATGATGACATAACTTATCTTGTCCTAGCTCTTATGATGCTGGAAAGGCATGGATTAGATCTTAGTACAGATGATGTAGCAAGAAGTTGGATAAACCTGCTTCCTGCTGGAGCAACCTTCACAGCAGAGAGAGAAGCTTATTTGAGGCTTTTGACGCATATGGATTTTGGTTATCAGTTTGGTGGTGAAAGAAAATTTGATTTAGATTTAATAAATGATAATGAATTTAATGACTGGATAGGAGCTCAAATTAGAGTTGATATGTATGGATGGGTCCTTCCTGGAAACCCTAGTTTAGCTGCTGATCTAGCCAGAAGAGATGCTCAGTTATCTCATAGAGGATGTGCTGTTGAATGCTCTGCTTATATAGCTGCTTTAGCAGCTTGCATTCCAGAGAGTAAAGATAGAAAAGGAGCTGTTGTAGAGGCTCTCAAATTTATCGATAAAGATTCCGATGCAGCTGAAGCAGTAGGAATAGGCCTAGAAAGCAATTCAGAAAATCTTGGTCAGATTTTAGAAAAATATGAAGGCATGTCTCCTGTACACAGCTTAAATAATTTGGCCATCGTTGTATGGGCTTTCTTGAGCTTTCAGGATTCATTTGATGAGGCTATTGGGGAGGCAGTTGCAGCCGGTTGGGATACAGATTGCAATGGAGCAACTGTTGGAGGATTAGTCGGACTTGATCTTGGAGAGATTCCAGATAAATGGACTAAGCCTTGGCAAGGAAAAGTATCAACTGCCATTTCTGGATTAGGTGAACTGACTTTGGGAGACCTAGTGCAAAGAACAATCTCTTTAGTGTCAAAATTTTCAGAACCTCAGAAAAAAATATCTTAATTCATGTCTGAAATTCTTGTCTTTGGAGGTGTCAATCTCGATCAGGTTGTTTATCTGCCCAGAGCCCCAAAAGAGGGAGAAACTCTTGAGGGAAAAAGTGTACAAACTTTCTTAGGAGGAAAGGGAGCTAATCAAGCAGTAGCATTATCAAGATTAGGAGCTTCTGTTTCTTTTGTAGGTAATGTAGGCCAAGATTCTTTTGGTAAGGAACTTACATTAGAACTGTCAAATGAAGGTCTCGATCTTTCTATGCTAGGTGTTGCTCAAGAGAAAACTGGGACAGCATTTATTAATGTCTTTAATAATTCAGACAATCAAATTATCTATGTTCCTGGTGCAAATCAATTTACAAACCATAAGCAGGTTCCTAAAGAGAGTCTAGAAGAAGCTAAAATTGTTGTTAGTCAAATGGAAGTTAATTCTGAAGAAGTTGAGCAACTTTTTGTTAATTCAAAAGAAAATAATTGCTTAACCATTTTAAATGTAGCTCCATTTAGGAAGCCAAGTGATTTATTAATTTCTAATACAGATATTTTAGTTTTTAACGAATTGGAGTTTCGTCTTTTTGTCGGTATAGAAACTTCTGAACGTCTTGAGATGGATGACTTAAAGAGAAAATTAGATTCTATAAGCATTAGTATCAAGTCTTCATTAATTATTACTTTAGGAGAAAGGGGTTTAGTTTATTTTGAAGATAAAGATATGAATTACATCAAAGGACATGAAGTAGAAGCAATTGATACTGTTGGATCAGGGGACTGTTTTGTAGGTGCTTTATCTTTTTCACTGTTAAAAGGCAAATCCTTAAAGGAATCTTGTGAGTTTGCAAATAAATCAGCGGCAATTTCAGTGACAAGGAAAGGTGCTGCCGCATCAATGCCGACAATCGATGAGGTTGAGAACTTAAAAGGGGCTATATCGACTTTAGATAATTAATAACTCTTTTGTTAAACAGTCGATTAAATTTATCCACATCTAACTCCAAGGCTACTTTGGTATTAGGTTTTAAGTTTAATATTTTTCCAAAGATAGATTCATTGAATTCACAAACGGTCTCTCCTGAAGTGTATCGACCTTGAGTTTCAACGCTAACATGAGCATCTTCAAAAGTTAACATTTCAGGTTGAAAGACACTGGCCATAGCTAAAGAATCGTACAAATGAAGGCCTTCATCACTTACTAGGTCACTTCTAACATTTATCCAGGGTTCTACCGATTCTTTAACAAAATGGCAGAAAGGATGCTTGTTCTCTCCTATAGAGATCATTTCTTCTTTACTCATTCTAGTTTTATGACAAACATCTAGAGGGATCATGGTAATTGGTATACCAGATCTAAAAACCATGTCTGCGGCTTCTGGATCAGCCCAGACATTAAACTCAGCTGCAGGAGTTATATTGCCAGGTACCTTAGCTGAACCAGCCATCATAGTAATGCTATTAATATGGTCAGTGACATCGGGGAATTCTTTCAATGTAAAAGCTATATTTGTTAATGGCCCAATAGTAACTAGCTCTACCTCTTTTGAGTTTTCTTTACAGGTTTTGTAGATAAATGTTGCAGCATCCTCCTCATCCTTATCAGGGCTGACTAACGGAGTTATTTGTTCCATCTCTTCTCTTTGGCTCAACCACATTCTTTCTTTATTTCTATTTTTGTCGAATGTATTGGGCGGTCCGGATCTAAGAGGTATATCTTTTTTGAATTGTTCAATTAAGTAGGTTGCATTGCTGTAGCCTCTTTCAACAGGAACATTACCCTGAACAGTTGTGATACCAAGAATTTCCAGTTCAGGTGAATTGAAAGCCATCATTATGGCAAAGCAGTCTTCGGGATCTCCCCCTTTTGTTCCCATAGCCGGATCAGTATCAATAATAATCTTCTTTTTCATGCTTAAAGTTTGGCCTTAAATATAGAAAGATTATGGAATAATTAGTTTATTGATTTCGAGATTCTTCTCTAATCCGCTTAAACTCATTACCTTCATACCACTTAGGCCATGTATCTGAATTGGCTAAGTATTTAACCATGTTTGCAGTTATGATTAATTGGTCAGCAAACCCACTTAAATCCCAGTTGGGATCGTATTCATCCGATGCTTGATGATAATGATTCGCAGTGTACTCATCCCCAAAAACCTTTCCTGCTTCCATGCCTCCTTCGATCTTGTCAAAACCACCGTCTGCATAAAGTACCGGGACTCCTTTCTTAGCTAAACTTATATGGTCTGAACGATAGAAAAATCCTTTTTCAGGTTGTGGATCCGGGATTATATATTTACCTACTTTATCGAGTTCCACCTTAAGAATATCTTCCAATTCCGAAGCTCCGTGTCCCACCACTACTACATCCTTAGTTTTTCCTACCGGCAGAACGGCATCAAAATTATATCCGGCAACTATATTTGATAATTTTACAGGCGGGTGTTCTGCAAAGTATTCAGATCCTAAGAGTCCAGATTCTTCCGCAGTAACTGCTAAAAACAAAAGGGATCGCTCTGACTCAACTTTACTGAAGTAATTAGCTAATTCTAACAACCCAGCCGTACCGGAAGCGTTATCAACTGCACCATTGTAGATATTGTCTCCAGATTCATCTTCTTTGATTCCTAAGTGATCCCAATGAGCCATCATGAGAATATATTCATTAGGTTTTTTATAACCACTTTTTACTGCTGCAACATTATGAGAGATAGAGAATTCAACTTTATTGATGAGAGCCGCATCTAATGTTAAGCCACTCATTTCTACAGATTGAAAATCTGCCTTCAGAGCTTTTTGCTTTAGAGCTTTTAAATCTAGATTAGCTTCTTTAAAAAGATCTTCTGCTACTTCACTGGTAATCCAAGCTTCAACTTTAATACGACTTTTTCCCATGTCTGCTCGCTTGAGGTCTATTTGCTTTCCAGACCAACTCGTTTCAACAACTTGCCAAGGGTAAGCCGCTGGGGCTGTGTCATGAATTATCAAAACAGCTTCAGCTCCTTGTCTAGCAGCTTCCTCAAATTTATAAGTCCATCTTCCGTAATAGGTCATAGATTTACCGTTAAACAGCTTGGGATCTTCGGTCCAGAAACCTGGATCATTTATTAGCATTACTGCAGTTTTTCCTTTTACATCCAGGTTTTTATAATCATTCCAGCCATATTCAGGAGCTACTATTCCATGACCAACAAAGACTAATTCACTAGATCTTACTGACACACCTTCGACAACTCTTTTAGTCCAATAGACCGATTCCGATCCAGCTTTAAGTATTCGTGGTTTATCATTTTTAGTAATGGATAAAAAGGAACTATCCAAATCGACGGTCATCTTGCTGAGAGGAACTTCTAGGTAATAATCACCTTTTATTGAGGGTAGTCCCATTTTCTGGAATTCGGTTTTGAGATACTGCTTTGTTTTTTCTCCGCCTTGGCTACCAGGGCCTCTACCTTCGAAATCATCAGATGCAAGGATTTTTATATGCTTATGAAGATTAGATTCTTTAATCTGGTTGACCGGCTGCTCGCAACCCAGAATAACTAAAGACATTAAGATTAAGAATAAAAGTTTCATTTGTATCTCCTTAAATTAAGCTCTCTTTATTGACAGCCCTCCATCCACTGGCAAAACAGCACCATTAACAAATGAAGCTGCGGGTAAACAAAGGCTCAAAGTCATATGTGCGACTTCTTCCGGCTCACCATATCTTTTTAAAGGAACTCTACGTCTGGCATAAATTTGTTTATCTTCTTTTGGTATAGCTGCTGTCATAGCGGTATTGATAGGGCCTGGACAAATGCAATTAACTGTAATCCCTTCTGCGCCAAGCTCAGCAGCTAAAGATCTAGTCAAGCCAATAACACCATGCTTAGCAGAAGTGTATGGGCTGATTCTTGGGGTTGCACCCATTCCTTCAGTAGAAGAAATGTTAACTATTCTTCCGCAATCGGATTTTCTAATAAAAGGGAGAGCAGCCCTTATTAAATTTACCTGCCCTTTAAGAAGAACGTCGAAAGTTTTATCCCAACTTTCCTCATAATTTTCATCATCAATAGTAGTCGGAATTGATATCCCAGCATTATTTATAAGTATGTCTAATTGACCAAACTCTTTTATGACATTAGTTACGGCTTCGTTTATATTTTTTTGATTGGTGACATCTAAAGCTTGTTTGAGGCAAGTAACTTCAGATGAACCAATTTCTTTAGCAACTTCATCAATTTGCTTTTCGTTAACGTCTGAAACCACAACCTTAGCTCCTGCTTCAGCAAAAACAAAAGCGGTTGCTCTTCCCATGCCACTGCCAGCACCGGTAATTAGGGCAACCTTTCCTTCGACTGATCTAGATAGTTTAGTAAGTTTGGTCATTGTTAAGAAAATTAGTCTAAATTATTTTTTCATATTAAGCTAAGTGCTAGGATATCCAATCAAAACTTTAAGGGAAAAAATTGAGATGACAGATTTAGCAACATTAAAAAAAGAAGGGGATGTTTCAGTTATTACATTAGATGACGGCAAGGTTAATGTTTTTTCGCCCGCAATGATTGAACAATTAAATGCGCTTTTGGATGAAGTTCCACAAGATAAAGGGTGCTTATTGATTCAAGGAAAAGAAGGTATGTTCTCTGCTGGTTTCGACCTTAAGGTTATGCAGGGAGGGGATACCGATGCCATGTCTAAAATGGCTTCAGGTGGTTTTAGGCTCTTAGCTAGAGTTTTTAGTTTTCCAAGACCGGTCGTGGCATCTTGCAGCGGTCACGCAATTGCCTTAGGTGCTTTTATGCTTTGTTGTGCTGATTATCGAGTTGGAGTTAAGGGCGAGTTTATAGTTCAAGCGAACGAAACTAGGAATAATATGTCCATTCCTACTCCAATCTTAGAGATTTCTAGATCTAGAATTGCTAAAGCACATTGGTACAGAGCCATATTAAATGCTGAAGCTTACAATATAGAGGACTCAATTAGTGCAGGGTATTTAGACGAGGTAGTTGATAAAGAAGATTTATCAAGTAGAGCTATGGAAGTTGCTACTGATTTAGCTACATTAGGACACCCTCACTACAAACTAACAAAGGAATTAGACCAGAAAGATACTTTGGAAAAAGTCTTATCAACAATAGCTGGCAGTGATTCTTAGTTAAAGTAGAAGACCTACAGACTAAACTAATTACATATTTACTTGGTTTTTGTTACTCTACGCATCCTTTTTGGGGCCATAGCTCAGCTGGGAGAGCGTCTGGTTTGCATCCAGGAGGTCGTCGGTTCGATCCCGACTGGCTCCACCAAATTTAATACGTACTTTTTTAAGCAAAAACTTGTATCTATGCCTTATAAGTAGTAAGTTCACTTCTATATGTGGGCAAAAAGCTGCTTTTTCTGAGCTTTCGCTACAATTTTGTAATTTTTTGGGGGGAACCATGAAAAAATTTCTATATTTGCTAATAGCAATGGGTCTAGCCTTTCCTGTTTTTACAGCTGAAGAGGACGACTTTCAAGGTATAGAAGAAGTTATTGTCACGGCTGAAAAGCGTACAGCTTCTATACAAGACACTGCTATTTCTATTACTGCCTTTGATGAATCGCTTATTGAAGGTTTAAACTTAAGAAACCAAGAAGATCTACAGAACTTCATTCCTGCCACAACCATTCAACCTTATGATATTTCTATTAGAGGGATTGGTCGTGTGTTTAGAGCATTAGGGGGAGACCCTGGTGTGGGTACTTACCAGGATGGAGGTTATTCTGAAGACTTTGGTATTGCATCAACTGAAAATGCTCTTTATGACGTAGCTAGAATTGAGGTACTTCGTGGTCCTCAGGGTACTTTGTACGGCAGGAACAGTATTGGTGGTGCGGTTAATTTCATTACCAATAAACCTTCTCAGGATTTCGCTGCTGAAGTCAAAACCATTACAGGTTCTGATGCAATGGCGGAAGGTTATATGTTTGTGAATGGCCCTATCACAGATAAATTAAGCGCTAGGTTTATTGCGGTTAATCGTATGAGAGACGGTACTGTTGAAGATCTAGGTGGACATGAAGATTTAGACAGTTACGGAGATGAAAACTACACATTAGCTCTTCGATGGGAAGATGAAAATTTAACAGTTGATGTTAGAGGAAATGCCAGAAGTTACGGTAGAGTATTAGCCTCAGCACAAGGTGCTGGACTGCTTAATACCAGTATGTACAACAGTGGATCGATACCTAATGACCTTATGGTCCATGGTTATCGAGCAGTTGACCCAAGTGTAGCTTGTGCTAGCCGAGTTGATAGGACAGTAGCTGATTGTGCAGTTTCAGGAATGGATATTTTTTCATTTAACTACAATGGAATAGCCAAATCTGGACAACACCTAGTGCCTGGTGTAGATCCATCAGAAAGTGGTTTTGCTAGACCTAATTACGCTTATGGGTACGATCAGAATATTTTAAATCAAATCATATTCGGAGACGGGAAAAGTGTTCCTTCTCTAAGGGGTAAACATCTAGTGGCCGCAACTAATGGTATGAATGATGAATATTTTAATCACTCCGCTGGGGTTATAAATACGGCCTGGGACGTAAATGACAAGTTAACCTTGAAGTTTATTGGTTCCTACACGGATTACCTTTATACACGTATCACTGATGATGACAGATTAGGAAACCCACTTCTTGATGAACAGTTTTATGCTGAACAGGAAAACGAGAACTGGCAGACCGAGGTACAACTTTTCTGGGATATTGCTGATAACTGGAATTTAACTGTTGGAATTTTTGAATACCACAATGAAATTGACCAAGATCTAGATTTCTGGACTGATACTGGAGCTTTCACTGAGGCAAGACAATCAGGTGCAGCAAATTATGGAATCTTAGGTGCAGTAGGAATACCATCAATTGGTAGCCCGTTTCTAGATTGGTATGTTGCTGGTAGAGATGCTAGTCCTCTAGGACTTCCTGCAGGAACTGGTTTGTTTGGACCAGTTACTGGTGGTGCACCAGTTGTAGGAGCGTCACAAACTCAAGTGGGACCATATTCAGCGAGAGATGTAGGTTGTGGAATAGTTAATTTAGTAGGTTTAGTGCCTGGACCAGAGTTTAATGATCCTCACTTAACATCCGTTTGCTTCATAGAAGGTCCTTGGACTGGAGATGCAGGTGGCTCGGTAAGTAATGGTCCTGTTACACCTGGAACAACTTTTATATGGCAGACTGAAAACAAGACTGATGCATATGCTGCTTATTTTCAAACTGAGTATCAAATCAATGATACTTGGGCAGTAACAGTAGGAGCTTCTTGGCACGAAGATCAAAAAGTAGCTCAAGAAAATCTGTTTCTATATACCGAGACTGGTTTGACTTCAGCAGGTTTGCTTGCTTACAACGTTGCTACTGGAGCGCTTAATGCGGATGGAACACCGACAGGGAACGGAATTATTCGTTTTAGAGGTATTCCTATGAGTCGTTCTATTCACAGAGCGATGGAAAGAGATTTTGAAGACGTTACATGGCGTTTAAATTTTGATTACACTCCAACGGATAATGTTCTTCTTTATCTTTCTAATACCACTGGGTATAGAGCAGGTGGATTTAACTTAGGGTTTTTCTCACCTTTTCCGACTTATGATCAAGAAGAAGTTTTATCGACTGAGTTAGGTTATAAAGGAACTCACTTAGACAATACCCTTCAGATAAATGCTTCAATGTACAAGTACACCTATGAGAATATTCATGGTCAGTTCACTACGGCTAGTTTCTTGGGAGGAACAGGGACTTCGGTTCAAGGTTTCCCTGAAGCTGATACCAACGGAGTGGAAATGGACTTTATATATTCTCCTAATGCAGGTTTCTTGCTTGGAGGAAACGCAAGTTATACGGATGCTGCTTATTCTGAAGAATACATTCAGCCGACAGGTTTGGCGGGCGTTATCGATGTAGATGACCCTAATGCACCACCTTCTATTTATTCAATATCTGAGAGGGTAGTTCCAATGAAAGGGGTTCAAATGCTTAGAATTCCTAAGAGTAAATTTGCCATGTATGCAAATTGGAGCAGGGATTTGTACGGAGGTACTGTTGATTATCTCCTGACTTATGCTTGGACAAGCTCTATTAATTGGGATGATAGTGGGCTAGCCTTAGATAGATCTCCAGCTTTTGACAGGATGGACGTTAAAGTCTCTTGGAGAAACGCTGACGAAGATCTAGAAATAATGGCTTTTGTAAATAATGTTCACAACAAAATAGGTATTAGGAATATGACTAGTGATGGTGAAAACCAAGGTTTTAGAAGATCTGTAACTCCTACATTACCGCGTTCTGCAGGAATAGGATTTACCTATAAGTTTGGTGCTTACTAAGAAGCTATCGCTTCATAAAAAAAACCTGCCTTCGGGCAGGTTTTTTTTATTCTTAATTATAAGTATTTTGAATGGATATGGTCTAAGCATTTCTTCAGAGTGCTGACCATAAGATCAATATCCTCTTCATTGATAATGAAAGCAGGACCTAGACAGATTATGTCTCTGTATTCTCCGGTTCCTCCAGGGTAGAAAAAAACGCCGTTTTCCAGACCTTTACTAACAATTCGATTGGTAACCTTTTCTTTCTCATCAAAACTGATAAGGCCTTCTTTTTCTTTGACTATCTCAACTCCAATAAGTAAGCCTTGGCCCCTTATTTCTGCAACCAAAGGATGTTGTCCTAATTCAGAAATGAGGTTTTGCTTTAACTGATCCCCCAAAGGATTAACTTTCTCACATAGATTTTCTCTTCGGAGAATTTTAAGTACTGTAGAAGAGGCAGCGCATGATTGTGGTAAAGCTGCGAAGGTATGAAACATAACCTCGTAACCAGCTTTCAAAATTGAATCTGCTATTTCATCAGTACTATATGTCCCTGAAATTGCAGCATAACCCGCAGCCATTCCTTTACCGGCGACTAGGATATCGGGTCTGAGGTTATAAAAGTTGCTGGAAAAATCGACACCGGTTCTACCAAATCCTGTCATTACTTCATCAGCGATTAATAGGATGTCATTCTCTTTTAAAATTTCTTGAGCTTCCTCCCAATACCCTTCAGGCGGGTAAATCGCTCCCCCGCTTGATCCATTAATGGGTTCCATCAGTAAAGCAGCAATATTGTTTGCCCCTTGGGCTTTGATTACTTCTTTTAAGTTATCGAGGTAATAGTCTTTTGCATCAGGATGAAAGCTTCCTAACGGACATCTTAAGGGGTAGGGAGTTTCAATCGTTCTAGGAGCAGGAACATAACTCTCTAGACCTCTCTTTCTTGCTGTATGACCGGATATTCCCGACATATTCAGAGTTGTTCCGTGGTAAGAGAGATCTCTCGTCAGGATGATATTTTTTTCTGGTTTGCCTCTGCTGGCTTGATATTGAATCGCAAGCTTAACTGCAGATTCATTAGCTTCTGATCCACCAGAAGATAAATGTATTCGAGTTAAATGAGAAGGTAACCAGTGGTTTCTCAATTCATCTAATAGTTCTTCTCTTTCAGGAGTTAAAAAGGGGGGCAGAACATAAGTATTATTAAGAGAAGCTTCCTTTATTGCTTCAGCTACTTCTTCTCTTCCGTAACCTATATTATTGACAATTGCTCCACTTGCAGCGTCTAGAATTTTTTCCCCTTGAAGAGTATAAAGATAAGCACCTTCAGTTTTTACTATGTTTAGACCCGCATCTTTTGGAAGGAAAGGCCATTTAATCATTTCTCTTAAAAAAAATTAATTATTGAAACTGTATTAAACAGCTGTTTTTTTCTTCTTATTGGCCGCTTCTTTATTTTTTGATTCTTCTATAATTTGACGACCAAGAGCTTCTACATTCGGTATTTCGTCGTCTTTTAATTCTGCCATCCATTTTTTTCGTTTCATCGCTTCTTTTAAGTAAGGAGCTAACTCTTCCATTTTTTCCTTTTCTCTACCAGCTTCTCTCTCTTTAAATTCAGGCATAACATCTGATGCAAAGAGTTCAAGTGCTTCACAAATGTGTTCATGTTTATTCCGCCCGCCTTGTTGAATGAAGGTTACTTGGTCAACCCCTGTTTTTTCGAATTTTTTTAGGTAGGCAGTGAGCTCTTTAGGGGTTCCAATTCCGGGAGCTTCGATATCAGGAGATACCCTTTGTTCGATAGTGGATCTCCCTTCAGTCTTTATTTTATTCTTTTGAAAATCTTCCCAAATATTGGACCTACCAGGTTTGTTAATCCCAAAAATATAGTGATGTCCAAGACCGTAACTGAAGAATTGAAATCCTTCTTTCATTCTCTTGACTGCCTCATCATGATCTTGGTGACATCCAAAAGAAGTCACCATGGCAATATTAGGATTGATGGAATGCCCAATGGGAATGCATTCTTCTTTTAAAATTCTATAATAATCATCAACCCAGTGTTTAGCTTCATCCGGGTCTACGAAAGCAAAGGTCAGGGCACCAATACCAAGTCTAGCAGCCAATTTAATTGTTTCTCTATTTGAACATGCTACCCATAGAGGGGGGTGGGGTCTTTGTGTCGGCTTGGGTACAACATTTCTACAAGGCATGGAAAAATACTTACCTTCATAACCTGGATAAGGCTCCATAGCCATCATATTACAAGTCTGCTCAACCGTTTCTAGCCATTGGTTCCTTTTTTCTTCGACAGGAATTCGGAATCCTCCTAGTTCAGCTAAAGAGGAAGATTCTCCTGTTCCAAACTCCACCCTGCCATTCGAAACCAGATCTAAAGTGGCTATTTCTTCTGCTACTCTTGCGGGATGGTTGTAGTTGGGTGGCATCAGTTTAATTCCATGGCCTAGGCGTATATTCTTAGTACGTTGTGAACAAGCAGCTAAAAAAACTTCCGGAGCAGAAGAGTGGGCATATTCTTCTAGAAAGTGATGTTCTACTTCCCAGACATAATCTATTCCAAGGTTGTCTGCTAATTCCACTTGATCCAAAGCATCTTGATAA
>Ga0209019_1000767_pt1 | contig 16193 bp, 13 predicted proteins | sample METZYME_3_300m_FD_187549 | JGI IMG/M metagenome (GOLD analysis project Ga0209019, IMG submission 187549) | Marine microbial communities from oxygen minimum zone in mesopelagic equatorial Pacific - METZYME_3_300m (SPAdes) (version 2) | ecosystem: Environmental > Aquatic > Marine > Oceanic... | reverse complement strand
CATTTGAACCTATTAAAATTAATTCCTGTTTTGCGGGATACCAACTCATCACATACGGAAAGCTCTCAAGAAAAGTTCGAAAGTGCTCGTATATATGAGTTTCTGTCTGGCTATGCAAAGGTATCCACTGACTGACAATTCCGCCTGGGTTCAAAGCTTTTTTGGTTAATTCATAATATTCTTTTGTATAAAGATTAACAGCCCCTGCATTGGTTGGCGGAGGAGGTTCTGCGGTTATAACATCATAAGTTTTTGAAGTCGTTAAGAGGTGGTTCCTTCCATCCTGAATAATTTTATGAATTTTTGGATTAGTAACAGCATCATAATTCGTATCGCTAAAAAATTGTGCGGCAATAAAAACACCAGGCGAAATGTCTACCGCATCGACGGAATCAATTCCGGGATAAACTCCCGCTGCACCAGAGGTCAGACCTGTTCCAAAACAAATTACCAGGACATCTTTAGGGTTTTCATTGAGCAAGAGAGGAATGTAGGACAATAGGGTCATATATTTTCGCGAATTGCTATGGTTAGCGGACATACTGACCCCATTCAATATTAAACTTTTACGCTGTATCCCAAAGGTGTCATCATCATCATTGAAAACCGCAACAGTAGTTGTTAACCCTTCATTCAAATAAATCAATTTTTCAGGATTTGTTTTACCAGCCGAATTGCGCATAAAAAAACCTTTTAATAAATCTTCCGGCATAGCAAGTAGGATTAATACCAGCAAGCCGAATACGGAAAGAGCAGCTCCTTTTCTAATTAATCCGGTAAAATATGTTGAGGTTGCGAAAAGAATAACTCCTGTTAAAAAATTCAACATGGCTAAAAAAACCAGAGTTTGTTGAGACCCAAGGTTTGGTAATAGAAGGTAGCCTGCAACAAGAGATCCCAGAATGCCTCCCAGAGTATTAACTCCATAAATAATCCCTAAAGAACTTCCAATATTTTCTGACCCTCGAGTCACAATGTGAGTCAGAACAGGAAAACTCATTCCAAACAGGATGGTGGGAACAGACATCAAAGCGGAAGCGTTTTGCATATCAATCCAAAATTCGGCGATAGGGCTTTCCAACCTTAAAGGCCGGATAAAAGAGGAAAAGATCCAACTGGATTGATAAATACTAAAAATTAGGTAAAAACCAATTCCAAACTGGAACAGGGTCAAAAGCATGCGCAAATCAAAATTTCTTTTAAAAAAAGGTACAATTAATAACCCCCCCACCGTTATTCCAAAAAGGAAATTGGCCAACATTAGACTAAAAGAATAAACGGTACTGCCTATGCCAAACACCAAAATTCTTGTCCAAACCACCTCATAAGCCAACGCTGTAAAACCACACAAAAAACTTGCGGTCACCCAAATAATATTTTCTTTATCGACTTGGATAGAAAGCGACGCCGGCTTTGGAAGTGTCCATCCAATGGGAGTTGAAGGTTCGGACTTTTTGTGTATCAGGATACAAAGAATTCCGACAAAAATATTTACAGATGCCGCCAGCCAAGCTGTTTGTAAAACTCCCAAATATTCTATAAGAAAATACCCGCTCAACAAGCAACCCACCGCGGCTCCAAAAGTATTAATAGAATATAAATAACCTACCTGTTTGCCGGTATGAGTTTTTTCAGTTACAAAATACTTCGCCATTATGGGAAGGGTAGCTCCCATCAAAATAGTAGGGATTAATACTAAAGAAAACGCTAAAGCTGTTTTTAACAAGCCTGTTTGAAAAAAGAAATCGGGCAACCAACTATAAAACCAAGCGTAAATAGGAGAAAACCTTGAAAATAAAAAGGAAAGAAATGAAGCTGTCAAACCAATCAAAAGCTCAATTTTTCCATAGATCAATAGAGGCTTTCCAGCTTTATCAATTGTGGTTCCCCATAAATAGCTGCCCAGACCCAAACCAGCCATAAAAGCCGATAAAACCACAGATACAGAATAAATTGTATGACCAAAAACCAGAGTCAACATTCTGGTCCAGACAACCTGGTAAATTAAACCGGAAATACCCGAGAAAAAAAATAAAAAGTATATCCAGTTGGATCGTTTCAAATCTGGACGAACCAATCCTCTTTTTATTGATTTTTTTTTCATTGAATAAATTTTTTGCCAAAATTTTTTAGAAACTGCGGCAAATGGGGCAGGATCGATCTAGCAAGATCGATGGATTCGAATTCGCTTGCAGATTAATCTTTGTTCTAAATTTCTTCGGTTCGTGTTTCAGTTATATCTTTGATCTCTGCTTCCCCATTCCCACTGAAGTTATCCAACGCATCGCTACTCCAATCTTCATCTAAAAAACGATCGGTCATGATGTGCAAGTCTTTTTTATTTTTCTGCATCTTTTTTAAGAGCAATTTTGTTTCTTCATCTGGGAAGAGTTCGTTGAGGTCTTTATCCTCTTCTGGAAATAATTCATTGAGGTCTACTTCGGTTGGGAACGGTAATTCGTTCTGCGGTTGGTAAACCGTCCCTTCTTCAGTTTCAATATCTTCAATACGCTCATTCTCTAGAGGATTATTCGTTGATTCTGGCGGCTGGGTTATTTTGGTCATGTTTGAAAGCTCCAAAAAGATTCCTAGTGGTATAGTAATTTAAAGTACCCTTATCTGCAATACCACTTGCACCTATGAAATAATACAACAATTTTACACACAAAAAAGTAGGAAATTCGACACTAACTAATGACAAGGCCCTCCAAACAGTTTCTATATAGAGCTATTATAATAACGACTAAGAATTGTGATTATAAGCTAATTAAAAGCGGGCTAGCCAGATACCTAAAAAAAGAGCAATGGTCATCAGTGCCAAGGTCATGCGACTGAGGCCGATCATCTTTTTCAGTGTCTCAGGAACAAGTGCTTTATTTTTTGGGTTGAGATCAAGATCAGAGATTTGCGTTCTTAATGAGAACGCCAAATACATACTGACAAAAAATGCTCCTGCCACGAATATCATTTTTATTCCAAATAAATTGTAGTAGCCCGGTTTGAGCCCTGTCTGTGATGTGTAATTCACAAGAAGGAAATAAACTCCGGTTCCCACCAAAACGAGCAGGCTTGCAAACACGGTTGGTGCCAGATGACCAAGTACTTGGTAAGAGGGGGAGTTTTCGTCATGCTCTTTCTGATTTCTTTCAGCGGCAGGGAGATATATCAACAAACTGAATACTGAACTACCAATTGCAACTACCGCTGCCATTTGATGTATAAAAATAATGAAATTATTTTGCATGGTTTTCGAGATTGCTTTAACGGCCCTTTTCCAGGTAGTTCAACAACAACCGCACTCCAAACCCGGATGCACCCTTATTGGTGTAGGGTCTGTCGAACCCCCATGCAGTACCAGCGATATCGATATGTGTCCAGGGTTGCTCGCCAGCAAACGCTTTTAGAAAAGCGGCTCCCATGATCGTTCCTGCACCAACCCCTGGAGATGCAATATTTTTAAGGTCGGCAATATCGCTTTTTGTAGCTTTTTCATATTCTTCCCAGAGCGGGAGTTCCCAGACACGCTCTCCTGTCGCCTCACCAGCGTTTTTTAATTTTTGAATCATTGCTGTGTTGTTGCCTATGACAGCGGCTGCCTGATGACCCAGTGCATGCAACACGGCTCCCGTCAGGGTTGCCAGATCGATCACCTCTTTGGGTTTATATCGTTGCGCATAGGTCAGCGCATCTGCAAGCACAAGTCGACCTTCGGCGTCGGTGTTTAACACCTCGATGGTTTTGCCAGACATACTTTTTAGTATATCGCCGGGTTTAATGGCCGATCCACTCGGCATATTTTCTGCTGCAGCAACAATTCCAACAATATTTGCTTGAAGCTTTAAGCTGGATACCAATTGTAGAGTTGCCAGAGTAGTCGCAGCGCCAGACATATCCATCTTCATCTCGTCCATCTTCGCACCGGGTTTAAGGGAAATACCACCGGTATCGAAGGTAACGCCTTTGCCAACAATAATGGTAGGGCTTTTCTTTTTAGCCGCACCGTTATATTCGAGTACAATGAGAACCGGTGGTTCGTCACTGCCTTGCGACACACCCAGCAAAGATCCCATACCCAATTTTTCCATTTCCTTTTTGTCAAGTAACTTGCAGGCGATTTTATTTTTACGCGCCATTTTCTTTGCATGTTCTGCAAGGTAGGTCGGTGTTACAGTGTTACCAGGATGTGAAATCAGGTCACGTGCTGTGTGTACAGCGTCGATAATTTTTTCTGCACGGGCGATGGATTTTGCTGTCGATGCCTGACGCGACTTTGATGTCGTCAGCAATGTTAGTTTTTCTACTCGGCTAGGGGGATCGTCTTTTTCATCTACAGATTTATAGTTGTCGAAATGATAAAGAGCCAGTCCAACCCCTTCAGCCATTGCGCCTACCAGTTCTCTGTATAATCCGCCCTTACCCTTAGCAATTCTTTCAAAAGCACCCAGATCAGCCGCAATAGATTTAAATTTGGATTGCTCTGCGAGTTTGGCCGCCGTTCCTGCAGCCTGACAAATTTTTTCGGCCGTCACATCTTTGGATTTGCCAATGCCCACTAATAACAAGTTAGACGCTTTTCCATTACTGTTGAGCAATAGCGCTTGCCCCGGCTTTCCGCCAAACCTTTTATTTTCAAATGCATGGCTAATAGCACCCGCAATTTCATCGTTGAATTTTTTAAGCGTGCCAGAAGGTTTTTTTTCTTCCACGCAAACAAGAATCAAGCATTCGGTTTTATGTTCAAGAGGGTGATCTAATTTTTGGTGTATTTTTATCATGCTCGCCTTTATAAGGTATGTTGGATTTTAATAAACAAATGAGAGTTTATATTTATGAGTTCCTTCAATCAACCTGAATTTTAGGTTACGTGTGGTAGTAAACTCGTTTGCAAGTAATGTTTGCCTGTCTCCTTAAAAATGGACCTGCAATAAAACCTACTTAAAGTCTGTTTAAACAGCCTTCAAATACTAATTAGCTAGAACATAGTAAAAATATCTTACTCAATAGCTAAAACCTTTAAAAATAAGCCTCTAGGGAAATATTGACAATCGGCAGGGCGACTACTAAAATGTCTGGAATTTTCAGTTGATTTATGAGAGATTGTTGGGCCCACTAAATCCACGTTTTTGAAACGGGACAAGTATTTTAATATTTAAATTTTCCAATTTTCGAATAGCAGGAGATCATCCATGCAAGTCGTAGAGGACCAAAAAAACCAGGCTGTCGAAGCGAAACAGGGCCAGATAAAGATTACTGTTTGTTTGAGCCTGAGTGGTGTCGCTGAAGGCGGTGAAGAGGTCTATGCAGAATTCCAGAAACAAATCTCTGAAATGGAGGCCAACGCTGAATTAGGTGAGCGTAAATGTGAAATGGGGCAGGTGGGTTGTCGAGGATATTGTAGCCGCGATGTGTTAGTCGATGTTTATGTCCCCGGAGAAGAACGGGTGACCTATGAAAAGGTTAAACCTGCAATGGTCAAAAACATTTTAAACGATCACATTGTTGGTGGGAAACCGTTTAAAAAAGCAGCTGCTAAAGAAGATTATTACACGACGCTTGAAAAACAGACACGTGTTGCACTTGCATATGGAGGCTCGATCGATCCCGAAAATATTAATGACTATATTCAAGTCGGTGGCTATGAATCCCTGAAAAAAGTGCTCTCCACCATGAAACCAGAAGAGGTGATCGCAGAAGTTAAAAAATCTGGTTTACGAGGAAAAGGTGGTGGTGGTTTTGTAACAGCTAACAAATGGGAAAAAGCACGTAACGCCCCAACTGATGACAAAGGTACCCGTTATATCATGGTCAATGGCGATGAAGGCAACCCCGCTTCATACATGGACCGCAGCGTGATGGAAGGCGCATCGCATCAGGTTCTTGAAGGTCTATTGATTGGCGCTTACGCCATAGGCGCAACCGAAGCCATTATTTATACTCGATCAGACTACGCTATTGCCGTGAAAAGGTTGAATATGGCCATTGAGCAGGCACAAGAAAGAGGATTCCTTGGCGAGAATATTTTGGGTTCGGGCTTCAGTATTAATGTTCGTGTGCATGAAGGCCTTGAAGCTTTTATTGGTGGCGAATCCACCGCATTGATGCAATCAGTGGAAGGCAAACGGCCTTTCCCAAAAGCGCAACCGCCTCACTCTGCACAACAAGGGTTGTGGGGCAAACCAACGGTACTGAACAACGCAGAAACCTGGGCAACCGTTCCTAAAATCATTGAAAAAGGTGCCGACTGGTACGCGTCCATGGGTAACGACAATGCTAACGGTTGTAAAGTCTGGGCGATTTCTGGAAACATCAAATACAACGGCTTGATGGAATTGGATATGAAAACCACACTCCGCGAAGCCATTGATGATTATTGCGGCGGCATTCAAAAGAAAAAAGATCTAAAGGTGGTTCATGTCGGAGGTGTGACCGGCGGTTTTCTACCTCCAGAATTGGCAGATACTCCGACAGACTACGAAAGCTTGTTGAATGTTGGTGTTTTGATGGGGCAAGCCAGCTTTGCTGCATATGACGAGTCGGCTTGTGTGGTCGATCTCGCTAAGTTTTCCATCGGGTTCAACGAGGGCGAAACTTGTGGCAAATGCACACCGTGTCGAATTGGCCTTACTTTAATCCGAGAAAAACTTGACGATATTTCAGAAGGTCGCGGAAAACTAGAAGACCTCGACAAGCTCCAGGAGCTTTGTGAAGAAATAAGTCAGACCTCTCTTTGCGGCTTAGGAGAGACCGCACCGAAAGCCATCCTTACTGGACTAAAATATTTCCGTAAAGAATATGAAAGACATATTGTCGACCAAATTTGTGATGCAGCACGTTGTACGGGCCTTTATCGCTACTACGTCAAGGAAGAAGACTGTGTGGCTTGTGGGGCCTGCATTAAACCTTGCCCCACAGGTGCTATTACAGGCGGAACTCGAAAGGTAGCTGCTCACATAGATATGGACTTGTGCATCAACTGCAATGCCTGCTACCAAGCCTGTGGGTTTCTAGCTATCGAATAGTTTTTTTAACTCGAATTTTATGCCCACAAGGGGTTTCCCTTGTGGGCTTTTTTTATTTCTCCTCTTGAGGAAGTAAAATAGCTTCCTCAGCCCTCTAACCACCCCAAGATTTAAGATGCCTTCTCGATTCTAATTCTCTTCAAATACAAAAGTTCCATAGCATTGGTCTTTAATCCCCGAATATAGGGTTTTACCAAAAGGTTTTGAGCAGAAACAAATAAGGGAATCATAGGAACCTCGATTTCAGTAAGTAAAACCTGGGCTTCGTCATAAACTTTTTTTCTATCTTGCGGGTTTTTCAACGTGGATCCCCTAGCAACAAGTTGGTCATAATGTTGGTTTGCCCATCGGAGCCGGTTGTTTCCACTTGTCTTAATAAATAAATTCATGAAATTATCAGGATCCGGGAAATCAGCGCCCCATCCCAGGCGGAATATTTGAGGAGGATCGAGATCTAATCGACTTAAAAACACTTTCCACTCTTGGCTTTCAAATTTAATATCTATATTTAAATGTTTTTTCCATTGGTCTTGGAGATATTCTCCCACCAATCTATTCACATCTCCGGTATTGAAAACAGCTGTAACTTTTGGGAAGTTTTTTCCATCAGCATATCCCGCATTTGCGAGTAACGAACGGGCTTTTTGCGGATTAAATTTTGAGCCAATGCTCTCGTTGTAACCAAACATTCCCTTAGGTATCCAGGAAGATGCAGCAAGCTCACCTCCTTTAAGGATTTTGGGTATTAGGGATCTATTGATTGAATGCGCGAGAGCTCTCCTTACCAAAATGTTGTCAAAGGGAGGTTTAGCAATATTAAAACCATAATAATATCCTCTAAGCTGAGGTTTGTTTCTATATTCAGGGCTGTTTTTATAATGTGGAATGGCAATAGGGGGCAACTCTATATAATCCAATTCTCCCGTTTCATAGAGTGTTAATGCGGTCGTTGGTTCTTGGATTACAAAAATTTGAACTTCGTTTATTTTAGGTTTTCCTTCATAGTGTTGCGGATTAGCTTTTAAAACCAGTTTATATTCATGCTCCCATTTTTCCAGTAGATAGGGTCCATTAGTCACCATTTTCCCAGGTTCGGTCCAATTGTCTCCGTACTTCTCAATAATGTCCTGACGAAGTGGAAAGGTAACCATAAAAGTTGTGATGCTTGGGAAATAAACAACAGATTTCTTAAGCGTTACTTCGAGAATATCAGAAGCGAGGGCGCGAACCCCGACTTGATCACTGTTCTCTAGGGTACCAGAGTTGTATTCAAATGCATTTTTAATATCGAAAAGAAAGTAGGCATATTGAGCGGCAGTCTCTGGAGCGAGGAGTCGCTTCCAGGAATATTCAAAGTCATCAGCCGTTACATTTTTTCCATCACTCCAAAAAACATCATCTCTTAGATAAAAAGTGATGGTCCGGCCTTCATTAGAATACTCCCATCGTTTCGCGATGGCGGGAATTGGATTTAATTTAGCATCGTATTGCGTGAGCCCTTCCATCAGGTTGGTTAGAATGGTGAAAGAAACGCTATCTGTGGCAAGGCTTCCATCTAAAGTAGGGGGCTCATTTTTAATGGTCATTCTGAAAGTAGAAGGATCTCCAGATGGCATCTTTGTGCACCCGCACACCATAAAAAGAAAAATACAAATATGGGTCAGCTTTGAAAAAATTATGGGCATGTAAAATAGGTATAAAAACTAGGAGTTATTGGTTCAAAGATTTAACGTATTTATCCACAATTTACTGATACTATTAGCTAAATCAGGTTAGGACATTGCGATTTTTGCTTCCAATTAAGTTCTAATTGCTGCATTCCGCACTATTCTATATATTTATTAATTATTTACCCAATAAATTTAAAGGATTTCCCCGTAATTCTGAGAAGAATAAATTGAATTAGCTGAAATCGGCATTTAACTCTTTACTTTTTAACTCACCTTTATAAAATGAATCCTTTTACTTTTAAGCGGATTACAAATGGCTGAAGACATCTCCTATATTAGGAAATGGATAAAGAGAGGCTTAAGCAAAGATAAAAAGACTCTGGATTTTTCCAATAAGGGAATTGACAACTTAATAGCTGAAGAGTTGGCTGAGAATGTTGCACTCCCTGATATTGAGATTTTATATTTGCATACAAATAAAATTAAGGACGAAGGCCTTGAAGAGCTTGCAAATTCCGAATTTTTTGAGCCCTTGAAAGAACTATGGGTTTATGAAAATAAAATTGGCGACAATGGAGCGGTTGCCTTGGCAGAATCCGATAATGTGCTCCAATTAAGGTATTTAAGTTTGTATACGAACAGGGTTGGAGATGATGGAGCCATTGCATTGGCAAACTCTAAAAACCTAAAAAACTTGGAGACACTTGATTTATCTTTTAATAGGGTTGGAGATCTAGGAGCCGAAGCATTGGCAAAATCAACCTGTTTAAAAAACCTAAAAGTCTTGCATCTCGATGCTAATCGTATTGGGTTCAAAGGAATGCAAGCTTTGGCTGAGCTTTCAGGGTTACAAAATCTTGAAACGCTAAATATTACATATAACCTAGTTCATCCTCAGGGCCTTGCACTATTAGATAATTCGGAACGCTTGCAGAACTTGGGTAAGGTAAAGACAGATATCCTTAAGGCTGAAGACTAGCACATGCTAACCGTAAATAAAGAATCCAATTTCATACGTAATTTAAATAAACAGTTGGTTCGAAAAGACCCAGTGTTGGATTTGAGTTATGAGCGAATGGGAGATGCAGGTATCGCATTTATCTGCCAATCAAAAAACCTTTCTCATATAAGAAAACTTGATTTAAGTTGGAACGAAATCTCTGATCTGGGACTACAAAAACTAGCAGGCTGTAATTCCCTTACAAGTTTGACTCATCTGATTTTGAACTCAAATGAGATTGCCGATGGTGGAGCTCAGAGCCTTAGTGTATCTGAAAATTTACCAAAATTAAAATATCTGGAATTAGCCTATAATCGTATCACTCAATTCGGAGCCTTGAGTCTTGTTAAATCTTTCCAACTACGAAACTTACATTTACTTGATTTGGAAATGAACCGTGTTGGGGAAAATAAATCTAATAATTTTCCTGATGGCACAGCAATTCCTGAACTAAAAATTTTGAACCTCAGAAAAAATCAAATAGGAGATGATGTCCTTATAAACTGGGCCCAGTCTGGTGGATTTGAGGGATTAGATCATTTGAACCTAGGCTGGAACAAGATATCGGATGAAGGGGCCAAGGTTCTTGCAAATTCTCCTACATTAAAACTCTTACGCACCTTGATTCTGGATTCAAATCATATCGGTGATTCTGGCTCGTTGAGGCTGGCTCAGTCTAAAAACTTAACCAACCTGAAAAATCTCAATATGGCCGACAATAATTTTAAATCCAATGGAGAATCCGCATTATTAGATTTGCGCACGCGAAATTTAGTAGAAAAGATAACGGCTAATAAAAGCCTGAACCTAAATGTTCTGTATTTAAGAAACAAAGATATTAAAGCATTGTCTTTATACCAAAAATTGCAAGAGGTTATTTCTTTATCATTGCGTAATAATCTATTCAACCATCAAGGTTTGGGTGATTTAGCAACATCTCCTTTTGTTATAAATATAGAAAGCTTGAATCTGATGGACAATTCAATTGGAGATAAAGGGGTCTTTCTGCTAAGTGAGTCTAAGTCCATGACTAAACTTCAAGTGCTGAACCTGGAAAATACAGGAGTATCCTCTACTGGAATATTGGCTCTATCTCAGTCGCCTTATTTGAAAAATCTACAGAAATTGAATGTAAATGGGAATTCAATTGATAAGAAAGGATTTCTGTTAATTGCCAAGTCTGAAAATTTTAAAAAATTGAAAGTTTTAAAAATTTCTGGAGTTTCAATGGGAGACGAGGGTTTTCAATCCATCATCAATTCTAATTCATTAAAGCAACTGGAAGAATTGGAGGTTGCAGGAAATTCTATTTCAAGAAAGGGTCTATTGAGGCTGGCAAAATCTACCCTACTCCCCCAACTGAAAAAGCTAGACCTTCGCAGGAACAGTCTTCTTGATGACGACCAATTATTCCTTTCCCAGTCCTCTGAGTTTGGCAACTTAAAATCAATACGGTTTTAATTGTCAACTTAAAGAATGCATCCGATAAACTGTTTACCTAGCGCTTTCTAATATAATCGCACGTTTACACGCTTCCTTATTATCTCACCTTATAATTTAAAATGATTCTATCCGAAAACAAAAAGGCAGGCAGGGAATAGACCTAGGTTAGGCAGGCAGGTGGCAAATATCCTGTAAAGATACTTTGTTTTCAGACCTTCCATTTGAAGACCCGTTTTTCTGATTTGACTGGATATAGCGAAAAATTTTACCTTGATAATTAGTAATCACCACTTCCTCATTCGTATGCTCAATAACACTATTAGGTAGGAGTCTTACCTTACCTCCGCCTCCGGGAGCGTCAATCACAAAAAAGGGCACGGCCATGCCTGATGTATGCCCCATTAGGTCTTTAATTATATCGAGACCTTTTTGTACCGAGGTACGCAAATGGTCTGTTCCTTCTGTCATATCAGCCTGGTAGATGTAATAGGGTTTAATGCGGTTCTTCAATAATTTTTGCATCAATTCCTTCATCGTTGCCGAGTCATCATTGACGCCTTTGAGTAATACTGTTTGACTTCCTAAAGGAATCCCAATATCAGCCAACATGGCACACGCTTTCTCAACTTCAGGAGTTAATTCCAAGGGGTGATTGAAATGCATATTGAAATATAGTGGATGATATTTTTTCAAAATAGAACACAGGTTTTCTGTAATCCTTGCCGGAAGCGTACCGGGAACGCGAGTACCGATGCGGAAGATCTCCAAATGCGGTATTGCTCGCAATTCACTGAAAATACGATCTAGTTCTTTATCAGGAACGAGAAGTGGGTCGCCTCCAGACATGATTACATCTCGAATTTCCGAATGGTTACGAATATACTCTATCCCTTGTCTTAAAGTTTCGCGGGTGACTATTCCAGGAAAACCAATTTTTCGTTTACGAGTACAAAATCGGCAAACAACGGGGCATTGATTATTGATCATCAATAATACGCGGTCTGGGTAACGGTGAATCAGTTCTGGCACAGGCATATCGCCTTCTTCATTAAGAGGATCGGATATCAAATCCTCTTGAACAAAATCATCTAATTCTTCAATGGTTGGGACCACTTGTTTCCATAATGGATCGTTAGAACTTTTGATTTGATCAAAAAAATAGGAATTGATTCGAATAGGGTAATTTTCACGAACCTCTTCCAGTTTTTCCCTGTATTCATCTGAATCGGGAATAAAAGGAAGGTCTTTAACTTTAACAGCACTCTGGCTGAGTTGTTTTTGCCATAATTCCATGAGTTACCTTCAGTATGTGGAAATCAAGAGTTAACAGGATAGGTCGTTTTCAGGTAGTCGATAATTTCGTATTCGTCTGCTAAAATCTTATCACCATCAACTAAAACGGGAACGGTAGTTTGCCCTGAAACTTCATAAACCTCTTTACGCTCGGGATGCGACCAAGAAACATCTATTTTTTCATATTCAAGACCGATTTGCGCCAGCTCGTTTCTCACCATAGCGCAATAACCACAGCCATCAATATTATACAGCTTCATTTGAAGTCCTTAAAATATCTTTGTTGCACAAGGGACCATAATGGCATCCACCATACCATGAATTTTCTTTTTATCCTGGGGACAAAGTGTAGCTAGAACTCCCCCCAAATGAGTCGATCCACCTAATACAAAATAATAGGGTGTTAATCTCACTCGGCTTGTCATTATTTCGATTCTATCCTTACCCGTATTCAAATACCGAGCTTCAACCTTTTTTCCTTTATAAAACTTTTGTAAAACCGAAGGTTGATCGGGAAAGTGTTGCAAACCTTTAGTCAAAGTTTGTTGCCAGATATCACTAGACACATCGTGTCCAACCACCACCCCTCGACTACCCCACGATTGTGGAGAAAAACCTGAGGGCTTGATCACCATTTCCCTTTCTTTTTGTGTCAGGAAGTTTAATTCGGCCCAATCTCTTACTTGGTTTCCCTTAACTTCAAGTCCAGGAATAGCACCATGCGGTGAAAGTGGTCTGGAATCCAGAATCCAGGTTTCTGGGATTAGATGAGTTAGGGCAACAAAAGTTTCAGAACCCAGAGCTTTTTCCCAATCTGATTTCAAAGAAGGATGAGAAAACAGGGCAAAACTCAGCTTTTCCTCTAACCAGGGCTTGTAGGGAGGCGTGGTAGTCACCTGCCCTTTTTTAGCCGCATAGAGGAGTAATTCTGATTTAGGGATATTTTTAAGATCGAATAATTCAAAAAAACGATATAAAACATCGACTCGCACCCATTTTTCATTATGCTTTACAAAAAGGCCCTCTTCCTTAAAATTCATATCTTGGGGGTGAACCACATAAACACCCTTGCGATTTAAAAGGGACCCGAGATATTGCATCTCACTGAGATAATCTTTGGCTTCATCAGAAACAACAATCGCAACATTGGGAATGGGCTTTTTGGCAACCGATTCAGCCATCTGGTAAAACAGTGAGGGAATTCCCTCTCCTGTGATTTTCCAGGAAGGGTCTTCATAAATAGACATAAGAGCAGCAGTCAACCCGAATCCTCCCGGTACCGAGTCCAGTTCTGTAATAGCAAATCCTTTTTCGGTAGCAATAACATCCGGTCTTATGATTCCTGGCAATGCCTGACGCATTCTTTTCATGCGTCCGAACTCTATGAGATCCCGAGGTTTTCCCGCATCGAGGTATTCTGCAATCCAAGAATGAAAATTTCCTTTGACGCTATCTAAATAAAATCGGTTTAGAACAGAATAAAACTTGAGAAGGTGTGGGCCAAGTTCATGAAAAAAAGTATTTTCTTCCTGAGAAAGAAAATAAGGTTCTGGAGAGACTCTCCAAGTATTCCCAGAATCGGAAAATAATCCGGCCTGCACTAGGGAGACCTTTATATCCACACATGCTTTTTCAGGTTGAGCAATCATGAGTATTCAGACTAAAAAATAAAATAGTAATTGTCAAATTTTCAACTTTAAAAGAAACAGTTTGATGCCAGATGTTACAATAGTATCTTTAATTCGAACGGATCGATAAATAAATATGTCTCATCAACTTCAAACTGGAATTACAATACCTGTTTTTCCGCTCCCAGCAACAGTATTCTATCCAGGAACACTTTTACCCCTACATATCTTCGAGCCGCGATACCGAGCGATGACCGCCGATGCGCTGGAAGGAAAACGCATAATAGGGATGGTACTCCTGAAATCCAATTGGGAAGAAGGTTATTTCGGAAAACCACAAATATTCCATACGGGTTGCGTTGGAAATATTGAAAAAGAGATCAAGCATCCCGACGGTAAATACAATTTTACATTGATGGGTCTTCGTCGGTTTCGCATTATTAGGGAGGAAGAGGGGAAACTCTATCGCCAAGCGAAAATAGAATTGTTGGAAGAAAAAAACGAGCAGGATTTCTTTGAAAATCAAACTAACGAGTGCCGGGAAAAACTCATTGAAAGTTTTCGTGAATTTATAGGATTTATCCCCGAAGGTAATTCAAAAAAAAAAGAACCTGATTGGAATCTGGGCACAAAACTCAGTGAGTTTGTTGACCGATTCGCCTACCAGCTCGATCTTTCCCTCGAACAAAAGCAAAGTTTTCTTGAGGAGCAAGATGTCCTCAAACGCGCAGAATTTCTTCACTCGTTCCTAAAAATGAAAATCGACCTGATCCATCTTTCAAAAATGCGTGCCACCCACGATCCCCGCTGGAACTAGGCAAAAGACGCCTGGCAGGAATAAAGCTCTTCATTTCTGCAATATCAATTCTCAATTTTCTGAGGGAATAATCAAACTCAAACAAGTAATACCTCCATCGGCTTTTTCGAATTCGCTCATTTCCAACTCAATAGTCTCAAAACCATATTGGCGAATTTTTTCGTTCACCTTTTGGAATCCGGCAGGCATGATTACTCGGTTTCCCAACGCTAGACAATTCGCAGCGTAGGAATCTCTTTCTTCCACTTCAATCCATTTAAAATTTTTAAAAGCGCTGGTCTCTACTCTTTCAGGACTTATGAGTAAAATATTATTTCCTAAATAACTGACTGCACTTTTCAGGTGCAATCCTTTAATAACGGGTATGGAAACCATCCTTTTACAAATCTGTTTGGATAAAAACTTAGCAGCCTTCGCATCCGTTCGGCTCGTTAAACCTACATAAACTGCTTCCGGAGTGCTTAGAATATCTCCTCCATCCAAATAGGATTTCAGTTGTAGGAGTTTAAGGTGGTCTTTTAGTATCTTTGCAACCGACTCTACTTCGTTTCGGCGGCTTTTTTCTTTCGTGGAACACAAGAAAGCAGTCTCACCAAAAACAAAAGCGGTGTCTTCGACAAAAGTTGAGTCGGGAAGAGAATCTTCAGGAGGCAAGGAAAGGATTTTACCTCCTATTTGCTTCAACGTAGCCACATAATTCTGGTGCTGGTTTAACGCTCTGAAATAATTGATTCCTTTTTTCTGAGGGTGATTGGAAATAGCTTGCGGAAAGCTGATTCCTGGCGGCCTCACCAATGCAGTGAAGGATTGCATGATTCTTCCTAAAGCAGACTCAGTCGATTGTAGGCGTGTTCATCAGCCGTGAGAAATAAAGCATTGGAAATAATTTTCTAGTCTTTCTAAAGATCTTCATCATGGCTTTACTGGGTTTGAGTCCCTTGGCAATTTTGTCGAGTTTGGCCACGTACACAATCCCATTGATCATCAAGAAATCGTGGCGGTTGAAACGCATGACCTTTCGTTGATATTCATTCGGGTGATCAAAAATTTCATCCAATTTCGGCACGAATTTTTCATCCATCTCATAGAGCTCCCCGTGCATCATTCCAGAAGTATCAGCCGTGGGCTCGATATTCGCGTGGCCTAGACCTTCTTGTCCGCCATTATCTTTAGGAATTTTATTGAACACTCGCGTCCAACCCGACAAACTAACAGAAGACTTGGAAACATATTCCAGCCCACGTTCTTTAAATACTTCTTCATTCATCAATTCATCATAAGCAAAAAAATGTACAACATCTACCATGGGTTTTGGACTCCAAG
>Ga0209019_1000758_pt1 | contig 16249 bp, 15 predicted proteins | sample METZYME_3_300m_FD_187549 | JGI IMG/M metagenome (GOLD analysis project Ga0209019, IMG submission 187549) | Marine microbial communities from oxygen minimum zone in mesopelagic equatorial Pacific - METZYME_3_300m (SPAdes) (version 2) | ecosystem: Environmental > Aquatic > Marine > Oceanic... | reverse complement strand
TGAATTGTTATCAAGACTTGCGCATGATCTGACAAACAAGCTCATTCATTCACCTACACTAACGATACGAAATGCGGCGTCAGATGATCGACGAGACCTCCTCGACTATATCCGTAAGAGTCTAGCGCTCGACTGAATCATCATGGCTCTAGCGGAAACCGTCATCACGAAACTTCAGGGCCTTGCTGAAAGGCAAGAAGAATTAACACGTTTGCTCTCCGATCCCGAGGTCACAGGGGATCGAAACCAATTTGTCGAGTTCAGCCGGGAATACTCAGAGCTAGAACCCTTAGTAACTCATTATCAGCATTACCAAAAATTAATCGCGGATCTTGAGGACGTATCAGCATTAACCGACGACGCCGATCCGGAAATACGAGCCCTAGCCGCAGATGACATGGCCGGGTTGCGCGTCGAAATCGACAAAGTTAGTCAAGCATTACAGAAGCTTTTGCTCCCCCAAGACCCGAACGACAGCTCCAACGTCTTTCTGGAGATTCGTGCCGGGACCGGAGGTGATGAAGCAGCGCTATTTTCTGGGGATCTTTTTCGAATGTACCTGCGCTGGGCCGAATCGAAAGGCTGGCAGGTCGAGGTCCTTAACGATAGGCCAGGCGAACACGGCGGTTTTAAAGAGGTTATTTCTCGCATTCAGGGAAATCGAGTTTATAGCCGTATGAAATTTGAATCGGGCGCACATCGGGTACAAAGGGTGCCGGAAACTGAATCTCAGGGACGCGTGCATACGTCAGCCTGCACAGTGGCTGTTATTCCAGAGGCTGACGAAATAGAAGACGTTGCAATCGACAAAAGTGAGTTGCGGGTGGATACCTATCGTTCATCCGGAGCTGGGGGCCAACACGTCAACAAGACAGACTCGGCTGTCCGTCTAACACACATTCCTAGTGGACTCGTTGTCGAGTGCCAGGACGAGCGATCGCAGCATAAGAACCGGGCCAAGGCGATGGCCTTACTTCAATCTAAATTACTTGATCTCGCCCGGAACGAACGACAGATGGCACAGTCGGAACAACGTAAGTCCTTAGTCGGTTCTGGGGATCGATCCGAACGTATCCGTACTTACAATTTTCCTCAAGGCCGTCTAACCGATCACCGTATCAACCTCACTCTCTATAAGCTAAATGAGGTGATGGAAGGTCAGCTAGACCAGATCGTTGAACCTCTCTCCCAGGAACACCAGGCTGATCAATTGAAAAAGTTGAGCGAACATGACGCAGGCTAAGACCATTAGCGATTGTCTTTTCGTTGCTCGCCGGGGACTTACAAGTCCGGAGGCGGAGGTACTAACAGCTACGGCACTTGGCGTGGAAAAATCAGCCTTATATGCATTTCCAGAACAGGCAGTCTCCAACGAAGCGGCTAGGCGTCACGAAGATTGGCTCGGGCGACGAGTAAACGGAGAGCCTCTCGCATACATACGCGGGGAAAAAGAATTTTGGGGACTAAATCTCCTCATACACCCGGGCGTGCTTGTCCCGCGTCCGGAGACCGAGACACTTATCGAAAGCGCTCTCCCATGGACTCATAAGGACAGTAAGATACTTGATCTGGGAACAGGATCTGGTGCTATTGCATTGGCTCTAGCCAAGGAAACCAAAGCCGACATAACTGCGCTAGACATTCGAAACGAATGCGTCGATTTATGCAGGCTCAATGCAGAGCGACTGGGGCTTGATGTGACGATTACCTTATCCGATTGGTTCAGCAGTATTTCGAGTAGTTTCGACTTGATTGTTTCTAACCCTCCCTACATTGCCGCAAACGATCCACACTTAAATAACGATGGATTGGTATTCGAACCGCACGTCGCCCTTTGCGGAGGAAAGGACGGGTTAGAGTCAATTCGAAACATCGTTAAAGGAGCGCCATTGTATCTTCGACCCGGGGGCAAGCTAATAATCGAGCATGGCCACGACCAATCGGAACAAGTTGCATCACTATTTTCGAGTACAGGTTTCACGGAGATTCACAGCACACCCGACATCGCAGGGACACTGCGTGTTTGCAGCGGTACTGCACCATGAACGACGAACAATTGCTCCGCTACAGTCGACAAATCATGTTACCCGAGCTGGATATCGAAGGTCAGGAAAAGCTTGGGCAAGCGAGCGTCCTAGTTATCGGACTCGGTGGACTTGGATCGCCCGCTGCTCTCTATCTGGCCGCTTCAGGCATCGGTGAGATCACGTTGGTTGACGACGATGTCGTTGATCTCAGCAACTTACAACGTCAAATTGCACACCGTGAGGCAACCATCGGTAAACCAAAAGTTGCTTCAGCCGGAAATACAATTCAACAGATCTCAAGCGAGACCTGTATCCACATGATCGAACATCGGCTCAACGGCGACGATCTATTGAAAGCAGTTGGTCATGCTGACGTCGTCGTTGATGCAACCGATAACATTGAAAGCCGATATCAAATAAACGATGCGTGTTTGTCAGCACGAACCCCGCTGGTTTCTGGCGCCGCCATTCGTATGGAAGGTCAGGTGGCGGTGTTCGACCCGCGGGAAAGCGATTCGCCTTGTTATCGTTGTCTTTATGATCAAGGCGACAGCGACAACCTGAACTGCGCCGACAATGGTGTCTTAGCGCCGGTGGTCGGAATCATAGGAACGATTCAGGCAATGGAGGCGATCAAAATCATATCCGGCATAGGCGAAACACTCTGCGGATATGTGCTTTATATGGACGCCAAGCACATGGAATGGCGTCGACTCAAGCTACCAAAGAATCCCCGATGCCTTTCCTGCGGATCAATGAGGTGAATCGGAAATGCGTGCTCAAAACTTCGACTAGGTCATTCGCTACCAGCGACAAATCGGAAGGCCCGCCACAATCTTTGACTTGCGACATTTTTAACTTTGCATAGCCACAGGGGTTGATCCTATCGAAAGGTTCGAGGTCCATCGCAACATTGAGGCTGAGCCCATGAAAGCTGCATCCCCTCCTCACTCGCAAACCCAAAGAACCTATCTTTTTCCCTCTAACGTATACCCCAGGCGCATCTCTTTCTCTCGTGGCTCCAATCGAATAACCGGCTAGGACATCAACAATACTTTCCTCGATGCCGCTTACTAACCTACGTACATTCAGATCCATTCGACGCAAATCGAATAATAGGTATACAACAAGCTGCCCGGGCCCGTGATACGTCACCTGCCCACCGCGATCCGTTTGAATCACAGGGATATCGCGCGGCTCAATGATATTTTCGGGTCGGCCCGACTGCCCTTGAGTAAAGACGCGCTTATGTTGGGTAACCCATATTTCGTCTAAGGTATTTTTTTGGCGCGAGTCGGTGAAAACGCCCATTGCCTCCCACACCGAAACGTAATCCGTTAACCCGAGATCCCGAACAATAAGACGCAATCAGTCGTACTCGATGATGCTGGCGAAGAAAAGATAAACACTGTCGAAAATACGAGAAAAAATTCCGGCCTCTTCACTACTCGTCTGTGAGACGAGGGGCTTCTTCGCGAGGTCTTCACCTTCCAAAATGACGCGCAGAGAACCAATTTCTGCACCTCTTTTTAGAGGCGCCTCAATCTGCGTTGGTAACTCAATTTCCACTTCTAAATCTTCGTAGTGTCCCCTAGCGAATGTCACGTACATCGTCTCTGAAACCCCAACTGGAACGTAGTCGCTCGTACCAAAATATATCCTAGCTTCCGTTATCGGTTCGTCCGGATTGTAGAGTCCACGTGTTTCAAAGTAACGAAAGCCATATTGAAGTAGCGTTTGGGTCTCTCGCATGCGTACCTCATCGCTGGACGCACCCATCACTACGCTGACGAGACGCATGCCGTCACGTTTAGCGGAAGCTACCAAACAATAGCCTGCCGCCAAGGTATAACCGGTTTTGACACCATCGACCGTCCTGTCTCGCAACAACAAGCGATTTCGATTCGGTTGTCGAATTTCGGCGAATGTAAATTCACGCTCAGCATAGATCGCATAATGCATTGGGAAACGCCGAATTAATTCCAGCGTTAGCGCCGCCATGTCCCGAGCGCTCGTATAATGTCCATCGTCAGGCAATCCCGTGCTGTTTAAAAAGTTGGTACTGCTCATCCCGATCGTCATCGCGTACTGATTCATCACGTCGGCAAACGCATCCTCATCACCGGCTAGGTACTCAGCGATAGCGACGCTAGCATCGTTACCCGACTGGACTATGACACCCCTTAACAGATCTGATAGTGCTACTTTCGTCCCCTCCCGAACGAACATTTTTGAACCCTTTGTGCGCCACGCGTTAACGCTGATAGGCACCTCATCATCGAGACCAATGCGCCCCGTCTCTAGTTCAGCTGCAACGACGTACCCCGTCATAATCTTCGTCAGGCTTGCGGGCGGAAGAGAGTCGTCAGCGTTCGATTCAACAAGCACCCTACCGCTATCAGCATCAATCAGGATGTATCCTTTGGCGGATAATTCGGGCGCTCTTGGCAAAATAATATTTCCACCGACCGAGTAAGACATGAGCAGAGCTAGGCTAATCAACCCCGATAATCGGATTGTTCGACAATACTCATTCCAATTCCTCAACATTTCTTATTCCTCAATCACTTCGGGCCCTGGAAGATCATGCATGACAGCTAGGGCTAACAACCTCTCTGCCTGAGTGCGACTCACCAGAGGTCCGGCGCGGACACGGTAGCTGCTTTCATCAGCAATTCTTACTACCGATGGGATAGCGTCTGAAATACGACCGAAAACCTTTGTGACTGCATCAGCAGCATCCAGATCGTTGAGTGTGCGTGTTTGCACGAAATACCTCGTCACGATAGGTAAAGTTGCGGGGTTTGACCGCGTTTGTGGTGGAGCTTGAACAACTTCTACCCTAACTCTAGCTGTGCCAACCTTTTCAAAGTTCAATTTCACCGCAGCAGCATACGAAAGATCGATCACTCGATCCTCATGGAAAGGGCCCCGATCATTGATCCGAACTATTGTGTTTCTGCCGTTATCCAGATTGGTGACTCGGACATAAGAAGGAATGGGGAGGCGACGGTGGGCCGCTGTTAAAGCGTACATGTCGTAACGTTCACCATTCGCCGTCGGTCGACCATGAAACTTAGTGCCATACCATGAAGCATAGCCCTCACTAACATATCCCGTCGCATCCGATAAAACCGTATACGTTTCACCGAGGACCGAATACGGCGTAGTGTTACCAGCTAAAAGGCGTTCCTCATCATGAACGATCGGATCCGGAAGGTTCTCGAGCCATGCTGGGGGATCCGCCGGTTCGAAATCGATTCCCTCCCTCGATATCAATGAACTTTGGCAGCCCACAATCAAGCCAATTGTCAAAATCCCAAAATCCCTGGACCAACGTTTAATCGTCATAAACGATCTGGTTTCTTGAGCTCTTCCCAACGATTTTGGATCGCGTTAGAAAGTTGCACGACCGCCAACGCATACATGTGACTATGGTTATACCGAGTGACCACGTAGAAATCGTGAAGACCCAACCAATATTCCCAACCACCGCGGTTTTCTAGTTTAAAAAGGGCCCCAAGTGTTTCGTCCGGCAACGAAACCGATTCCATACCGGCTGTTCGTAGTTCTGCTATGGAGCGTTTCGGCTTCAAGCCTTGATTCGCAAATTGGTCGACACGATCACCAGTAACCGTAACCGGCAATGCGATTTGACCGTCACCATGCCAACCATGTCGATCGAAGTAATTGGCTACGCTGCCAATGGCGTCAGTTCGATTACTCCATATGTCTCTTCTACCGTCACCATCGAAATCCTTTGCATATGCGCGAAAACTGGAGGGAATAAACTGACCGTACCCCATGGCTCCGGCGTACGAGCCAATCAGTTCGAGTGGATCCTTGTTTTCCTCTCGTGCCAATAACAATAGTTCTCTGAGTTCCCCACGAAAAAAACGTGCTCGCGGCGGGTAGTCGAAAGCGAGGGTCGACAGCGCGTCCATTACACGAAAACTTCCCTTATTCCGGCCATAATTCGTCTCCACCCCTATAACGGCGACGATAATTTCACTTGGAATCCCAAATTCTAGTCGCGCCCGATTTAACGCAGCTTCATTTTCCTTCCAGAATTCGATTCCTGCCGCAATCCGCGATGCCGTCACGAAAATCTCTCTGTATTCGTGCCAAGGCTTAGCTTTCTCGGCGGGCTTCGAAATAAGGTCGATGATGCGCTGTTTCTTTTCGACTTGTTCAAAGATATCCAGGAGCTGTTGCCGATCGAATCCATCATCGACAGCTAGTTCGTCGACGAAATTCTTGACCGAATCCCGGTTCTCATAATCCGCAAAAATCGATGACGCGAAGATACTGAGCAAAACTGAAGCCAAAATTAATGCAGACGAAGACTTTATGTACATCGTTCTATCTCCAGCCACGGTGCGTATGAATCGACATCACTATTCCAAAACCAATTAACAGGGCTATCGCAGAAGTTCCGCCAAAACTAACTAATGGTAAAGGAGCGCCAGTCACAGGGACCAAGCCCGATACCACGGCGACATTCAGGACCACGTGTATAAAGAAAGTTAACGTTAGACTACCCGCGACCAATCGCCCAAATGTATCGCCCGCTTGGACCGCAATGTGCATACCTCTAGCCAACACGAGAACATACAGAATTATTAACGTTATAACCCCCATAAAACCAAGTTCTTCTCCGACTACTGCCATAATGAAATCGGTATGACTCTCTGGAAGAAAGTCTAAGCGACTCTGAGTTCCCTCAAAAAGTCCTTTTCCTAGAAGGCCTCCCGAACCTAACGCTGTAGTCGATTGAATGATGCTCCAACCTGCTCCGAGTGGATCACTCTCTGGGTCAAAAAACGTGAAAACACGTTTTTTTTGGTATTCATTCATCAAGAAAAACCAATATGCGGGTAACAATGGAACGACGGTTATTGTGCTCAGAAGAACCAAACGCCAACGTATTCCCGACAACAGAACTACCAAAACACCTGCGCCGACAACGAGAATCGCCGTTCCCAGGTCTGGCTGCAGCTGGATCAACATTCCGGGAACAAGCGCCACGAGGAGGGCGACAACGATCTCAATTGCTCTAGGCGGCAGAAGACGGTCGTGTAAAAACCAGGCTACCGTCAAAGGCACTGTGACCTTCATTAATTCGGATGGCTGGAAGCGGGGTAGTAAAGGCAAATCAAGCCAACGTTGAGAACCCTTCACAGTCGTACCGAAAAAGACAACGGCAATTAAGGAAATGAGTCCTATGGCATAAAGTACCGGCGCAAAACGAAGGTATACACGAGGATGCAACCGCGCCGCCAAGATCATCGCGACAAATCCTACGAGTAGCTTTATCGACTGGTTTTCAAGGATTGATAGGTCTTGGTGAACAGCACTGTATAGAACCGTCAGACCAATCCCCATAATGCAGATGAGCGGTACTAACAACATCGGATCAAGATGAAAGTTATTGTTGTGGGGGTCATCGCGTCGTACCCGCCCACCATCATTTAAGTAGCGAATATAGTCCCTCAATGATTGCTCGCAATCTGGGGCAGCAAATATGAATCAAGTATTTCCCGAGCAATGGGCGCTGCGACTGAACTCCCGCCTCCTCCATTTTCGACTAATACAGCTATAGCGATAACGGGTTTGTCACTCGGCGCAAAGGCAATAAACCACGCATGTTTTCGCTCGTATTCGTCGAGCTCTGATTCATCGTACTGCTCGTCTTGGCTAATTCCAACGACCTGCGCGGTACCCGACTTTCCGGCCATCCTGTAGTTCACATCACGGCCAATATAGGCCCACGCCGTCCCGTTATCGCCCATAACCTTGTTGCCTCGATGAACAACTTCTTCCATTGCATCGATCATTAATTCCCAGTCATTATGGGACGGTCCCGCGATCGGTGGTGGCAGCGATTGTGTTAAGACAGCCGTCGAAGTGTCACCCGAGAGCAACATTCTTGGATGTTTCCATTGCCCACGCGTAGCGAAAACAGCAGCTACTGTGGCTAATTGTAACGGCGTAACGAGCAGATATCCTTGGCCGATCCCCATGTTGACAGTGTCGCCTGTGTACCAATCTTTTCCCTGAGTTCCGTATTTCCATTCGCGATTCGGAAGAATGCCATCGGCAGCTTCATAAACGTCCAATGCAGCATCACTGCCCAGGCCAAATTGGCCGGCAAACGTACTCAGTGCGTCAACCTTTAGCCGAGTAGCTAAATCATAGAAATACACATTCGACGATCGATAAATGGCTCGTCGTAAATCAACAATTCCCTGACCTCCGGCATCTTCAGGTGTCCAGCTCCAATCGCGAAAAATACGCCGCTGATCGGGTAACTTGAACCAACCCTGATCGACAATAGTTTCGTCCCACGAGGTAACCCCTTTGCTGACAGCGGCCAATCCAACGATTGGTTTGAAGGTCGATCCCGGGGCGTATTGTCCTTGAACTGCTCTATTGAATAGGGGCAAGTCTTTTGAATCGCTTAGTGATCGATACTTTTCACGCGTCATACCGGTAACGAAAAGATTGGGGTTGTAACTCGGTCGACTAACCATCGCCAAAATTCCACCGGAAGCTGGCTCAATCGCAATAATCGCGCCCCGACGATCGCCCAATGCGTTATGCGCAAGAATCTGTAACCGGCTATCCAGATGAAGTCGTATATCACCTCCCTTCTCCGGCGCACTCAATTCAAGTTCTCTTATGACGCGGCCACGAACATCGACCTCTACTCGCCGATGGCCGACATCGCCGTGCAACGACTGTTCGTAGAATGCTTCTACCCCGCGGCGCCCGACATACCGCGTCGCTGCATACTTGCTGCGGTCAAGGCGGTTCAAGTCATCAGAAGTGATCCGTCGAACCGAGCCTACTGCGTGAGCGCCAACTTCACCGAGTGGGTAGTGACGAACCGCGATACTCGAGACTTGAACACCCGGCAGAAGATGACCATTGACCCTAATGACAGCAGCTTCCTCCTCCCGAAGCCTCAACTTAAGAGGTATGCCTTGATATGGACGTCGTTTTCTCGCAAGACGCCCATAAAACGCTTCTATTTCGCTTTCTCGAATTTCAATTAGTCCGCTCACTGCGTTGATCGTCTCAACAACGCCCACCGTACCCGTACGCTCTGGTACTAATTCTAGTGATGAAAACGAACGGTCCTCTGCTAGCAAAATTCCATGCCGGTCGAATATCAATCCGCGTCCGGCCGGCACCGGCTGAACTTCGATACGATTGTCTTCAGACCTTGTCTCGTACAGTTCATGTTCGAGCACCTGTAATTGGAATAAGCGAACGACCAAGATCGCAGCGATTCCCAAAGCACCGCCGAATAGTGTCCACGCCCGCACAAGGAACGTCCGCGCTTCGGCTCGCGTATTCTTCAATTGACTGCCGGGTACTACTTTCATATTCATCTTGGGCTTTAACTTATTGACATTTATCGATTTGGATTAACGACTTTTTCTGCCACCCCGCACGACGTCAGACTTCCGGACCATTGATTCGTTCCCAAAGCCGTTCGAGTTCGTAGAAACCACGCGCTTCTGGCTTCATCACGTGCACAACTACGCCTCCCAGATCAATGAGAATCCAATCGCCGTACGGCAAGCCCTCTACACCGAGGATTTCGAACCCCTGCCCTTTTGCCGATTCCATGACCTGGTCGACAAGCGAGCGCATGTGCCGTAACGACCCTCCACTCGCAATCACCATATAGTCTGTAACGTCAGTGAGAGTCGTGACCTCAATGACTTTTATTTGGTTGGCTTTACGGTCATCCAGCGCTTTTACAACTAAATCACGCAACCCCTCAGCGGAAACCGTCAAAGTACTCAAGTTAGATATAGACCTCGCCGGCGCGCGTATTCCCAGACGCCGGATGGAAAAAGGTTTTCGTCGGCGCATCCTTGAGCCATATCTTGACGAAGCTTAGTTGCAGAAATCTGTTTCATCACCTGATTACCGAAGTAAACAACACCGCTCGACCCCGTGAGAACGCTAAGTTCATTTACCTTTTTGAATCCGCTTGGTAATTGATTCGACGAACTTCCTGCTCTCGTAAACACAAGAAAACTACATCGGTTAACGAATTCGTCAAATCGGTACCACGTGTGAACTGAATCGAACGCGTCGGCGCCAAGAACCCAAATCACCGGATCATGATGTGACGCATTCAAAGAAACGAGGGTTTCAATGGCGTATGAAGGTCCTTTCCTTTCAAGTTCTATATCCGACGGGACTAGTCTCTCAACGTTTGCACATGCAGCCTTAAGCATCCGCCAGCGATCTTCTACACTGGCAACTGGTGCCTCTCGGTGTACAGGTCGAGCCGACAATACCATCAAGATCGATGCATCGAGGATATCCGCAGCAACATTAGCTGCATGGAGATGTCCAATGTGAACGGGATCGAAAGTCCCGCCGAATACAACGGTCAACGATCGCCTCTTGCTCTAGACGCCATGATTAAGTCTGTCGGATTTGGCGAACACTCCAATGTTTCTTGCTCGTTCATTGACAACTTCAAAAGATCATGGAATCCAACTTAAATCGAAACGTGTACAAATTTCAGGTTACCGCGAGGATCCTTGTAGCTTTGCTACGAGCCGCTTGATCTCAGCCAGTCTTTCGCGTGGAATCTGCATCTGAAGCAAGCTCTGCTTAGTTTCCGGATCTACCGGCAAAAGTTCGGCCAGTCTCCAACTGACAGAACGGGCATCAGTAAAATCAATTTCTAACCCAAGACGTTGGATGATAGGGTCTTCCGCAAGGCGCCTCAGTATGACGACTAGTGGTTGGAATTGTTCCCCAATCTCCGCCGCATTTTCTTCAGGGAGAAATTCCACCTCTCCCATCAACAGTCGGTCATCTTTTTCCCAGGTACGACACACTCTGAACTTGGGCCCCCCTTCACTTATGATCCCGAGCCGACCATTTGGAAGGGGATTGAAATCAACGATCGAAGCGTAAGTACCAACATCAAAGACCGATGGAGCCTGCTCATCTTTATCGGTGCGAACCTCGTTTCCTTGCCTTATGAGTACGATCCCAAAACCGGTGTTCGACTTGGTGCACGCACTTATCATATCGATATATCGTGGTTCAAAAATCTGCAAAGGAAGTCGCCCCCCACAAAAGAGAACGTTGCCGAGCGGAAAAAGAGGCAATTCGGTTCGACCTTGCATCCTCAAGACCATATCATTTCCTACAACTAGCAGTTCGGTCCAGTTTCGAGGGATTACCCGTATGGACTACTATCAAATCGTCGTTCTCGCTCTTATCCAAGGCGTTACCGAGTTCCTGCCGGTCTCTAGTTCGGCCCACTTAATTCTTCCGGCATATCTCTCGGATTGGCCCGACCAGGGGCTGTCTTTTGACGTTGCCGTGCACGCAGGAACTCTCTCCGCCGTCCTGATTTATTTTCGAGACGACCTAAAGAAGTTTATGGAAGCAGCCGTTGAATATTGGACAGATCGGAGGTTCAACGAACACGCTAACTTGCTTAGCAAACTAATACTCGCCACAGCTCCTATTGTGACCGTTGGGTATTTTCTTCAGCCCATTATTGAACATGAGTTCCGATCGCTTACCGTAATCGCACTGGCCACCATCGGATTCGGCTTGCTTCTTGGAGTCGCAGACCGATGTTCGCAGAACCGGTCTGAATTAACTTCACTACGCTACGTTGACGCATTGTTCATCGGCGCAATGCAAGTCCTCGCTTTAATCCCTGGAACTTCCCGTTCGGGTATAACGATCACGGCCGCATTACTCCTTGGATTAAATCGCGTCCATGCCGCCCGTTTTTCTTTTCTTCTTTCCGTTCCCGCAATTAGCGCGGCGAGCATTCTCACAGTACGAGAAGCATCCACAACTATCTTTGACACAAACTGGCCTGACTTCGCTCTCGGGATGAGCATATCTGGAGTGACGGCATATTTTTGTATAAAAATATTCCTTCAGCTCATCAATCGAATCAGCCTGATGCCTTTTGTCATTTATCGTATTCTGCTGGGTACTTTTCTTTTGACTTTCGTATGAGCCTGAAAGACATCGATCACGTTGCCATCCCGATTGAACACGTCGATGAACTGCTAACCTTCTATGAAGAGCTCGGTTTTCGCTTAAATCGTGATCACGCCCCTAACTTTTACTCCGTTCACTTGGGCGACACCAAAATCAACTTCCATGCGCCGAGTGTCTGGATGTCTGACCGTTTTACGTTGCGAGCGCGAGATGCGACACCTGGATGTGGCGACTTCTGCGTAGTCTGGGAAGGCACGCAGGATCAACTCCACGGCATGCTGAACCAGAACAAAGTTCCCATTGTCGAAGGCCCCGTCGAAAGAGACGGCGCGATGGCTGGTGGAAGACGCGGCATGAGCACGTACGTACGGGATCCCGACGGGAATCTGATAGAGTTCATCCGCTACTGACGGACGTCCTGCACCCAACGGACTCAGCTAGAAAGGTATATCGTCGTCAAAATCCTCAAGGTCCGACTCGTTGCTTTGAGGTGGTTCCGAACGTTCTGCTCGTTTTTCCTGACTACCACCCTCAGGCGGATCCCTGTCGTAGCCACCGGGATTAGATCCTCTACTGTCGAGCATCTGCATTTCGCGGGCAATCACTTCGGTGCGGTATCGAGTATTGCCTTCCTGCTCCCAGGAACTCGTTCTCAATCCTCCTTCTATATATACCTTTGACCCCTTCTTCAGGTACTCGCTTGCAATTTCGCCAAGCCGTGCAAAACAAACAACGTTGTGCCACTCGGTTCGTTCTTGCATTTCCTGGGTCGACTTATCACGCCAACTTTCACTGGTAGCAACGCTAAATCGAGTAACAGCACTTCCACTTTGGCTATATCTTGTTTCGGGATCTCGCCCAAGATTCCCGATGAGCATAACTTTGTTCAGCCCACGCGCCATATAATTTCTCTTCTTCCCAGCATATTTAGTCTAGCGCATCACAGATCACCAGCCTACCGACTTCCAACGATTTGGAATACCGCCAATCGGTTGTTGCGGGAGATAAATGATGGCGTTAGCGTTGACCGTTTATGCATGGGATTCTGCTGACATGAGTTCGTCACTTACCGAAATCTCGGTGCAGGGTGCACGGACACACAATCTAAAGGACGTCAGCCTGAACCTTCCAAGGGATAAGCTGATTGTCATTACCGGGTTATCAGGATCGGGAAAATCTTCGCTGGCTTTCGACACGCTCTATGCAGAAGGTCAACGACGTTATGTCGAATCTCTCTCAGCATACGCTCGCCAGTTTCTGTCAATGATGGAAAAACCCGACGTGGATCACGTCGAAGGATTATCTCCAGCAATCTCTATTGAGCAAAAATCGACCTCTCACAACCCTCGCTCTACGGTCGGCACGATTACCGAAATATCCGATTACCTCCGTCTTTTATTCTCCCGCGTCGGAGAGCCTCGATGCCCCGAACACGGAGACACGTTGGACGCCCAAACGGTCAGCCAAATGGTTGACCAGGTGCTGGACCTGAAAAAAGATGAGCAAATCATGGTCCTTGCACCGATCGTCAAGGATCGTAAGGGCGAGCATAAACACATCTTTACTGAATTGATCGCTAACGGTTTTATACGCGCACGAATCAATGGGACCGTGTTCGACCTGGATCATCCACCGGAACTCGAAAAAAACAAGAAACACAATATCGAAGCCGTGGTCGATCGCGTGCGAACCCGCATCGAAATGCAACAACGATTGGCCGAATCCTTCGAGACGGCTCTGGACCTTGCCGATGGAATTGCCGTGGTTGCTCGCCTCGACGACGTCGACGGGATGGAAGATATGGTGTTTTCGTCCCAATTTGCATGCCCCCTTTGCGGGTACAGCATCTCCGATCTCGAACCTCGACTGTTTTCGTTTAATAACCCGGCCGGCGCTTGCCAAGACTGTGACGGTCTAGGAGTCAAACAGTACTTCGACCCTGATTTGGTTATAACGGATTCAGCAGCGTCTCTTGCGGAAGGCGCGGTTCGCGGTTGGGATCGGCGCAATATTTACTATTTTCACCTGCTTTCGTCGCTCGCTTCACACTACGGATTCGAGCTCGAAACACCATTCGCCCGCCTAAAAAAGAAACATAGAGAAGCGATTCTGCACGGATCTGGAGACGAGCGAATTGACTTTAGTTATGTGAATGATCGAGGAGACGTAATTCGGCGTCGCCACCGGTTTGAGGGTGTACTCCCGAATATGGAGCGTCGCTTTCGCGAAACCGAATCGAACGTCGTCCGCGAAAATTTACAGAAGTATTTGACCGTCAGGGATTGTCCCACCTGCCGTGGCACCCGTTTGCGGATAGAAGCACGAAACGTTTTCATCAACGGAACTGCGTTGCCCGACGTGACAAGCGGGTCGGTTGAGGACACTTTAGAGTACTTCAACGAGCTCAAACTAGATGGTCGACGCGGGGCCATTGCCGAGAAAATCTTGAAGGAAATTCAGGCAAGACTGCAGTTTTTGGTCGACGTTGGCCTCAATTATCTCAGCCTCGATCGAAATGCCGGTTCTCTGTCAGGCGGGGAAGCCCAACGAATCCGGCTAGCCAGTCAAATCGGCGCCGGATTGGTAGGCGTGATGTATATCCTAGATGAGCCATCAATCGGTCTTCATCAGCGTGATAATGCTCGCCTCTTGCAAACTCTCACGCAACTACGAGATTTAGGTAATACCGTGATTGTCGTCGAGCATGATGAAGAAGCCATCCGCACCGCCGATCACATCGTCGATATGGGTCCAGGAGCGGGTATCCATGGTGGCTCAGTCGTCGCAGCAGGGCCTCTTGACGCGATATTGAATTGCGAGTCCTCAATTACCGGTCAATTTTTGTCTGGAAAACGCTCCATAGAAATTCCTCGAACCCGAAAGTCCTTCGAAACATCCAAGAAATTGCGATTAATCGACGCACATGGAAACAATCTCAAGAATATAACCGTAGACATACCCACTGGGCTCTTTACCTGTATTACCGGGGTTTCGGGTTCAGGTAAATCAACCCTGATTAATCAGACGCTTTATCCAATCATATTTAGAGCCCTCAACGGAACGGGTTCCGTTAACCCGAAGCCCTACGACGATATTGAGGGGCTTGAGCATCTGGATAAGGTTGTCGCTATCGACCAAAGCCCGATCGGACGAACGCCTAGGTCAAATCCTGCAACTTATACCGGTCTCTTCACGCCCATCCGAGAGCTCTTTGCACAGACGCAGGAAGCAAGAGCTCGTGGGTATAAGCCCGGTCGGTTCAGCTTTAACGTCAAAGGAGGCCGCTGCGAGGCGTGCCAAGGAGATGGCGTAATCAAGGTTGAAATGCATTTCCTGCCCGATGTTTACGTTCCCTGCGACTCATGCGCGGGGAAACGTTATAACCGGGAAACGCTAGAAGTTCGTTACAAGTCAAAAAACATTCACGAAGTTCTCGATATGACGGTTGAGGAAGCCTATTTATTCTTCGAGGCAATACCTGCGCTTGCGCGCAAACTAAAAACGATCGTCGATGTAGGCCTTTCGTACATCCACCTCGGCCAGAGTGCGACGACTCTATCCGGTGGAGAAGCACAACGGGTAAAACTATCCCGCGAGCTTTCTAAGCGAGGGACAGGTAAGACGCTCTATATTCTCGACGAGCCAACTACAGGGCTTCATTTCCGAGATATCCAACAACTTCTAGAAGTGTTGCAACGACTTCGAAATGACGGTAATACCATTGTGGTCATCGAACACAATCTAGACGTCATTAAAACGGCTGATTGGATCATCGATCTCGGTCCTGAGGGGGGTTCAGGAGGAGGGGAAATTATTGCCTTCGGTACTCCAGAAGATTTAGCTATTCAGAAGAAGTCGTATACAGGGCAATTCCTCAGCTCTATTCTTAACGTCACGTGACGTAAATTCCGTTCAATCCATAAACCGCTCGAGAAACCCCATTATCGCCGTGGTTCAACCCCATCGGACTTTTGATCGGCCAAAGAATTGGCATCGACCTCCTGAATAGTCAGCCCCGCTTGAGGATCGTCTCCGCCCTCTACGTTCTCTACTGTTTCTGAATCGACTTACGTCCGATTTTGCTCAGTGTCCCCCACTCCCTGACTATCATCATCCAGGGTCAAGGTGGATTCATCATCAAACTCACCAAGTTCCTCGGTATCCATTTGACGACCTACCAATTCGACAAAAGCCAGCGGCGCCGAATCACCGTG
>Ga0209019_1000755_pt1 | contig 16298 bp, 15 predicted proteins | sample METZYME_3_300m_FD_187549 | JGI IMG/M metagenome (GOLD analysis project Ga0209019, IMG submission 187549) | Marine microbial communities from oxygen minimum zone in mesopelagic equatorial Pacific - METZYME_3_300m (SPAdes) (version 2) | ecosystem: Environmental > Aquatic > Marine > Oceanic... | reverse complement strand
AAGTGTCGTTATCACTGCTGCAGCTTCCTCCATAGGTGATGGTTCCAGCCTCCGTGGAACTAAAGGTATAATCGGGTGTTGTATCGATAGTCGGTGTAGTAACCGCTGTAACTTCGGCAAGAATTGGTGCTGTTGTATCAGTAGTAGAGTTGTCAGTTTTTGTATTAATCACAAACGTACTCATTTTCAATGTGACACTAGAAACAGGATTTATCGTAGGTGAACCACTTGATGAATCTTTCTTTTCACAGGAGATGATGCTGAGACTAAAAAGGGATATGAGAATTATGTATAAAATATTTTTCATCTTATGACTAATTTCCTGCATTGTCCGTAACTGTAATTGTACAATCCGAATATGTCCCATCACTCAAAGCATTTAGAGTTATAGTATTATTTCCAGTGACAGCAACAGTAGTACTTGAAGAACAGGAACCACCGTAAGTAATTGTCCCTGCCTTAGTAGAGGAGAATGTATAATCTGGTGTAGTGTCTGTGGTTGGGGTTTCAACTGCTGTCACTTCTTTAAGAATTAGTTCAGTTGCAGTGGTGTTATTATCTGCAGTGACAACAGCAGAGTCTAATGCATCCTCACTTGAATTACTACTATCTTTACTACTACATCCTGCAAAAAAGATTTGTAGTAAAACTATGAGATAAAATAAATTGATTTGAAATTTTTTCATTTTTCCGAACCACTTTAATTCTAGGCGGTTTTTCCCTTAGGAAAATATTCATCCCTTTTAGTAATTTGTAAGAGATGTATTATATGTAATCTGTTGTTATTGATGGTACGGGCGGAAAGAATCGAACTCCCAAAATTCAAATTCGATGTCTTTCAGAGTGGGGGAACAGGGGGATTTTGGAAAAATAAAGGCAATATAAGCAATAGTAGTAGGATCTTCCATTTTGCTGGATATCCTAAATTATTGCCTGTTTTTGTAAGCGAATGGCACAAAATAGGTACATTTATTTGCCCCCTAATTCCCTAAATTCACCGACATCAAATCATACCATACTTAATATAGCAGTATCTACTCTTAATTTAGAAATTATTTGTAATGAATTTTTTATAGTTTGAACAACATTGTCGATTTTTCAGGCCGTTAATTTACATCAAAATTTGTAACCTAAGCCAAAGATAAGTTGAGCAGAACTTATGGAAAGTGGTACTCCTAATTGCTCAGATGTATTTGTACTGATAAAGTCTGTATAATCTACGCTGTAATATCTTAAACCAATTAAACCTTCTAGATCTTCCCATTCGATCCCTAATAATCCGAATAATCCAAAACCTGAAACACTTTCAGTTTCATATTTTATGGCAGTTGAACCACTGGTAATTGCACCCTTTCCTTCATATACATATCCAAGTCCTGCCGTTGCAGACCAATCAATTATGTATGATAACCCTAGTGTATATGACAAGTCCAGAGAAGAATTGTTCATCTCATAAACGTTGTTTTTTGAAGATGTGCTTTTGAATGACATCTGATTAATTCCCAGGCCATAGTTCCCCCAGATTAGTGAGAGAGAAGTGTTAGTCGTACTGGGTTCACCAGATGTATTTCCTGAAAGAACGCGAACTCCAATTTTATAAGATATGTTTTCTGTCTGTTCTTTTTCCTCTATAGGCGCAATCTCTTCTTTTTTAAGTTTTATGCCTTCAACCCACTCATCTTCTATTTTTCCGTTTTTGTCATAACTTATAACGTTCCAAGGTTTAGCTTTTCTAAACTCACCTACTCTCTTTCTTCCGCTTTTGTATGCATAAGTCCCTTGACCATGCATTATCCCTTTTCTTACTTCTCCAGAATATTTTCCAAAAGTATGACTTAATACCCCAGTTCCATGTGGTTTCCCTTTTTTGATTTCTCCTACATATTTCCAATGCTTATTTTCATCGCCACTCTCAAACCATCCAAATTTGCCGTTAACTTTTTTCAAATATAAAACACCTGTCCCCTGCACTACTTTTTTAAGTTTTATACCTTCAACCCACTCGTCTTCTATTTTTCCGTTTTTGTCATAACTTACAACGTTCCAAGGTTTAGCTTTTCTAAACTCACCTATTCCCTTTCTTCCACTTTTGAATGCGTAAGTCCCTTGACCATCTATTTCTCCATTTGTATATTTACCCACATATTTATTTCCATTATTCCAAGTATAAGTACCTAGGCCATTTTTTAAACCATTCTCGTATTGTCCTTCATACTTGTCTCCGTTAGAATAAGTATATTTCCCCTGACCATGAAATTTATTACCCTTGAATTCCCCCTCATACTTATCCCCTTCGAATTCCCCTTTTCCATAAGTGATTGTTCCTTGACCATTTTTTAAACCATTCTCGTATTCTCCTTCATACTTGTCTCCATTAGAATAAGTATATTTCCCCTGACCATGTTTTTTCCCTTCCTTGAATTCCCCCACATATTTGTCTCCTTCCCATTTCCCTTTTCCATAAGTGACTGTTCCTAGACCATATTTTAATCCTTTCTTGTATTCTCCTACAAACTTCCTTACCTCAGGTTTAATGTATTTCCCTTGACCATGTTTTTTCCCTTCCTTGAATTCTCCTTCATACTTGTCACCATCAGACCAAGTGTATGTTCCTTGACCACTTGGTTTTCCATGCTTGAATTCCCCTTCATACTTGTTTCCACTAGTTAAAATGAGCGTTCCTTGACCACTTGGTTTTCCATGCTTGAATTCCCCTTCATACTTGTTCCCATCTGTCCAAGTGAGTGTTCCTAGACCATGTGCTATTCCATTTTTAATTTCTCCTTCATATTTCCAATGCTTTTTATCATCACCACTCTCAAACCATCCCAATTTGCCGTTAACTTTTTTCAAATATAAAACACCTGTCTCCCTTGCAAGCAAAGGGAAAGTCAGAATAAGGAGGCATATAATGACGAGTAGATGTCTCATAAGTGGTGTAATTTTGTATTATTCTTAAATGTAAATAATTGCAAATCGTTGATATTGCCGGTGCGGGCGGAGAGATTCGAACTCTGAAAAATTCAAACTCAAAGCCTTTCGGAGTAGGTAAAAAGGGAGGAGTTGCAGCAAATAAAGGTAATATAATAAATAAGATAATCTAATATTCATTTTGCTGAATCTCCTAAATTATCGCCTGTTTTTGTAAGCAGATGACGCAAAATAGCTGTTTTTTATTTGCCCCCTAATTCCCTATTTTCGCAAAAACATAATACTAGCAAACTCAATATAGCCGCATCTACCCTTAATTTAGAATTTATTAAGGGGGGCCCCAAGTCAAGGACAGTTTTTCTTATGAGTTATGGTGTACTCCTGAATGCGTCTATTTTATTGAGTTGCCCTGCGGACCAAATCAAAAGCCATACGTTCTCCTTCTCGCATGGATTCGTCCGCGTCGATTGTTTTTACTTCATAATTCTCCATCAGGACTTTGCCGTTAACCAGAACAGTACTCACATCCGCAGCCTGTGCTGAATAGGCAATTGAAGAAACAGGGTTATGACGTGGATAAAAATGAGGTTTGTTCGCGTCCAGCAAAATCAAATCTGCCCGCTTTCCGACCTCAAGTGAACCAATTTCATTTTCCAGTCCCAGCGCTTTTGCGCCATTGATCGTCGCCATCCTTAAAACTTGCTGTGCCGGAACTGATTCTGCGTCTTCGGTAACGGCTTTATTGACGAGTGCGGTGAGGTGCATTTCTTCAAACAAATTAACATTGTTGTTGCTGGCCGAACCGTCTGTGCCGAGTGCCACATTCACTCCTTTTTTCAATAGTGCGTCAATCGGAGCAAAGCCGTTGGCCAGTTTCATATTACTTGTCGGATTATTGAGCACACTCACATTGTGCATCCGCAAAAGTTCAATATCATTTGCCGAAACGTGAACGCAATGCGCGGCTGCGGTTCTGCATGCAAACATTCCCAAATCCGCCAAATGCTGAACTGGCGATCTCCCATATTTTTCTAAACAATCCGCAACTTCCTGCCGACTTTCGGAAAGGTGAATGTGGATTCCGGTTTTACGTCTCAGGGCTTCTTCGGTAGTTTCCCGAAGATATTCCGGACCACACAAGTACATTGAATGCGGACCAAAAAAAGCATTGATCCGTCCATCTGCTTTACCCTGCCATGAGTCGTGAAAGTCAACAGCGGCTTTCATGAAAGTTGGTCCTAAATCTCCAACCTCCAACAATACTCCGCTCAAACAGGCGCGAATTCCGGACTCTTTTACCACAGTCGCAACTTCGTTCATGTAAAAATACATATCCGAAAAACAGGTAACACCGGATTGTATCAGCTCCAGAACACCAAGTTTTGCTCCCCAATAGACATGTTCAGCACTGAGATGGTCTTCCACGTGTTTGATCTTTTCCAACAGCCACGGCCAGAACGGTAAATCATCAGCATAATTCCGGAAAAGGGACATTGGAATATGCGTGTGCGCGTTAATCAGTCCAGGCAACGCAATTTGATCGGTGGCGTCAATGACTTTGTCGGGTAAAAATTTTTTCGTAACCTTTCCTAATGCAAGCAGGTGCCCATTTTCAACAGCTATATTCGCGTTTTCCAGCACTTCATTATTTTGATTAACCGTCAGGATGAGCGCATTTTTGATTAGTAATTTCATCATGCTTTAAAAGGTGTTATGTGTATTGTGTCTCCTTAATTGTTTGCAACTTCTCTCCATGATAACACAGAATATCCACTTCTTTGATAACTATCATCGCCACCATAAACTAACCAACTTTGGCTGATTCCAATCAAAGTCGGCAGGTATTTAAGGGCAGAAAAAGTTTTTGACCATACAAATAAAATGAGAGCCACGGATCGAGAAAAACCGGAGCAGAATTTGCCTTTCAATTTTATCTTGAGGGTGAAGGACAGAATGTGGATTGTTTTACTGTGCGTCGGCCTGTGAGGGTCTCAGCAGTTTCGCTCTTGGGTCAACTGGTTTGAAAGCTGGTTTATTCCTCCCAGCTTTCGAGATATGCTTTTTGTTGCGGAAGTAGTTCATCGATGGAAACTCCCGAACCTTTCAGTTTGAGTCGCGCGACTTCCTCATCAATTTCATCCGGAACGCGATACACGTCTTTGCGTAACGCAGCACGATTTTGCACAACGTATTTTCCGGAGAGCGCCTGCAGCGCAAAACTGGTGTCCATGATTTCCGCGGGATGACCATCGGCGCAGGCGATATTCACCAAGTCTCCGCCACCCAGCAAATTCAGCCAGCGGCCGTCAGCCATACGGAAACCGCTAATGTTGTGACGCATTTCTTTTTGCTCCACCGCAAGATTTTGCAAGGCCTCCAAATCGAATTCGACTTTGAAATGTCCGGCATTGGCCAGGATCACACCGTCCTTCATCCGTGAATAATGTTCACGGCGGATAACGTGTTTCCCGCCTGTAACTGTCAGCAAGATGTCGGCTTGTATGACCGCAGCTTGCAAAGGCATGACACGCAGTCCATGCATCAGCGCATCGGCGGCTTTAATTGGATCAACTTCACAAACAATCACATTTGCACCTAAGCCTTTGGCACGCTCAGCACAGCCTTTTCCGCACCAGCCGTAACCAATGATTACCACTGTTTTTCCGCTGATCACCAAATTTGTGGTACGCATAACACCGTCCCAAACCGATTGCCCTGTACCGTGAAAATTATCGAAAAGATATTTGCAGCGGGCGTCATTGATTAAAATTACTGGAAACTCCAGGACTCCTGCTTTTGCTCTGGCTTTGGCACGTAGAACACCAGTGGTCGTTTCTTCGCAGGCACCCCAGACTTCCGGAAGTAATTGCTGACGCTCATTATGCAGCAATTCGACTAAATCTCCGCCGTCGTCAATCACAATATTTGGACGCAAATCGAGTGCATAGTTCATGTATTGCTGCATCTCTTCCGGTGTCGCTCCGTAACGTGCATAAACGTGCAGCCCGTCTTCCGCCAACGCAGCCACGACATCATCTTTGGTTGAATGCGGATTGCTTCCGGTAACCGCTACTTCCGCTCCACCTGCTGCAAAAACCTGCGCCAAGTAAGCTGTTTTGGCTTCAAGGTGAATGCAGACTGAAACCCGCAAACCTCTGAAAAACTGCTGTTCGCGAAAATCATCCTCAATTTGCTGTAGTATGGGCATGTTCCGTTTGACCCATTCAATTTTCTGTTTTCCCTGTTCCGCCAGTTGAGGTGCGACTACGATATTATTTTGCACGTTTTTTGTTCGTAATTTTTATTATGGTTTAAAGTTAAGGTCATCAATTTGATAAACCTGTAAAATTCTAAATACTGTCTCATTTCGAGCGAAGCGAGAAATCTTGCACAAACTGCTGCACTAATAATTAAGATCTCTTACTACGTTCGAGATGACAAGAAATGCAATCGAAATGACTTTGTGTTTTTCAGACTGTTTACTAAATCCTCAAGTGTAAGACTTTATTCAAGTTCCATTTTATTTAACAATGAACGCGCTCTGTCTTTCCACAAACTTTGCGGAAAGTTCTGCTTAAGAAATTTTTGCCATGCAACCTGAGCCTCTTTGTGACGTCCTTGCTGCCAGAATAATTGTCCAATCACAAAATTTGTAAAAGGATAGACATCCGGAAATTCCAGTTGCAACTCCTGCAAGTCACGGATACCACCCTCATATTCGTCAAGTTGAGGATTGTTTTGCAGCAGTGAGGCATAGGTGGCAAAGGCCAATTCATAATCACCTTTTCTCAGGTGAACAATTGCCAAATTCATGCGCGCATAGTTTAACCCCGCTTTGAGAGCTAATGCTCGACGGCTGTTTGATATCGATGAAGAGTAATCACCAAGCAGGTAATATCCCCAGCCTAAATTGCCGTATAAATAAGGATCTTCTCCATAACGTAACGCAATTTCGTAAGACTCAACTGAGTTGCGGACAGCGTTAAGATCATATTGTGCCAAACCATTACGCTGGAGTTTGTAACCTTTGTAATAATAAACTGTGCCTAAATCCTGATAAATTTTTTCCAGTTGTGCCGGTGTTTCCGCATAGTGCAATCCGTCGTTCAAGGTTGAAAGTGCTGATTCAAATTCACGTGCCTCAAACAAACCTCTGGCGGTCAAAGCATAGTAATCGGTGGGGCCTTCTCTGAAGGTTGGACTCTCAGAAAGCTGCAGCCAGCGTCTTAATTTTTCACGAACGTCATCACTCAGTTCTTCACTTTTGCTGCCGAACAGCTTTTGCAAACTTCTCTGCAGCATGGGCCACAATTCTTCTGGTCCAAAACGCCGGCTTACTGACCGCGAAATCGGTCTGCCGGTATCCCACCACTCATCCCAAAAAGAATATTCTCCGGAAGCTGAATTGCTGGTAGAAAATTGGAAAAGTTCCGGTTCACGCTGAAAAGAAGTGAAGACCAGCACATACAAAGAAATAATAACAAGTACGGTTGAGCCAATCGTCTGCCAACGAATTTTAAGTGGATTAGCTGAAAAACACTCCGCAGGAGCGCTCACTTTAGGAGGTTGATCAGCAAGCAAAACTGATTTTTGCCAGGCCATTTCCGCGGCCTGATTCTGTGCTGCAGAGTAGAAGCTGTTTCCCAGTCGGTAAAAATGCTCAGCGAGGATTCTCTCAGGAACTTTCTCATTCGCTAAAATATTTTCTGCAGAAATATAATCTCCGGAATTTACAATTTCCTGCGGAATTGGGATTTCAGTAAATTTGAAAGCAGTCGATGACATACTGTGCTTAGTGTTGTGTCTCTTTTTGTGTACGCCAGTCATCGTAACTCATGCCTGCCAGACTAGCTTTGCTTTTACGGTGCGAAGTCACAATTCGCTCCGTCATGAAATAACTGATGATGAAACCTGGTACTGCATAAACAATACTGCCGATTATCATCGGCCAGCCAAGGTCGATCAAGAGGAAACGCGCACCAGCTACAATCATCTCCCATGTTCCCTCTGTTGATGAAATGTGGATGAGATATTCTCTAAACAGTTCATAAGAAAGGCCGTTTTGCGTTTCAAGCAGCCAATAGCCGGTCAGCAAAAATATATAGTAAAGAGGCACCATCGTCAGCGGATTTGAAATCCAGACCATGGCCACACCTACCGGCAAATTAAAATGCCTGCTGAAAATGTAACGATAAATACTCCAAACCAGAGCTACCAGATACATCTGTACACCAACTGTTGGCGTTAATCCTAAAAATACACCCACCGCAACTCCCAGACTAACCTCTGAAACAGGAGCCGTTGAATGTAAAACTGGATTAATTAATTTCTCTGTAATAAGTTTTTCAATTACCTTCTTCATGCTCTACCATGTACCCTGATTTTTCATGGATGCCCAGGGATCCTGGATTGGTAGAGGTTCTCCGATCTGAAGCAGTTCAACTGATATTTGATCCGGACTGCGGATAAAGGCCATTTTACCATCCTTAGGCGGACGCAAAATGGTTACTCCATCATTTTGTAATTTCTCGCAAAACTCATAAATATTCTCAACTCCATAAGCCACATGCCCAAAATTTTCACCACGGCTGTAAGGTTCACTCTGCTCCCAGTTATAAGTCAATTCGAGCGGAGGCTCATCTTCAGTTGCTGCCAGAAAAACCAGGGTGAATTTTCCTTCCGGAACTTCCTTGCGTCTAACTTCCATCATTCCAAGCTTATTGATGAAAAAATCAAGTGCGCTTTCAAGGTTTTGTACACGTATCATAGTATGTAAATATTTCATATTAGCCTTTTTTATATTTTAAAGTTCACCAGCCTAACTGGCATAAAACTGTTTGCTGCTCAGCAGCATCAATTATTACTTGAACAGTCACCTTTATGCAAGTTTGAGGTGGAGTTTGAGTCTGTTCAAATTTAAGTGCGGCAATGGATTCAATCAGTGTTTGATAAGCAGCATTGCCTGATTTCCGGAAGAGCACTTTTGTTTCCGGGTCATAACGATAGGTAATTGTTTCCCGAGTATCAGCAAGGTCTCCGTCACGGTTACGGTCTGCTTTTAAGACCACTGAGTATGGTGAGATTACGACTGCGTTTTCATTTCCGGAACCAAGCGCATAACCGGCTTGAATCAACTCTGATTTCAGCAGTAGCAGGAAACGTTGAAAATCTCCCTGCAATGCAATTTTTTGCTGCTCCTGAAATGCAATTCGGTTAATTTCCAGCAGGGGGCGTTGTGCCGCAAGCAACACAACAGAGGCGATTGCCAACACGAGCATCAGCTCAATCAGGGTATATCCGGAATTCCGTAAGTAGCACACCGGACGTTTTTTGATCATGGTTTTCTCTGCGCAGTCCGCCATTCTGCGAATACTTTTGGAACTGCGTCACTGCTTTTTAGCTGGAAAAAAATAGCGTTAAGCTTTGGTTCAACCAGGGTTACCTGCCAATGCAGTTCAGCATTCTCTCCAGTCAAAGTCACACTTTCCTGGTAACTGCCAGGGATTAATGTAGCGTTTAGTTTTGACAGAGTCCAGTTATCCAGTTGTGCAGCAAGTTCAGTTTTTTGTTCTCTGAGCTGTATTTGTTCAAGAGTCTTCTCTGTGACATTGGCAAATCCTGCCACAAGAATGACTAATATTGTGTTTGCAAGCATCACCTCAACCATGGTAAATCCGCTTTTCATACTGAAGCTACCTCTCTACTGAACGTTTTTTGCATTTATCAAACAGATGTGTCAAACTTAAGCATACAAGAGACCTGTAATACTGGTTTCATCTCCGTTCAAGAACCTCACACCAACAGAGATCGTGATTTACATATTTTTCTTGAAACAGCATTATCTTGCCACAGTACTATTCCCTCATGAAGCATTTAAAAAACAGTATGTTATCTTCCCAATCTTTTCCAAGAGAGTCAATCAATGAAATTTAGTTTCCCAGGTCTGAGCGATCAAGAGGTTTCTGAATCACGTCAAACTAACGGTGCAAATGTAGTGACAACGCAGAAATCCGAGGGTTTTTATGCAAAGTTACTGGCTAATTTAAAAGATCCGATTATCGTCATTTTATTAGTTGCACTGGCTGTTACAGTTTTTTTGGCAGCCTTGGGATTTGCACCGTGGTATGAAGGTCTCGGAATCGCGATTGCTGTTGTAGCTGCAACTCTGATAGCGACCTGGTCTGAATACAGTAACGAGAATGAATTTCAACGTTTACTTGAGGAAGCCTCAAAAGTGAAAGTGAAAGTTTTTCGTAACAAAACTCTCACTGAAATATTTATCGATGATTTGGTTGTCAATGACTTGGCACTTTTACAGCCCGGAGATACTGTACCGGCGGATGGATTCTTGCTCGAGGGTGACCTCGAGTTGAATGAATCAGCACTCACAGGTGAGTCAGAAACTGTAAAGAAAACAGCTGATGATGATGAAAAATCAGCAATGTCACGTGCCGCCCTGGTGGAAGATGGTGAAGCTGTTATGAAGGTTTTGCAGGTTGGAGACAAAACCAATTACGGTGCGACACTCAAAGAGTTAACTTCCGCGGAAACACGCCCCTCTCCTCTGCAGGAAAAACTGGCGTATCTCGGCCAGCAAATCAGCCGTTTTGGCTACATTGGCGCATTAATGATCGCATTTTCTTTTATGTTTAATCATATTTTTCTTGAAGCAGGCGGTTGGGAAATTTATTTCAGTAAACCCTCTGGTGAAATTATTTATCATCTGGTGACTGCCATTATATTATCCATCATCATTATTGTAGTTGCTGTTCCGGAAGGTCTGCCCATGATGATTGCGGTCGTACTCTCAATGAATATGCGCAAACTGCTAAATGCAAAAGTGCTGGTGCGCAAACTGCTCGGAATTGAGACTTCGGGAAGCTTGACCGTTCTTTTTACCGATAAAACGGGAACGCTGACTCAAGGCAAATTAACGGTTTCAGAACTGCTTGGGGGCAATGGTGAGCATTTCACTTCTTACAAAGAAATTCCTGAAAAATTGCGTGAGACCGTATCATTTGCCCTGCGAAACAACACTCCGGCTTCGATTGATGCTGGAGATCCAGAAAACCCGAAAATCGTTGGTGCTAATCCAACAGGACACGCTTTATTGCGTTTCCTCGGCGCAGATTTAGTCAAGCAGGATGATGTTAAATTAAAAGTAAATATACCTTTTAACAGTGCAAATAAATTTTCTGCGAGCCAGGTTGTAGGTTCACAAAATTTGACCCTCGTAAAAGGTGCGGGGGAAATAGTACTTGCCGGCTGTACACATTATTTAGATGCGGACGGAAACAAAGCAGAACTAGATTCCGCAAAAGTAATCGAAGAGATGCAGGGGCTTTCCGCACGTGCGATGCGCCTTATCGGGCTGGCTGTTTCAGAGCAGGCTTTAGGGCAAGAGAATGAGCTTCCCAAACAAATGACTTTGGTTGGAGTTTTTGGATTGCGTGATGAAATGCGTGAGGAGTCGCAGCCGGCGGTGAAAACCGCACGGCAAGCGGGAATTCAGGTGGTGATGATAACCGGTGATGCAAAAGATACTGCTGAAGCTATTGCCAAAGAGGTTGGTATCCTTGAAAATAATAATTCGCTCTTACTGACTTCCACCGAACTTGCTGAAATGTCGGATGAAGAGATCATAAAAATTCTTCCGGAATTGCGGGTTGTCGCGCGTGCCTTGCCTACTGATAAAAGCCGTTTGGTAAAACTGGCAAAATCCATGGGCTGGGTGGTTGGTATGACCGGAGACGGAGTAAATGACGCGCCGGCTGTGAAAAACGCGGATGTTGGTTTTTCGATGGGAAATGGTACAGACATGACCAAGGAATCCAGCGATATTGTTATTCTTGACAATAATTTTATCTCGCTGACAAATGCGGTACGCTACGGGCGGACCCTCTTAAAATCAATCAGAAAATTTTTGATTTTCCAATTGACGGTCAATGTTGCGGCCATTTTGGTAGCATTCCTGGGACCGTTTTTTGGCACGGATTTACCGCTGACCATGACTCAGCTTTTATGGGTCAACATTGTGATGGACACTCTGGCAGCTTTTGCCTTCTCCGGAGAAGCGGCGCTTATGCGTTACATGCACGAAAAACCGATTCCCAAAGGTGAGTCACTCATCACTGGTGACATGTGGTCCGCAATTTTGATTGACGGATTTTACATGGCATTCCTCAGTTTGTTTTTTCTCACCTCCGATTTTGTTTCCGAATTATTTGTCTGCGGAGAGGAACGCTGTCCGGATTCTGAGGTAAATCTTGTCTTACTGACTGCTTTCTTCGGCTTCTTTGTTTTCATGAATAACTTCAATAAATTTAATGCCCGTACAGAAGGACTAAATTTATTTGAACACATCACTGAAAACAGAAGTTTCATTATAGTCGTCATCTTAATTTTCTTCCTGCAGACAACTTTTACATATGTAGGCGGAGAGGTTTTACGCACGGTTGGTTTGACCTTGGAAGAATGGGGTTACGTACTGCTCTTTGCCGCCACCATAATTCCTCTTGACCTCACCCGTAAATTTCTGCGTAACACCTTTGTAGGAAACCCTGTGGTATAGCAGAAGCAATCCGGAACCTAAATCCGCGACGTATTCTCTGTTTGCGAAATTGCTGCTAAAAGACCGACAGAGGATTTAGCTTTCCGGAAACAATTGTGATTCGGTTTGGAAATGGAATTACCCATTCAAAAGCTTGCTAATAAGGAATTCACCTTTCTCCTACAACAGAAACAGCGGCTTTACAAAGACTGGAAAAACAGCGGAATCATTGCAGATGATTCTGTACTGAAAGCGTTTCTTGAGGTACGGCGGGAACTTTTCGTTGAGCCTTCCTATCGTGACCAATCCTATGCCGATCATCCTCTCCCGATCGGTTCCGGACAAACTATATCCCAACCGACAACAGTCATCATGATGCTCCAGTTGCTGGACGTTCTTCCCGGTCAGCGCGTTCTCGAAATCGGTTCCGGCAGTGGGTACAACGCGGCACTCTTAGCCAAACTGGTTAAGCCGACTGGCATGGTTGTGACAGTGGAGCGGCACAAAGAACTTGTGGAACTGGCTCGGATGAACCTGCGCAGTGCTGCCCTTGAAGAGGTCGTGGTTATAGAAGGTGACGGCAAACAGGGTTATGAAAAACTTGCGACCTTTGATCGAATCATAATTACCGCCGCAGCAGACCAAGTCCCCCATAATTTGAAGGATCAACTCGCCGTAGGGGGCTTCATCGTTGCCCCGATTGGCCCCACTCACGGTTGCGAAATGCTTAAACTAAGCAAAACGTCTCCGGATCAATTTAAAACTAGCTCTCACGGCCTATTTTCTTTTGTTCCACTTGTTTAAAAGAACGAACTTCTAACATAAATTTGTTATCTTAAATACATCTCGGCCGGGTTAGGCATAAACCGTAACCAGGAAAATCAATACAACAACGTAAAAGCAATTTTGTGCATTTTGATTTTTAAAATTTATATCCGGGTTACGACTCGCGTTTAACCCGGTCTGCTAATCCTCCAAATATATCTCAATCTAAGTATATATAAAAAATTGAATTTAGGGCTTGAACTATAATTCAAAAGTATTAATATACCTGCTAGAGGGCTAATTAAATGAGACTCTCAGTCTCATAAATTAGTGAAGAATGTTTACGGATGGCATGGGAATAATTTGTTCAATTATCTGAATAATTAAATATTTTATTACTTTTCAATTGAAGCATGAAGAAGTATAATACATTTCACATTTTGTATTTTAACTAACTAAAGAATGGGCACAAGAGTGCAGCACGCCGCTATAATCTTGAAGTGGTGATCCATAAAAACGTAATTATTTAAGGAGGGCTGATGCCAAGTTTTGTAATCACAGAAAAATGTGACGGTTGTCAAGGACAGGACAAAACCGCGTGCATGTATATTTGTCCCCATGATTTGATGGCCTTAAAGGAAGTCGTAGACAAGGATACCAACGAAGTCAAAATGAAAGGGGTTAACCAGGAACCCGTTCAGTGTTGGGAATGTTACAACTGTGTTAAAATCTGTCCGCAACAGGCGATTAGTATTCGTTGTTATGCAGATTTTGCTCCGTTAGGCGGTGAAGTAATTCCAATGCTGGGCTCTGACAGCATCATGTGGACAGTCAAATTTCGCAACGGTAATTTGAAACGTTTCAAGTTTCCCGTTCGTACTGTTGAAGCCGGAAACGTGGATATCCGTTCCGGAGTCGGAGAGGCCAGTGCAGACATTTCACGGATCAAAGATCCAGGTTTTTACACTCATCATGCAAGTGGCTCCAGTTTACCAACACCTTCATGATATGTAGATAATAAAAAACGAGAATAGAAAATGGAACCAAAAGTAAATAATTGGGAATTTTGTGAAAAACCAGAAATAGTGCTGCATGAAACTGATATTCTCTTGATCGGTGGAGGTATGTCCTGCTGTGGTGCTGCCTATGAAGCAGACCGCTGGGCCACGCCTGAAGGTATACGAGTTACCATGGTTGACAAAGCCGCGACTGACAGAAGTGGTGCTGTCGCAATGGGGCTTTCCGCAATCAATACCTATCTGGGAGATAATAGCCCAGAAGACTACGTACGTTACGTACGAAATGACTTAATGGGAATAACACGTGAAGATTTGACATTTGACCTTGGAAGGGTTGTTGACGATTCAGTACACCTTTTTGAAGATTGGGGACTGCCAATCTGGAAGAAAGACGACGAAGGCAAGTCTCTTGACGGTGCTCAGGCACAACGTGACGAAATTCCTTCTTTACGTGACGGTGGCGCCCCGGTACGTTCCGGACGCTGGCAAATCATGATTAACGGAGAATCATATAAAGTCATTGTAGCCGAAGCAGCAAAGCTTGCTTTAGAAAACAACCGCAAAGCAACTGGTGTTGACCAAAACCACTTTGAACGTGTCTTTATCGTTAAGCTGTTACTTGATAAAGATGATCCGAAAAAAATTGCCGGAGCAGTAGGATTCAGTGTACGTGAACATAAGATTTATGTTTTCAAATGCAAAACTGCGATGCTCGGAACAGGCGGTGCGGTGAACGTTTTTAAAACACGTTCCACTGCTGAAGGACAGGGGCGAGCCTGGTTCCCGGTCTGGAACTCAGGTTCAAACTACGCCATGGCTGCAGAGTCAGGAGCAGAGATGACGATGATGGAAAACCGTTTCGTCCCTGCACGTTTCAAAGACGGTTATGGTCCTGTTGGTGCGTGGTTCTTACTTTTCAAAGCTAAAGCAACGAATGCGCTCGGAGAAGATTACTGTGCGACCAATCTTGAAGAAAGCCGAAAACTATATGGGAAATATGTAGATTCTCTCGGAACTTGTATGCGAAACCATATGATGATGATCGATATGAAGGCCGGTAAAGGTCCGATCAAGATTCATACTGATGTTGCCATGCAGGAACTTTCTGAAACAATGTCCAAGAAAGAAATCAAGCATCTTGAATCAGAAGCATGGGAAGATTTTCTGGACATGACAATCGCACAGGCTGGAGTATGGGCTGCTAATAATATGGAACCGGATAAAGTTCCTTCAGAGTTGATGCCTTCAGAACCATACTTGCTTGGATCGCACGCAGGTTGTGCAGGTTTGTGGACCAGCGGTCCCGAAGATTTCGGACCTGAAGAATACTCTTGGGGCTACAACCGCATGACTACAATCAACGGCCTATTTACTGCCGGTGACGGTGTTGGTGCCTCCGGACACAAATTTTCCTCCGGATCACATGCAGAAGGCAGAATTGCCGGTAAATTCATGACTTCCTATTTCCTTGATACAAAAGGTGAGGAAGTAGCTTATGCTGAAGATCCTGAAGAGTTGGCCAAGGAAATTTATATGCCGATGGAAACATACGGTAAATACAGTGGTTATACAACTGATCCAAACATTAACCCAAATTACATTCGTCCTGCAATGATGCAGCAGCGCCTGCAGAAAGTGATGGATGAATATGTCGGTGGGGTTGGCACATGGTATATGACCAGTAAAACCATGTTAGAGGAAGGTTTCAATTATCTTGTTATGGTAAAAGAGGATTCGCGACACATGGCTGCAGAAAACCTCCATGAACTATTGAGAGCATGGGAAAATTTCCACCGGATTCTCGCAGGAGAGGCACATGCACGTCACATTCACTTCCGTGAAGAAACTCGCTATCCTGGTTATTATTACCGTGGAGACTTCCTGGCAATTGATGATGAAAACTGGAAATGTTTCGTAAATTCTACCTACGACAAGGCTACGGGTGAATGGAAAGTTTTCAAAAGGGATTATCACCAGCTGGTACCTTAACTAAATTCTCCGGATGGCTACTTCATATTTGAATTTCCATCCGG
>Ga0209019_1000752_pt1 | contig 16317 bp, 18 predicted proteins | sample METZYME_3_300m_FD_187549 | JGI IMG/M metagenome (GOLD analysis project Ga0209019, IMG submission 187549) | Marine microbial communities from oxygen minimum zone in mesopelagic equatorial Pacific - METZYME_3_300m (SPAdes) (version 2) | ecosystem: Environmental > Aquatic > Marine > Oceanic... | reverse complement strand
TTCGTGGGGTTTTGTTTTTTATAGAGTTATTTTTTGTAAATTGGGTGTGAGATGAAAAGACTGTATCAAATAATACCATTGATTTTACTTTTCTAACTATCTTGTGAAGATATGAAGGAAATTGTGACTAAATCTTTATCTTTTTAGTTATTGTAAAAAATTACCTTATGCAGACCAAAAATGAATAGAATTATATCTATTGATGTATTCAGGGCTTTAACTATGGTCCTAATGATTTGGGTGAATGATTTCTGGACACTCAAATCAATCCCAAAATGGTTAAAGCATGCTGCAACAGGAGAAGATTACTTAGGTTTTTCTGATGTTATTTTTCCTTGGTTTTTATTTGTTATGGGTATGTCTATCCCTTTTGCGTTTGAAGATAGGATTAAAAAAGGTGAGAGCATCATCGTAATATGGAAACATGTTATTTTAAGATCGATTGCACTTCTAGTGATGGGACTTTTTCACATGAATATGGAAATGTATAACCATGAAATCTCCTTTTTTACCAAACCCATTTATGTAATTATATCTACGTCTGCATTTTTTATGATCTGGAACATATATCCTAAGGCAGAACAAAAGAAACAGAATGTATTGAAGGCTGTACGTATTATCGGAATTTTAATATTAGTTGCAATGTTTCTTTCCTTCTCAGGAAAAAGTTACGATGGCCGGGAAATTGGTTTTGAAACCCATTGGTGGGGGATACTTGGTCTGATAGGGTGGGTATATTTTATAGCAGCATCTGCGGCCTTATTTATAAATAATTCTTTAGTAGGAGCTTTTATTGCTTTTTTCGCTTGTTTAGGATTAAATATCCTTAGCAGTAATGGTATCCCCTATAATATTTTTTCTTGGCAAAGTGAGAACTGGATTCCTGGTAGCGGCGGCCTCCAGGCATTGACTTTTGGAGGTATAATCGTTTCTCTATTTTTGATCAAAAATAGAAAAAGGGAGAACATTAAAAAATTATATATAATTCTATTTTCTTTCGGTTTAGCATCATTGTTTTTGGGTTTATTTTTAAGAGATTATTTTATAATTAGCAAAATTGGTGGTACTCCCTCCTGGATCTTGATTTCATTATCGACTGCGATTTTTCTGTTTATTTGTCTTCACTGGATTGCCGATGTAAAAAAAGTATTGGTATGGTATAGGTATATTAAGATAGCTGGTACCGCAACCTTGACATGTTATCTTATACCATATTACTACTATAGTTTTAGAACTATTCTTGGAATAGTATTACCCGAGTTTTTCCTTACGGGCATAATAGGTTTAATTAAATCTTTTATTTATTCTTTTATAATAGTTGGTATCTGCTGGGGTCTTAGGCAGACGAAGATACAATTAAAAATCTAACTTATATAGATTAACTCATCACTTATGATTCTGATTTATATTATTATATTTCCCTTTTGATATAAAAAAATTAATTGATAAAAGAAAATTTTAATATTTTTACACTATAATATCCATAGAAACATGTATTAATCATATTAAGTAAATATTTTGTAGATTTATATGTGTTAAATATTTTTATAAAATTACTTTTTTTATCTGGGCTAATGTATGGACAAGCACATTTTAATGGAAAATGGTATAAGGTCGGAACTAATTGGCAGGTTTATATAAATATTTATGAGACATCTGAAGGACAATTCTTAGATCAATATATGAAGGTATCTGACAATCAAAACCTATTATCCACAAAAGAGTTAATCCAGCCTTGGATAGGTGCTACCTATACACAAACTGAATATTCAGGAAATGTATACAATATTAAATTAAAGCAGATTGATGATAGATCTATATTGTATGGAGGAGAGGTCTATCGACAGTATGAACTGCCCAGAGATTTTTTAAAAGGGAACTAACAATCTAGATCCCATGAAATACCTGAAATATTATATCTCAACCCTCACTCTTGTAGTTGCAATATATGTTTGCACACTAGGAACAAACTTTCCTACGATATTTTTTATTGGTTTTTCCATGTTTATTATACTAGGCGATATTTTATTAAGCCATGATGACCATGAGCGAACGTATAAGAATACGTTTTTACTTAATCTTCCTATGTATATAAATCTCCCACTGTTATTACTTCTTCTATTTATAGTTGTTTTCATACTTGGTGAAAATTCCTCAAATGCTTTCTCTTCGTTCTTATTGACTCATCTAAACATTGACATAGTTTATTCTCGAGAGTCAATCAACACACTAGATTCCATTTCTTTAGTGGCACTTTCTGGCTTATTTATTGGTACCATGGGTACGGTCTCAGGTCATGAGCTCGTTCACAGAAAAAAAGATAAGTTTGATCTGTTCATGGGCAACTGGCTTTTAGCAATGTCCTGGGACTGTGCGTTTGCGGTTGAACATGTCTACGGCCACCATAAAAATGTTGGTCTTGATATTGATCCTGCCACAGCAAAGCGGGGAGAGAATATCTATGCTTTTATAATCAGGGCCATAGTAAAAGAGCAAAAAGATGCCTGGTTAATTGAGCTAGATCAATTAAAGCGTAGAGATATGTCTGTATTGAGTTTAAATAACAGGATGATATTTGGTTATCTGAGAAGTATTATCATTACAGCGATCTCGTTTTTAGTCGGTGGTATAGGGGGCATGCTAATTTTTCTTCTTTGTGCCTTTGTAGCAAAATCTTTGCTTGAGGTGATAAACTATTCAGAGCACTATGGTCTGGTCAGAGTTCCTGGTGAGATAGTACAGCCTAGACACTCATGGAACTCTAACAGCACAATGAGCAGTATTTACTTATATAATGTTACCCGGCACTCTTCTCACCATGAAAAAGCAAATCTTAAATACTGGGAACTTAGAGCTTACGAGGGTGCACCGATGATGCCACAGGGTTATCTTACCATGCTATACCTAGCTATTTTTGCGCCCTATTTTTTTCATAGAATGATGGCAAAAAAGCTTATCGAATGGGATAATAAATATGCCACGGAAAAAGAAAAAATTTTAGCATCAGAACAAAATAAAAATAGTGGTGTATCATTTTTAATGGGAAGTGGATATTAAAAATATTTAGTAACTTAGATTTATGAAGAAGTGTCCGTATTGTGCTGAAAATATAAAACTTGAAGCAATCAAGTGCAGGTTCTGTGGTGAGTTCTTTGAAGAGGAACAAGTTGTGAGTATTGAAGAGTCGAAAAAATCTCAGGCAGAAATTCAATTAAACGAAGGCGAGACGGTGACGCTTGAGGAAACTCCTACTGAGATAAAAAGAAAGAAGATTTTTACTTCCAGAAAATTACTTACTTTCGACGCACCCTCTTTTTTAATTGTCTCTGGAATTATTGGTGGAGTAGGATATTATATTGATACCTTTTCAAGCGAGCAGATGGACTGGTTTGCACGATTATTAGAATTGATTGGAGTGATGTTGTTTCTCTATGCTTGCATTGCCTTTGGGAAAAAAGATAGAGAAAGCATTCTTGACTAGATAATAAATTATTCTCTCCCTTTATTTATTCAGTTCATTTTAAAACAGAAATATTGACATAATCTTAATCTACGCTTTTATCAACCAATGAGAATTTTCAAAATAATTGGTCTAGTTCTTTTTGCTCTGTCTGTATTTACAGCATTATTTATTAATCTCAGTCCTCAGTTTGGTTCCAACCCCAGTTTCGCGCAAAAAAGGTTTTATTCTACGCTTGATAATTATGTAGATGGTGAGTTCAAGAATCATGAACCGACCAAATTATTTACTGAAGAGATGAGTATGGGCAATTTTTTTAAGGATCATCCAAACCTCGTTCCTGCAAAGGATATAACTCCAATAGAGCTAGATCTTGAGTCTTTTAAAAGTCAGGCAAATGGAAAGTTCAAATTATCATGGCTTGGTCACTCTGCGTTTATATTGCATCTAGGCGGAAATATTATCCTACTAGATCCGATGTTAGGACAGTATGCGGCACCAGTACCGATGCCATCGTTGAAACGGTATAGCTCAAAAATAGCTTTTTCTGTAGAAGACATAGATAATATTGACATTGTTGTTTTCTCTCATGATCACTATGATCATCTAGACTATTCCACAATAAAAAAGATCAAAGGAAAAGTCGGTTTATTTATTGTCCCACATGGAGTGGGGAATCATCTTAGAGCTTGGGGAGTCCCTGAACAATCTATCGTAGAGTTAAACTGGGAAGATAGTAAAGAGGTCAATGGAGTTGAGTTTGTGTGCCTTCCTGCTAGACATTTTTCGGGTAGAGGGCCTTTAAACAGGAACAGCACTCTCTGGAGTTCATGGGCAATAAAGAGCAAGCATGGAAAAATATATTTTAGTGGAGACAGTGGCTACGGGAAACACTTAAAAAAGATTGGCGATGAGCACGGGCCATTTGATATTAGTCTGATTGATTGCGGGCAATACAACAAGGCGTGGAAATATTCTCACATGTTTCCAGAGCAGTCTATAATCGCTACAAAAGATTTAAAAGGAGATTATCTGATTCCGATTCACTGGGGAGCGTTTACACTTTCTACTCATGCTTGGACAGAGCCACCAGAGACCGTATTTGATAAAGCATCATTAATGGGGCAGAAGATTATTTTACCACAAATAGGCCAAGTAATTTTAATGGAGCAGACTAATTATAAGATTAAAAAATGGTGGATAGAGTTTAATGAGGCCAGTTTAGAATAATATTTTTTGCAAGTTTCCCTGCATCAGTAAGATCATTTTCTGTCCAATTACCTGTTGCGCTTGCACCAGGGACTACGATAGACCACTCCTCTTCTTTATCATTCACGGCCCAGTTACAGTGGCTTATTTTATTTGTATGACACCATGTCATCCACTTATTCGCCTCGGAATCAACAACGCTATAGCCGATTGATCCCCACTCGGTTACAAAAAGTGCGATACCACTGTTCAGAGCCTCATCAGCCCTGTCTCTTAGCCACTGATGATGGTATACTGTATAGAAATGCAGTGTATATGCTATATTGGAATATCCTGTAATTGGATCAGATGCTGCTATGTCAACTCTTTGTGACCACTCTGGCGTTCCTACAACAATCAGGTTATCTGGATCAATAGATCTAATGGCCGAGATTACTGTAATTGCATAGGGCTTAATTGTATTGCTCCAGGAGATATCTAACGGCTCATTATAGATCTCATAGATAATATTATTATACTCACCGTATAAGGTAGCCATTTCCTCAAAAAATAACACTGCTTCATCCGGGTTGTCTTCTGCCTGGTGCGAGTGCCAGTCGATTATAACATAGATTCCTTCTTCAATCGCAGCATCAACAATCGTTTTTATCCGGTTTTTATTAGGTATTTTATTATCAAGATAGCCACCTGGGTCTTCGACACCCATTGCTGCCCTTACAATCTTGGTATTCCAATCATTTTTTAGCCAGATCACAACCTCAGGATTATAAAATCTTTCTCCGCCCCAGTTGTCATTGCTCCAGAAGAAACTGTTGCCAGCAAAAGAGACCGGTTCGCCAATTTTATTAATAATCTGGTTCCCACTAACCTGTAACCCACCATGTTTTTCTACAAAGGTGGTGTCTATGGTTTCATTTACTGTAATGTCAGAGGAATCATCTTGGGTACAAGCCATAAGTGTGATAAAGATAAATAGAAAAACACTTTTTTGGATATCTATTGACATTAGATAAGATATCTAATTTCTAATCTCAAGGGTAAAGCCCATGCGAAAACCATTATGCTCTTCAAGCATGACTTCCTCAGGAAAAAATCCTTCTGTTTTTGAAACTAATCCAAAATCGTATGAAAACCCTGGTATGGTTTTATTGCTTGCATTCCAGAATCTGTATCTAATTTTTAAATCTATTGCTCCTCCGCTAAACATCTCAGAGGTATTGAAACTGTAATCTTGTGGCTGGTTCCAATAATGACCCGATAGGCTCATTGTTATTTTATCAGAAAAGTTGTAATCATGGAGCCCAATACCAAATCCGTTTGACCAGTTATCCTTATTGTGAAATTGTCTCAGATATAGGCTTATATTATAATTTTTATATTTTAGCCAGACGTTTTCATCTACAAACTCTCCAAATGGTGCAAGCATGTGACCAGCTCCAAAATTGACTTTCGTATCTTTATTTATTCTAAACCCTGGCTTGCCAAATAGAATAGGATTAAGCAGGTTTATAAAACTGTGATAGCCTAGATTGTCCAGGTATTCTTTCTCAGGCTTTGTCAGGTCTTTATAACGGGTATAACGATAGAACTCCATATCCGGCCTAAAAAGGTGTCTCACCGATCCATAAACATCATGCCCAACAATATCCCTCTCTAGTTCATTTTCTTCTTCTTCTTTGTCAATCTCGTACTCGAAAAGACCCATGGCTATATACTGAACAATTCCGGCCTTTCTACTAAAATATTCCCAGTCATAGTACTGATGCTCAACCATATCAAAACTGACCATATCTTCAATCCTCTTGGCGATCATATAGTCTGACTCGAGACCACCATTATGTAGCCTAATATAGTTGGCAGGATCATCAGCCTTTAGGTCAATAAGAGTCTGGTCTGCTACACCATTTACATATGCCAGGCCATCTTTGTTAAAAAAAGGTTGAGAGATGGATCCTATACCTTTTGCGGTTAATATCGACCTGTGGCCTTCTTCGTGGGTTAGTGGCATCAGCACTAGACCTTGAACAAGAGGCTCGATCAGGCTAATAAGAAATTTATTTTTTACATGAGTGTGGAGACTTTTTGAGAAATATCCGTAAAATGATACATAGGTCTCATTAAACTGCCTCATCGTGAACAGCTTAGCCGGAGAGTCCATCACAATGATGGAATAGTCAGTTGTTGATGTTAGGGTGCTATCTTGTCCAAATATATAATCGTCTTGAAGAACAAATATTATTAAAAGGAATATACTCTTGAGACATTTACTCTTCTTCATCCGGCATAAAAACCTCATCACTGGTTGTATCATCCTCCTTGATAAACTGTACGACTAATGCGGCAACCATTCCTATCCCTATAATAATGATCAGGGGTCTGTATGCAACGTCAAAATTCTGCGAGATAATAAGGAAAAACATTAAGATTAATATTGATTTTATTGCCAAGTTATCCATGCCTAACTCCTTGTAAATGTTAACATGAAGTTACAATTAATATGATTGGACTTGTCAAGGTTATATATATAAAAATAACTTATATAATTGGTTTATCTATAATGATTATATATTTCTTTTTCTTTTTTATTTTCATGACATGATTCAAAATAAATTATTTCGTTTAGAGTATTAAATTCTAGTTATGAATCTTAGAATAATCTTCGTCCTTATAATATTTTATCAACTCATTTGGCCTAGAAATAATAAAACCGATAATGTGTTTCTGATAACGCTCGATGGTGTTCGGTGGGAGGATGTTTTTTCTGGAGCAGATAGAGACCTATATCAGAATAAAGATTATGTGAAAGACTTTGCAGGTGCCAAAGAATATTGGGCCGATGATTATAAGGTTAGAAGAGAAAAACTAATGCCTTTCATCTGGAAAACCATTGCTAAAGAGGGACAGCTATATGGAAACGTGGAAAAGGGAAGCGTGATGGAACTAAAAAATCCGCACTGGTTTTCTTATCCAGGATATAGTGAAATATTGGTAGGCTATGTTGACCCAACTAGAAATAGTAACGCTAGTGCGAACAATCCAAATGTTACTGTCTTAGAGTTTATTCATAACCAGCCAGGATTTAAGAATAGAGTAGCGGCTTTTTGCTCTTGGGATGTTTTTGACTATATCATCAACGAAGAACGTGCAGGTTTTCTTGTTAACTCAGGACAGGAAGAATTTCATGGTCTGAAAGGAGACAGGCAGGCTGAACTAATAAATGAATTGATGTTTAAAATACCAGTGCCATGGGCGAGCGTTCGGTTTGATGCGTTTACCTTCCATCATTCATTCAACTATCTAAAGGCTAAAAAACCACGCCTGCTTTATCTTGCGTTTGACACTACCGATGAGTATGCGCATGACGGCGAATATGATCAATATCTCTATTCAATGAACCGCCTAGATGGTTATCTTAAATCTATTTGGGATTGGGCGCAGTCAAACAGTGCATACAGGAATAAAACAACAATGATTATTACGACTGACCATGGCAGAGGTGACAAAATAATCGAACAGTGGAGATCTCATGGGTCAAGCATTAAAGGCTCGAAAAATGTATGGCTTGCCATTATTGGTCCTGATACGCCCTCAACCGGAGAAATAGAAAACAGTGGGCCTGTCTACAGCAACCAGATTGCCATGACGATCGCGAGACTTTTAGACGTGGACTATAAAAGTGAAAATGAAATAGGAACGGAGATCAAATCTGTTATTAAATAAGACAAGCCAATTATTTAGATTTTTTAAGGATTAACCATGGATAAATTAAAGTATACAATTGTATTATTATTGGTCTTGTCAATTGGTAATAGCCAGAAACCAAGAGCAAGAGATATTGGGATACCATTCTTTGGGAAACCGGGAAAATTAAATGCAATAACCGATGTCAAAGGGGTTGAGGTTGGACACTCTACAATTATTTCTGGTAAGGGTAAGAACATAGTTGGCAAGGGGCCTGTGAGAACAGGTGTGACCGCAATCTTCCCAAGAGGGAAAAAATTTAACCCTGTCTATGCAAACTGGTACAGTCTAAATGGCAACGGCGAGATGACTGGAACAACCTGGGTCACAGAATCCGGGTTTTTAGAGACACCTATAATGATCACAAACACGAACAGTGTCGGTGTCGTTAGAGATGCCGTACTAAAATGGTTTGTTGACCATAACTGGTATGGGAATGAAGAATGGTGGTATACCTATCCCGTAGTCGCAGAAACCTATGACGGATTTTTGAATGATATCTATGGTTTTCATGTGAAAGAGCAGCATGTATTAGAGGCTATTGAGAATGCAAGACCTGGGCCGGTTAAAGAGGGTAATATCGGTGGGGGAACAGGGATGCTAACCCTGGGGTTTAAAGGCGGAATCGGTAGCTCATCCCGGGTAGTCAAGATTAATGATAAAAAGTATGTCGTGGGCGTACTGGTACAGTCAAACTTTGGAAGCAAAAAAAATCTAACAATAAGCGGGGTCCCTGTTGGTCTTGAGCTCGCGGACACGCTGAATCTAATCTACAATGCTCCTCCGAGCAACCGCAGAAAAGAGGGCGACGGATCAATCATCGTTATTATTGCCACAGACGCGCCCTTACTGCCTCATCAGCTAAAACGTATTGTCCACCGCGTACCAATAGGCATTGGGAATGTTGGCGGAAGAGGCTCAAACGGATCGGGAGATATATTTTTAGCCTTTTCTACAGCAAACAAAAATGCTTTTAATCGGGAAAAAACAACAAGCGTAAGGGCACTGTCTAACGATCTAATTACTCCTCTATTTGAGGCTACAGCACAAGCGGTCGAAGAGTCTATCGTAAATGCTATGATTGCAGCTGAGACAATGGACGGGATTCACGGTAACACAGCATACGCAATTCCGCAAGACAGGCTTATTAACATACTGAAAAAATATAATCGTATAGATTAAATATTATTAATTTTAAATAAGATAGTCATTCAATATAAAATCAAACAAAAGTTTGGTAATTTATTATTATAAACACGGAGCAATTATGAAAAATTTATTATTATGCATTGCGCTAGTTTTTATTACAGCGTGTGAGAACCCACAAAAATCAAATGGTTTTGCAAGAGGATCTAAAGATTCCTGGAAAATTGGATCTCAAGCAGGTGTGAACCTAGTGACAGAATTAGATAAGGCATGGTCAAGCAGAGACTTTGAAAAAATGAAAATATTTTTTGATGATTCGGCAACTTTTATGTTTGCTGAGGGTGATAAGTTTAACTCAGTGGATGGCTTCATAGGACACGTGAAAAAACAGTTTGGAGATCAGGAAGCAAACTGGACCTATGACTGGGCAGTTGCGGTTGATTTATTACCAGGGGAAGGCGGTGAATGGGTAAATGCCGGTTTTACCTCTGACGTTTCTAAAACAAAGGAAGACACAAGTAAGATACACTATAGTGAGTGGTACTATGTTGAGGATGGTAAAATAAAAATTTGGAACCAAACTAGAAGGATAATTCTAGATAAATAGCTTTATCTATTAGGCTCTCAACAATGAAAATAAGATTCATTGTAATCTTAACCTTTTTTTGGTTTTTAGCAAACGCAGAAGAGGTATATGATCCGTCCGTAGATGCTATGGCTGAGATTACCGAGGCAATCTCAATTGCTAAAGAATCGAACAAGCATGTTTTTGTAAAAGTAGGGGGAAACTGGTGTGGCTGGTGCAAGCTCTATGATAAGTTTAGCAATTCTGATGAAGATATTGCTCTAATAATGAGGCAGGAGTATATAACCGTTCTCGCAAACTGGAGCCCGGAAAATAGAAACCTCGAGGCCATGAACTATTTAGGGGCCCCGCAAAGATTTGGTTATCCAGTATTTATTATTCTAGATGGTAACGGGAATGTGCTCCATACACAAGATACAGCACTTCTTGAGGAAGGAAGAGGATATAATAAGAACCATGTTTTACGTTTTCTAAAGGTTTGGACATACGCTGCTGTTAACGCAAAAATAAAAGAGTAAAAATAATTGTTTTAGTCTTTAAAAATTAACAAAGTAAAACATTATATAATCTATTTATATATAATAATAAGTAAATATGGAGTAATTATATGCAGCATGAAAAATGGTCCTGTCCAAAGTGTGATGAAAAAAACTATGAGCTAGGTGAGATAAGAGTCACAGGTAGTTTCTGGTCAAGAATTTTTAACATCCAAAATAAAAAATACAGTGCTGTCTCATGCGAGAAGTGTTCCTATACTGAGTTTTACAAAAGTCAGTCCTCATCAACCATGGTGAATGTTTTTGATTTTTTCACTACCTAGTGAAATGATAAAAACAAATTCAGCGTAATGTAGATAATGCTAAGAACATTTAGACTAATATTTTTAATATATACAGCAGTTTTTTTTAGTTGTGTAAATAAGATAGATAAAAATAGTATGTCAAATAAGAATAATGAAACCTTTGATACAACGGTGCAGATTCCGATAAAGCTTCATTATGCATTGTATACTCCAGATGATTACCATAATGCAGATTCTGAGTTTCCTCTAGTCCTTTACTTGCATGGAGTAGGTGAAAGAGGAGAAGATCTAACAAAATTAGAGCTTAATGGTATTCCGGAGATGATTAGTAAAGGAAAAAAATTTCCTTTTTTAACCCTGGCTCCTCAGTGTCCAGATTTTGGATGGTGGTCAAGAGCTGAGTATGTTGAGGCGCTTGCTAGTTTGGTAAAAGAGATCATTAAGACACATAAAATAGATACAAAGAGAATATACGCTACTGGTTTAAGTATGGGCGGATACGGGACGCTTGCTTTGGCAAAAAAATATCCTCAATTATTTGCTGCTATTATTCCTATATGTGGAGGCTTAGACAACCATAGTGATGTTGATCAGCTAAAGGATCTACCGATTTGGCTCTTTCACGGCGACCAAGACCAGACACATCCGGTTGAGCGTTCAATCATTATACGTGATCTTCTAAAGCCTGTTAGTAAAGAAATAAAATTAACCATCTATGAGGGAGTGGGACATAACAGCTGGGATGCAACCTATTCCAATGATCAGATCTATGATTGGCTGCTGAGTCATAAAAAGGAATAATATTATGAATTGGTCACTAAAGCTTCGAATAATTATTCAAACAAATTTGTATTTTAGTCTGCTTTTTGCTCAAAATGGCATACTAAACGTGGGCTTTGATATTGATGACACTATTTTGTTTTCAAGGGACGTGTTTCTTAACCTTCCAGAGGATAAACGTAATCCAACGGACTATGGTTGGATTAACTCTCATGATGAGGATTATTCATTATTCATGACCCCTACGGTTGAGCTGGTTCATTTTTTTCATAAGAATGGCCACAAGGTATTTTTTATTACAGCTAGGTCAAACCCGAATGGAAACATCCTGGCAAAGTTTTTGACTGAGGAGCTAATGTTCCCGATTGAGGTGAACAAAAATTTATTTTTCTCACCAAAAGAACGCATCAACGGAAAAAGATATACGACCAAACAGCGTATTATGAAGAGGCTAAGGCTTGATCTGTTTTATGGAGACGCTGACACGGATATGATCGCAGCATTAAAAGCCGGCGTTCACCCTGTTCGTATCGTACGTCATAAAGATTCTATTGTTACGTATGGTTCAAATTATTTTGGAAACACTATCGATAGTACCTCTCCAAAGAATCCGTTTTCCCTTAAAGATCTAAATATATTCTATTCAAGTAATGTCGGCATTTTCGGTGAGTCTATCTATCCCATCATCTGGGAAGGCCCACTAGAGTAATACCCCAGAGGTATTATATGACCCCAGGCTATTGTTATAAGTCATTAATTATTTTCTTTTTATGCGTTGACATCTCATCTGCACAGATTAATCGTGTAATGACCTACAATATCCACCATGGAGAAGGAACCGATGGTGTAATAGACATAAAAAGAATAGCCCAGGTTATCAACAAATGGAGCCCTGAACTAGTTGCTCTACAAGAAGTGGACAATGGCACAACCAGGTCTGGTAATATAAATGAAGCAGATACGCTGGCGATGTTAACCGAGATGCACTCAGTATTCGGAAAGAACATTGATGTTTTCGGTGGAGGCTATGGGAACGCAGTGCTCTCAAAATATCCGATTATTAGATCAGAAAATAGAAAACTGCCTAGAGTCAATAATGGAGAGCAGAGGGGTGTATTAGCTGTGTGGCTACAGTTGCCAAAGACAAATGATACATTAGTATTTATATCTACGCACTTTGATCATCGACTAGAGCCAGATGAAAGAGTTCAGTCAACAGAACACATCAAAAGTTGGATAGGAAGAGGGGACTTCGGGGATGATATAATACTAGCGGGTGATTTAAATGATATACCATCAAGTGATATTATTATTGTTTTTAACTCTATCTGTGATGGCTCTAATCAGAGCACTAAGTATAAAACATTTCCCTCAGGGAGTCCTGATAGGCAGATTGATTATATTTTTGCATGTAGAAAAGGGCGTTACACTATAGACAGTTTTCATGTAATAGATGAGCCCATCATATCAGATCATCTTCCCCTTATTGGTGACATTATTTTTCCTTAAGTGAAAAATACAATATTAGTCTCGTAATCTATTTTCTCTGGTGACCTAGGGCTGTAAGATATAAATAATATATCCTATGATCAGGCCGCCTAAGATTGCAATAACACGGAACAAGATCGGATTGCTTTCAATTAGTTCGTTTATATTCATATTTAAAATTAAAAGAATGAGGCTCTATTTTTCAACAATATTTGATATAATTTTCTTAAGATACTCTAACAGCTAACAAACTATATCATGCTAGTAGAATAATTGTGCGATTGGTAATTTGTCCATAACAAAAGTGATCCACTTTAAAAGGAGAAAAATATTATGGGGAATTATATCAAATGGACTGAAGAAGAGTTTAAGGCCTACCTATGTATTTATGCGGCAGAATCAAACTTTGAGTATCACATTGAGGAGAAGAAACTTATAGAATCAAAGTTTAGTCCTGAAACGATTAATAAAATTAAAGAAGAGACGGATGATCTGAATGATTATCAAAGGTCTCATATTATTGTAGATTATGTTAGATCAAAAGACTATAGCCAGGAGCAGATAGAGAAAATGTTGGCCGAAATGAAAGTGGTCTATCTTTCTGACGGGAATTTTGATAAATATGAGCAGTCAATATATAATATGCTCAAAAAAATTATGAAAAAATGAGGGTGTATAAGACTAACCTTGAGAATCACCCTAGGGGTCCCAGATGCTCAGATAAAAAGAAGGCTGTTCTTATCGGTGCCACAGGCGCAACCGGGAAACAGCTTCTGAGACAGTTATTAGATAGTGACCAATGGGTGAAGGTAACTTCTGTAAGCAGAAAGCATGTGTTAAATGGTAAGGGTCATGAGAAGCTAAATGAAATCGTTGTTGAATCTTTCGACAGTCTATCATCTACCGCAGACGCGTGGACAGATCATGATGTTTTTTTCAATTGTATAGGCACAACCAGAAAAATTGCTGGTGGAGCAAAACAGTTTGTTGATGTTGAGTTTGGCATATCTCTAACAGCCGCTAAGCTGGCGCACGAAGCAGGGATACCACAGGCCAGCGTTATATCGGCCGGCGGCGCGAACGCGGACCAGTGGGCACCAGAGTGGATTCATCCTCTTTTATATACAAAAACCATAGGACAGAAAGAAGAGACTGTTAGAAAGCATTTTTCTTTCAAACATGTGACCCTGTTCAGGCCCGGAATGCTTATCAGAGGCTATAATAGTAACTCTTCTTTTCATCGGTTTTTTGATTCGACGAGTCTTGGCCTTCCTGTTGGCCTATTAGCATCGGCGATGATACGTGACTCTGAGTCCATCAATAAAAATACAAAAACAGATGAGCCGCTTGTGTATACTGGCAACGGCTGTATTAAATCATCTATCGATACATAAACTATCAAGCATATACGGACTCTAACAGTATTGCAATCTTTCAATTGAATATCTATCGTAAGTTAAACAATGGATAATTATGGTAATTTGCTGGCCAAATGCGTTTAACCATTATTGCAGTATTTATTAGTTCTCTTATTTTTTCAATAGATTTTCCCAATGACACTCTTAGACAAAAAAAGATTCAGGCCTATCCGTTAAGTGATTTTCCTGAGATATCGAGTTTAACAAGAGATCCAAATGATCTGATTGGGCGTTGGAACGTGCTGGGCGATTATTATTCATCTTATTTTAAAGTTTCATCAGACAGTAGTCAGACAGTTAAAAATCCTGGTCAGTTTCATGGTTATATTCCGTTTGATGAAGGTGTAAGCTTAATAGCGCCGAATGATACTGTAGAGTTAAACTATGCCTACATCGATAGTGGGGTTATTTCGCTCTATTCTTTCCAAATGATGGGCAGTTCTACTATCACGCCAAGTAGAACATTGGTAATGTCGAATACGCCGATCACAAACCACGATAGACTTATAAATATCAATCCTGGATTTTTCCCACTAACAAGCTATGCAAGTTATTATCAGGATCTTTTAGATGTATATCAATCCGATATCTATCCAAGATATCTATATACTGTAACTTTTATTCAGTTTTCTTTTTTTAACGTAGTTACTATACCAGTACATTTTCTACATATTTGGCATGATGAATACACTGTGGAATACCATATGGGAACTTTACAGCCGCCTAATACGCCAACTGATTCGACGACAATACTTTATGCAAATTATGTGGACTATGCTCAAAAGTATGCTCAATTTGATTCGCTTCAAGTAAGTATACCCGCAGGTGCCTTTAACCAAGAGCAAACCGATACTATTGAATTTATTTTTGATGGTAATCTTAGTCCAGATTCTATTTTTATACCTCTTGATTCATCGTTTAATTCACTTGATTATTATAGGCAGAGCCCATCGATTATTAATGATCCATATGCTGACTATGTAACGTGGGTTTTTGATGATGACTTCACAGGAAATCAGATCACTAGTTATATTAATATTGGCTGGGACAATGTAATAAACACCAATAGAGATACGATACCTCTATCATGGGAGATTAATGAGGACTCTGTGCTAATTGTTTTTGATCAAGATGATTCTTTGTTTATGTCTTATGGTCTAATCTCGGATACATTATACTTTGAGGGTGATTTTACCTTTTGTGATAATGGACTATGTAATGATACGATATCTTTATCAAACCCATTTGATACTCTTAATATTGAATGGTTTGAAAATTTAACAGGATTATTCAGCATTAATCATGCGAGCATGAATATCGGTGTTGAAATGAAGAAACTTATTAATGATGCCCAGATTATGTTAAGCCCTAACAGCCAGCTATTATTTCCAACCTATTCTGTAGGCAGTTCTAGCCATGGATTTCAATTTTTTAGTGCAGGTTTGGATTCTCTCGAGTGGTTTGTTGATGAGCCTATTGAATCCTGGATAAGTGTGGATACATTGTCTGGAATCTTAGCGCCTGATTCGATGCAAACTTTGACATTTACAGTCAATGGTGAGGCTCTTGCAAGCGGTACCGAATATCCTATTGATATAATAATCCAATCAAATGATGATGATGATCCCGTCACTGTGGTTCCAATAACCATACAGGTAAACCCGCCAGATCTTTTTATGGTTGGTCT
>Ga0209019_1000748_pt1 | contig 16372 bp, 21 predicted proteins | sample METZYME_3_300m_FD_187549 | JGI IMG/M metagenome (GOLD analysis project Ga0209019, IMG submission 187549) | Marine microbial communities from oxygen minimum zone in mesopelagic equatorial Pacific - METZYME_3_300m (SPAdes) (version 2) | ecosystem: Environmental > Aquatic > Marine > Oceanic... | reverse complement strand
GTTTGTTTTTCTAATTTTTTAAAAATACTATCGCTATCTTCTAACGACATATGTTTATTTTTACGTCGAGGATTAATGCTAACAGGACAGTATACACAACTAGCATTACATGCTTCATTAAATTCTATATCTATACCTAAGGGTATGTTAAATGTTATCTCCATGAACCTAACCTACCACCATACAAATAAACATCTTCATGACCTTTATTAAAGATATCTTTAATAACCTTAAATGCTTCTTTTAACTTGTTTGTTTTAAAAACTGTTTGTTGTCCGATTTTAATTGTGTATAACATAATTTATTGGAGCGAGTAACAGGAATCGAACCCGTATCATTAGGTTGGAAGCCTAAGGTAATGCCTTTATACGATACTCGCATGGTGGAGGCGACTGGGATCGAACCAGCTACCTTATCCGTGCAAGGGATACGCTCTCCCAGATGAGCTACGCCCCCACGATTAATAATCCTGCAATCCAGCCTATAAAGCCCCATTGCAAGTCTTTCCATGAAAAAGTATGGCTAAAACTTTTCCAGTCCCAAAGTTCTTTTCCGATTGTAATTACTAATCCTGATATTAATAAGGGTTGCCAAAATACTGCAAGAGTAGTGACACTAAAGGCCCAGAAAAAATGTAGTTGTTGTTCTTTATATTTGTATAGCCATGTATCTAACTGTTCTAAGAATCCGTTCTGCATCCGTGTGTCTCGTATTTTATTTGTTTCCAGAGCTTACCTTTTTCGTCATATTTTAGTCGTATCATGTTTCCATGCCTATCACAATGATGGGAATATATAGAATCACCTATTTCAAAAAATCCTGCACCTGTTAATCCTTTTAATTTTTCTCTAGGTAGATATTGTGAAGCAACTACCCATTTTGGTGGGTATTCTTCAACATCATAATCTGCACATCCATACAGTAATATACATGTAATTAAAATAATTAAATATTTCATTGTGTAATATTTAGTACAAAAGAAGACAGGAGAGCAGAGGTTGCAATCGCTCTACTCTCCCATAACACTTCTACCGCCGAGCCACTCATTGGGGGGTGCAACCCCTAGATCATTAAATTGCTTCTTTAACGTCTATCTCAGCCCTCGATCGCCTCCTTCCCTCGAAGTGCTTAGTCTAACTTAATGTGGGCATGTTAAGCCTGCTATAGGTTCCGCCCTTCCACACACATCTTTGAGAGGCATGCTTTCAAACTCAGCCATGCTTCGCTCGGTGGTAGCATTTACCATTGAGTCCCCACATGGTCCCCTTAAATGTCCCTATAGTAGTTCATTCGGTTTTTGTTCCCTCGCCCGCCGGTCTACCTCCATTGTGCTCACGAATGGCATATTTCTTAAACCTAACACGGTCACGCATTAGTCCCACAAACAAAATACTACACCCAAATCACCAATAATCAATTGCCTACCCGGCCATCAATAATGATAAATCATTAGAAGCTCCGTAAAATGATTACAGTTCCTCGAAAGAAGGACGATACGTCTGCGACTCTCGATTGGGTGTAGTATATTCTGGTGCCGCACCCCGGACTCGAACCGGGACGCTCTTATGAACACAAGATTTTAAGTCTTGGGTGTCTACCAATTCCACCAGTGCGGCAGTTACCCTTTTAAATTTTTCTTAGTGTTCTCAACAACTTTTTTGGCACGTTCAATCTTCTTCTTAAGATCTTTATTATCTTTGTCATTTACAAGTTGTTGCTCGTAAATTGCAAGTTGTGCTTCGGTGCGTTTCATAGCACCTTCTTGACGATCACGTCTACCAAATTGTTTACTCTTCATCTTCTTCCTCGTATTCTTCTCTTAAAGCCCAATAATATTTTCCGTACGGCAAAGGTGATGTATAACAATATGTTGATATGTCGCCGCTATTCACTAGTTCTCCACCTTTCTCTATTGTCTTCATATACTTTGGTGGACAATCGTCTGGTGCAGTAATTGCAACCCATCCAAATATACTTAATCCTAGTATTGCTAAATTTACAGTTGTAATCATACTATTCGAAAACGTTATAATGTTTAAGTATGCCACGCTCAGCAGATGTTAAGTATTCTCTAGGAACACCAAGGTTTCCAAGTGTAGCATCTATTGTACACATTTCATATGACCCACTTTGTGCTTCTGAACGAAGTTCGATTAATGCATTAATTGCAATTTGGAGTTTCAATTTATCGTTGATGTGTTCCTGTGTCATATGTCGGTCTCCTGGACAAATGTTTAACTGTTATACATATATTATACACTCTACAGATCAAATGTCAACCAATCTTTTGGCTGATAATATTGTATCATTTCTTGATGCGGACCATCCATCTTAGGAGTCCAATTATATATAAAATCTGCGTAAGGTGGCATCGAACACAATATAGACTCTGCTCTAGCATTTGATTTTAATCCAAAAAGAGTACCTCTATCATATACAAGATTAAATTCTATATATCTACCTCTGCGAATTTTCATAAACTCCATATCATAACTAGTATAAGATTCTTGTGATCTATTTTCAACTATAGGTAGATATGCTTTAAGAAATGCATTGCCGACAGACTTAGTTAATTTAAAATTGGCTTTATCTGTACCATCTAAATAATCAAAAAAGACTCCTCCAATACCTCGCATTTCATTTCTATGTTTAATAGTAAAGTATTCATCACACCAAGTTTTAAAAGGTGCATAACTATTTGGTATTGCTTTGTTACATGCTTTTGCTAATGTTTTATGAAAAAATACAAAGTCTTCAGGATATGGATAAAATGGTGTTAGATCTATTCCTCCTCCATACCAACTTTGTCCTGCATTAGTTTCAAAATACCTAATATTCATATGAACAGTAGGAACTTTGGGATGAGTTGGGTGTAGTATAAGAGAACAACCACATGCACTAAACTCATCGCCTTCCATTTCAACTGCTTTTGTCATGCCAGGTATAATAGGACCTGTTACATTAGAAAAGTTAACAGCCGCTTTTTCAAAAATTGTTGAAACAGCAAAAGAAGATTTTTCTGGTTGCATAACTCTAGTTATACCTCCACCGCCTTCGGGGCGAAGCCATCTATCTTCTATAAATTTGCCAGCTCCGTCTTGTTCTACGTTTATGTTTTCTAAGGCATAACATATTTTATTTTGTAATTTTTTTACAAAATTTTCAAATGTTTTAAATTGTGTGCTTTGTTTCATAAGTTGGAGTGGACGACAGGAGTTGAACCTGCATAAAACAGTTTTGCAAACTGTTGCCTAGCCGTTCAGCCACATCCACATTTCAGTTATATTGTTTTATTTTTTCTAAATTACTGCCTTTATTATTTTCATCTACACATTGATAATAAGGTAAACTGCCATCTCGATTAAGTTCTCTAGTACCTCTTTGAGGGCCTGGACCCTTAACCCAATGTCCGAAACAAGTTGTTTTTTGCCGTATTGTTTCGCATCCAATAGAAACGATCCATGTCGCCATTATAAAAATTATTAATAGTCGTTTCATTTTTTTTCCTTGTATATATTTACTATACTACTTATTATTTCTAAAGTCAAGTATTTTTTGCTAAAATGCTAAATACTTAGGTTTAGGCGGAGTACCAAAACGATATGACACAATTAATTGATCCAGCGGAATTCACTACTGTGGTCAAGCTTCTTCGTTCCTTTTTTGACTCCAAAAATTTTTTAGAAGTTCACACTCAAAACAGACTTAGTATTTTAGCGGCTTGTGAAGATCCAACTACAGTTGCAACCTATGAGTATGGCGGTAAAGTATGGCCATTACCTCAAACAGGACAAATGTGGTTAGAATACGAGTTGCTTACAAAACCAGAGATAGCAGGGTGTTATTGTCTTAGCACTAGTTATAGACAAGAACAGGATCCTGTTGAAGGTAGACATGAACTTATTTTTCCAATGTTCGAATTTGAGGCGCCAGGTAATTTTGAAGATTTACTTCAATTAGAAAATGACCTTTGTAAGCATCTCGGATTTAAATGTAAGCGAAACTTAGCTCCATATAAAGATTTAGATTTTCCGGGTGGCATGTATCAAAGTGTTTTAGCAAAATATACTGGTGCAGAATTAGATGCACACCATGAAGGAGAAATGTATCAAGAATATGGAGATGTATTCTTTTTAACACATTTTCCAGAATCAACAAGTCCTTTCTGGAACATGAAACTTGGTGAACAAGATGTGAAAAAAACTGGCTGGCTTGCTAATAAATGCGATGTTATTATTGGCGGCATGGAAACCATTGGTAGTGCCGAACGGTCTACTGATGTGCAGGAAATGAAACATCAATTCCATACAATTTCAGATGGTGGGTATGCACAATTACTATTTGATTTATTTGGTAAAGAACGAGTAGAACATGAACTTTTTGAATTTTTGACACACGACTTCAAACCTAGGTTTGGAGGAGGAATAGGAATGACACGCTTGATTGCAGGTATGAAAAAAGCGGAATTACTTTGAAATATGATTATGATAAAAACTTTTATAAAAAATATGGATTTGCTAGTTGCTTTGAGTGCGACGAAACATTTACAGACCTTGATGAACTTGCAGAGCATCAAGAGGAACATCTTATAAAAGAAACGGACTCTGGGGTGACGAAACGGTAGACGTGGTGCGTTGTTTGCGTATTGTCCCTTTGCAGAGGGGCGTGTAGGTTCGATTCCTACCCCCAGAGCCAGTTTAGTTTAGACAACCTATTTATCATCTTTTAATGATTTATCTTCATCTATATCATTTTCACTTGGCTCGTATGCTTCGTCTTTCATATACCATTTTGGTCCTACAAAGTCATCTGCCCATTTAGGTAACGGGGCTTCAGGATTAGCGTATACACATTCTGCTTTAATTTTGTGTACTAAATTGCTATATACTAAGAAAAAATTACGTACATACGGAATATCGCTATTATATGCCGTTCCAATTTCATTAATTTCTTCTGTTATGTCAACACAATCAAAATAATCATGTGCTGGAAATTCTAACCTAGAATATCGCAATTCGTCTGTTGAATTGACAAATATTGCAAGATATATTAGTACTACCCATTTCATATTTTATTCCCAATGTGGTGTTGTTGTTTTATCTAAATATTTTGGTTTGCATGTAACATAAGCAGTACCAACATGTTTTATTGCATATCGTTTCATTATAGATTCAATATCATAATGATTGCGACTATATACATCTAAAAGTTCAAATGATGGATGTTTATCAAAATATTCCCAACATTCTTCTTCATCTTCAAAATATTCATCATTAAGTCCAAATGTTACACCTGGTGGTTCTGTTAATCGACCCTTTGAATCAAATGTCGGTGGTAATGAAATCCATACGGTATTAATGAGAAATATTATACCAATCCAGTTCATTATACTACTCCTTGTTCTATCAAAAGATGTCTTGGAAATTCTTCTATATACATTTTTACTTTGTCTCCCGATTTTAAGTATTCTTTATTATCAGTAACTATATTTCGTTCCATAAAACAACCAAACCCGTCGTTAATATCGCTTGAGCTTACAGTCCCGCTTCCAATTAATGTGCCTTTACTTAATTCTCTAGTTTTTGCGGCATGAGCTATTAATTGAGCAAAATCAAAATGCATTTCTTTTGATGTATTAATTTTACCTATTTGTTCGCCGTTAACTTCAACAATCATAGTAGCATGAAATTTATTATCATGCCAAATCTCATCTTCTAATGCTATAACTGGTATGCTCCATTTTCCTAATGCACTATGCGGTTTTCCTTGTAAAAAACCAAATCCAGTTTGCACTTCTTTTGCACAAAAAGTACGAAGACTAATATCATTAATAATGGTAATATATTTAATTCGTTTTCCTGCATCTTCAACACTTGTTCCCATTGGAACGGTATCTACTATTGCACCAATTTCGGCTTCAAAGTCAATTTTATATTCATAAGGAAACGCAGGAATATTAGCACACCAAGGTAAAAATTTGTCACTTACTGCTTGATACATTAATGGTATAGTATATGCAGATTCATCTAATGTTTCGCCTCTTGCACCTCGTATTCGTTCCATGTGACTAAGATATGCACTACCATCACAAAATTGTGTAAGGGGGAGTGTCATTGTCATCCATGATCCTTGTATCAATTGTAATACCTTTGGATGTCCTCTAAGTGTTTCGCTTTCGATAAGCCATGGTTCATGTGGTTCCATATATTTCTCCAAACTTACCATTAATGAAATTATCAAATGGTAAGTCCTCTTGCTTTATAAAACCGGAAGATAATTTATTATCTTTTAACATACATAAAACTTCTGCAACTCCACTTGCTGTTGCTCGTTCAATTGCTGTCATGTTATTTTTTCCGTATATTTTGCATACCCAATTTTTTTCTGTTATACTATCATTAATATACCCAGTTGCTTTTGCAAAAAATATCACCACATCATCTGTTGTTGTAGGTACATTTTGATTAAAAATTTCATTTGCTAATTTCATATTATTTTTAAGTCCTAAGTCCTCAAACATAAAACGCAAATAATCTACATGCCCTGGATATCTAATTGTTTTATAATCTAACTCATCTATTTGTAACCAATATGTGTCAGTTAACGTGCCGACACCCCCTGATGTGTTAAATGCTTCATATTCTATTCCGTCTATTATTATTTTTTCTAAGCCTTCAAGTGGCTTAACTTTTGCTTTTCCTCTATTAACAATAGCGTCACACATATTAACATATTCATTTAATAATCCAGCAGTATTCCAACTTAAATAATACGACATATTATTTGTAGGATACAAAGGTAAAGCACCTACTCTAAGTTTAAGTGATATAGGTTTTTCAAATTGCCTTGCTAAATGAGCTCCTATAATATTAATTGCTCCCGGAGCCAATCCACATTGAGGAATAATTGATACACTAGCATCTTTTGAATTTTCTCTAATCCAATTTGTTGTTTCTACATCTTCTGTTAAATCAACATAATGTTTTCCTTTTTTTAATGCAAGTTGAAATATATCTCTATTAAATTTATAATTAACTGCTGAAATGACAACATCCGAGTAATCCATAAATGAACCTAACATCTTTATATCAGAAGCATCAATAAAATCAATTATTGGTAAGTTAACTCCATACGTTTCTGCCGCAACCCTAGAATCGCACAATTTAATATCAAAATCATCTTCTAATAAATCATTTATAGCAAGACCTATTCGTCCTGCACCAATAATAGCAAGTCTCATTCTTTTAGTTCCGTTGTGATTTCTAATCTTAACCCATTTGGATCAAAAAAGTAAATGCTATAAATCCAATCATCATGATTAGTAGGACCTATAACATCTACATTATAATCTTTTAATTTTTCATACCATTTATCTACATCTTCTTTTGTATCGACACGGAATGCAAAATGAACTATCCAATTATCACAATCAGTAGTTGTTCCTTTTCCATCCCCCATATCAAAAAAAGCGATATGGCTTCCTTCGTCCATTTTAAAAAATATATGTTCATACGGAGCATATTCTCCTGTACTAGGAACATAATCTTTTTTTATAGTATGTACATGTGGTAAATTTAAAATACCACTATAAAACTTTTTAGTCTCGTTAACACTAGCACATTTCCATGCATAATGATGCAAGCCTCTAATGTCCATAATGTGCCCTTGTTACTCGCTCTCTATCTAGCCCAACCCAAAATGCTTCAACACCATTAAGCATTTCATTGCCTGCTTTAATAAACACATCTTCATCTAAATTATGTTCTCTATATAGCATTTTCATTTCTTCTTGGGTATGTTCAGCATGTTGGTCTTCTATGTTATCATGCCATTTAAAAAATCCTAACGATATATTAAGGTTATGTTTTTCCTTAAAATTTTCTAATCCTGCAATTAAATCTTTCCAAAAGCCAGCCGCCGCCCAATTTTCTACTGCAAAACTAGCACCTGCTGATACATTAAAATCTTCATTACCATATATTCTAATTAATTCATCACAAAAGAATAATGTGTGTGGATCGCCGTGTTTTCTTTTTCCAATATCATTAAACGTTAACCCTAATGGCTTAGCAAATTTAACAAGCCATTCAAAATGTGCATGATAAAATTTATATGTGCCACCATCAACAGAACCATCTTTAAAGGCAACTCCTAACTCATTTGCTAATACTTCTTTTCCTGCTCTTGCTTCTTCTAAATCTATAGCATTTATAACTTTATTCAATTGAGCAATAATAAATTGGTTTGAGAAAACAGAAAACTGTTGAGTAAAATAAAATACATCAGTAGGTGATAATTCTGTTTGCTTAAACCAATTACAATATTTGTTATCAGTTATAACAGAATGATTAAGTAATTCTTTATCTAATCGTTCTAAAAAATTATCAAGAGGCATATTTTTCGTCGTCCCAATTATCTAATTCTTTCCAGCCTTCCCAGTCAGGAATACTTTTACGAATTACATTGGTTCGAGCAACAATCATTTCTGCAAGACCAAAGCCCGCATGAACAAAAGGAAAAATTGCGTGTACGTGAGAGAAGAACGCTATATAATAATAAATCGTTCCGCATTTAAGTGCGATCCATGCATGATAAAAATAGTATGACAAATTACATGGTCGTCCGGCGGCTTTTGCCGCATTTTGTAGATGATCTGTAAGAAACATATGTTACCCCGCTTTAATTATTAACGTGGTTTCCTATAATAGGTTTCCATATATATTTATTTTTTATACACAATGCTAGGTATTTACGCAGAAATTTTTAAATTTCTCGTAACCGGTTAAATTATATTATAATGGGGTAAATACTCAATGAGAAAAACGCCATAAAATTAAGCATTTTATAAGAAAAATAGATGGAAAATTTCATAGGCGGTGCTTATATTTTCAGCATAAAATTAAGCGTTTTTAGAAGGAAAACAATATGAAGACAGTACTAGAATACGTATGGCTCGATGCGAACGAGCATTTACGCAGTAAAACAAAAGTCGCAGAAGGTGATATTAATACGTTAGAAGAAGTTCCATCTTGGTCATATGACGGTTCATCAACCGATCAAGCTCCTGGTGATCATTCTGATGTTACATTAACTCCTGTTAAACTCTATTATAACCCATTCCATTTCGGTGGTTGGCTTGTTATGTGTTCAACCGAAAAAAGAGAAGCAATAACATTTGAGGATTCTGAAGATTATTGGTTTGGATTTGAACAAGAATACTTTATAACAAACGGCACTGGTAAACCACTAGGCTGGGAAAATGGAGAGCCTGGTCCACAAGGTCCATATTATTGTGGTATAGGTGCAAGCAAAGTTGCAGGAAGAGATGTAGTATCTGATCATATGACCAAATGTATTGATGCAGAAATTGATATTACGGGTACAAATGCCGAGGTTGCTCTTGGACAATGGGAATATCAAGTGTTTAGTAAAGGTGCAAAGAATGCAGGCGATGATCTTTGGATGTCACGATACATTTTAGAGAGAGTTGCAGAAGAACATGACTGTGATATTAATATAGAACCCAAGCCTATTAAAGGTGATTGGAATGGATCTGGTATGCATACAAATTTCTCAATTGATTCTATGAGGAATAATGCAAATAAGGGCATATATGATAGCATACTTGGTAAATTAGAAGATAAACATGACGAACATATCGCTGTTTATGGCAAGGATAATGACCAACGAATGACTGGTAAACATGAGACAGCATCTATTGATGAGTTTACTTATGGCGAAGGTAATAGAGGTGCAAGTGTAAGAATACCGCCCGAGACAGTTGAGTCTAATTATACAACAGGTTATTTAGAAGATAGACGACCTGCATCTAATGCTAATCCATATGATATCACAAAAGTTATTATAGATACTATTGTTTAATTCGATTGGGGCACAACATTTCGATAAATATTAAGAATAAGGAATGATATATGCCCCGACTCAGCCTTTGGCGACAAGAAAAGTCCAACGATTATAACTTTTTTGATTCAAACATTAGAGAACAATTTGAAGTGGGCGGGACTGCCTTTTTAGTACACAAATATTTAGGACCAGAAAATGTTGGTGAACAAAATGATCCAACCCAACCTAATCACTATGCATCAACAGATGGTGCGTCTGAAGTAACAATACAAGACATGTTATTAATGGAAAATAGGGATAGAAAATATGATCCTGATATTTATGAATTACGTGGTTTATATAATGTAAGTGATAATGATTTTGATCTTTCCCAATTTGGTTTCTTTTTAACAGCAGATAATTTATTTGTATCATTTCACATTAATGATATGATAGCAAAACTTGGCAGAAAACTAATGTCAGGTGATGTATTAGAATTACCACATTTACGTGATGATACATTGTTAGATCCAAGTTTAAATGGTATTAATAAATTTTATGTAGTTGAAGATGCTAACAGAGCATCAGAAGGATTTTCACAATCTTGGTGGCCCCATATATGGCGTGTTAAAGTAGGTCCGATGACTGATACACAAGAATTTCAAGATATTATGGAAACTGACACCGATGTGCTTAGTACATATGCATCTGAAATTGAAATATCTGATACTATTATCGAAGCCGCAGAACAAGAGAATACAGGTATATTAGATACTGCTCATTTGTTTGATTATGATTCTATATCACCTGCAAGCGGAACACAATTTCCTGCTAATCCTGCTGAAGGCGATTTCTTTGTACGAACCGATTTTACACCTAATAGGTTATATAAACGTGTAGGAACATTGTGGACATATACAGCAGATCATAATCCTAATGATGATAGTTGGGAATCAAGAGTATTTTCGCAACGAAGATTTACAAACAATCCAGATACAATATCTATGCCTGGAGAAGATGTTAAATCTAAACAAGGATTATCTAGTGTAATAAAACCAAAGAGTGATGTGTAATGGACTTTTTTTACGATAAACAAACTCGTAGATATTTGCAACAATTTATGCGATTATTTGCAAATTTCCAAATTGAAATAGATAGAGAAACAGAAACATATAGAACTGTCCCTGTTAGATACGGTGATGCTAACCGCATGGCAATGCATATTTTAAAGCAAAATTCAGAAAATGTAATAAATTCTGCACCATTTATTAGTTGTTGGGTTCAAGCATTAGAGATAAGTCCGGAATCTAGACGAGCACCTATGGAAGTAGATAAAGTACAGGTGTTTGAAAAAAAGTTTAATTATACAACTAATGAATATGATAATGAATTAGGTAACACATATCAAATTGAACGACACATGCCTGTTCCGTATAATTTAACAATGCAGGTAGATATATGGACAAGTAATAGTGATCAAAAATTTCAATTACTAGAACAAATTTTAACTTTATATAATCCTGCTGTTGATATTAATGCTACAGATAATCCATTTGATTGGACACGATTATCTATTGTAGAATTAACCAGTGTTCAATGGACAAATAGATCTATACCAACTGGCGTTGAAGATACTATAGACATTGCAACATTAATGTTTAAAATGCCTATACATTTAACAGTTCCGGCACGAGTTACAAAACAAAAACTTATACATCAAATTATTTCTTCTGTTGTTACTGCAAAATCATCTACAGAAATGGCACAATTTAGAAATGACGGTTCTATTCCGGGTGCAGATTCTAGTTATATGGTAACAACATATGGTGATAAAGTTGTTAACTTAACAGGTAATTTATTAACATTATTAGATAAAGATGGATCAGTTACAACCGATACTTGGGAAGATTTATTCCTAGAACGAGGTGCTGACTTTAGAACAGGAGTTAGTCAAGTTAAATTAATGGATGCTTTAGTAGAAAGTGAAGCAAATTTTCAAGTATATGGTACTTTATCTGAGCCAACAGGTCCGCAACTTACAGCAACTATAGATACAGATACTTTACCTTCAAACTCAGCAGAAACTGCTACTGTAGATGCTATTATAAATCCTACACTTGCTTATCCTGGCGATGGTACATTACCAGCGGCGGCCGATGGTCAACGATATTTGGTTTTAGATGAGGTACCAGTTGGTACTCCTTGGCCAGGAGGCACAGGAACCGGAACTATAGGCGAAGAATGGCAGTCATTAGGTCAGACTGTCGTAGGGGTGCATTTAAATGATGTTGCTTACTATAATGGTTTATTTGTAACAGTTGGAATGACTGGTAAAATTCAAAGTTCACCAGGGCATGGTGTTACCTGGACTGAACGAACTTCAGGCACAACTGAGGCCATATATGGTATTACATATGGAAATGATCAATGGATTGCGGTAGGAAATAATGCAACTATTCTTACATCACCTGATGCAATTACTTGGTCTCCTCAAACGCCTCCAAATGCATTTACAAATCAACTCAGAGCTGTTACATGGGGCAATAACCAATATGTTGTAGTAGGTGCCGGTGGAGCTCTTATTACTTCCCCAGATGGAATCACTTGGACCGAACAATCAACACCAATTACAGTAACAATATTTGATGTTATCTATGCAAATAGTTTGTATGTTTTTGTAACTTGGAATGGTAAAATTTATACTTCTATTGATGCAGTTACCTGGACTGAAAGAACTTCTGGTTCTTCAGAACATCTTAGAGGAATAGCATATGGAAATAGTACATTTGTTGTTACAGGAGTAAATGATGCTATTCTTACATCAGTTGATGGAATTTCGTGGACTTCAAGAAATTCAGGAATAACAGACGGATTTTATGAAGTCACTTTTGGTAACGGAGTTTTTGTTATCGCAGGAACCAACGGAGTTATTGCTACTTCATCAAATAACGGAGCGTCGTGGACACAACAAACATCGCCTACAGTAAAACATATATATAGTTTAGCATTTGGTGGGCATACATTTATCGGAGTAGCACATAATGCACATATTGTTACTTCAGATGTTCACGGAACACACGGCAATAAGTATGATATAATAGAGTATAACCAAACTTCCTCTGAGTGGACTGTAGATTTTAATGCGAGTGCCGCATATATAGGTTGTCCGTATAATGAACATGCTGTTAAATCTACATGTGAAACCGCAGGACATACCTGGGGAACTATAAAATTTACACAAAATGCACAAGATAGTAAAAAATGGAAATGGAATGGTACAGAATGGATTAGTGCAATTGAAGCAAACTATCCAGCCGGCTATTGGAGATTATATTTATGATTAGCGGAGTAGGCGCTATCTTTTTGTCTTTACCTACTGGTAGAATATTACTTCAAATGCGATCAAAAAATGTCAGTCATTCTGGCACTTGGGCATTTTGGGGTGGTAAAGCAGAAAAAGACGAACAGCCATTAGAAACATTAGAACGAGAATTAGAAGAAGAAATGGGGAAACTTCCTGTTTCACATAAAATATATCCCTTACATATATTTGAATCTGAAAATGGATTTAATTATAAAACATTTGTTATTGCTTGTTATGACGAATTTGTCCCAATATTAAACGAAGAGTCTAGCGGATATTGTTGGGTAGACATCGGAGCATGGCCTAAGCCATTACATTCAGGTGCTAAATTAGTTTTTTATGATAAATCTGCTATTAAAAAAATACAAATTATAGCAACAAATATACAAAAAATAGCCGCTTAATAATTTATTGAAACATATATCTTATTATTACTATACCTGAACCGCCAGTAGTAGTATTACCACCACCTCCACCACCTCCAGTGTTAGCAGTACCATTTGCTAAGGTATTACCTCCGCCTCCTGCTCCTCCAGATTCAAAAGTTATAGAACCGCCTGTATGACCACTGGCTCCTCCACCAGCATACCATTGGTTACTTCCTGTTTGGAAAAGATTTTCAATACCGTCACCGCCAGGTGAAGCATTATCTCCATGAGATGTATTTGGTCCATCAACTTCGGCGGCGTATCCTTTAGTACCTGCACCTCCTCCAGAGCCAGCACAGTAAACATTGAATTGAGTAGTATTACCTCCACCTACATTTCCGTATCCTGTTCCTCCTCCTTGGGATCCTGAAGTTAATTGATTTGTGTCGCCAGCATAAGGACCTTTACCTGGACAACCTCCTCCAGAGCCTCCAGTACAAGCACTATAATTTTGATATCCCCCGCTACCTCCTCCGCCTTTGGTAATTATATCAGCAAATGTACTATCGTCTCCATTTCCATTACAAGGATTATTATAAACACCAGTACCTCCATCACCTATAGTAATTGCATATGCTTGGGTTCCAAGTGATTTGCCTGTTGCAACAACAACACCTCCGGCTCCACCGCCTCCACCGTCGGTGCCTCCGCTACCAGTTCCGCCTCCACCGCCTGCAACTACTATAACATCTATAACTCCAGTATTATCAGTAACAGTAAAAGTACCATCAGCGGTAAATGTGTGAACCTTATAATTGCCATAAGTAGTCTCTGTTCCTCCAGTAGCCGCCATTGCTCCAATAGTTATGCTATTAGCTGAGGGCGTTGATGAAAAATTGCCTAACTCATCCATTGCATACGCATTGTAGGTACCGTCTGCAAGTCCTGTAGCGGCCAAGTTAGTATCAGTATTTGCTGTTATGATAGTAACATTATTCCATTGATCATTTGCGGCCCCTGTGATACTTCCGAGAGTGGTAACAGTAACAGCAGTATTAACTAGATAGACTGTACCTGTCTCTGTACTTTGTACCACAGCAATACCAGAACTAGTAATAACGGAAGTAGTAGCACTAGCAATTGGGGCAGAGGTGTCAAGAGTTACGCTATTAATAGAAGGTATTGAAAGGGTGCCTGCATTGTTCACCGAATAAGCCTTATAGGTTCCATCTATAAGTCCTGTTGCCGCTAGGTTAGTATTAGTATTAGGCGAACTTATCGCAACACTATTCCACAAATTGTCTGCGGCTCCTGTAATGTGGCTTTCTAAGTATAAAGGTGTAACAGATGTATTAATTAGATATGCTGTGCCGGTAGCATTGCTCTGTACTACAGCATTACCAGTATTAGGTATGGTAGTAGTGACAACGGTAACAGTTGGTCCTGGGGCACTATAATCCATACCAAGTATTTGACCATACCAAGAACCTCCATTATCATATGTAGTAAATTTAAAAAGGTCTTCTTTATCATTACCTGAAGATATAATAGGAGCATCTAAACCTGATAATGAACCATCGCCCATTGCATCTGGCCATTTAATATAAGATATTCCGCTCCATGCAATTGTTCTGTCTACCGGACCTTGAACAACTTTTAACATAAAGCTAGTTACTACACCAGGAGTTAAATCTATATTAGATATTGCTAATTCTGTTATATCTCCCGTAAGACCATCAAGTTCTAATACAAAATGGCCGCCTAGAGCTAAATTTATAGTTGCAATAGTTCCATTAACAATTACTGTTCCTGATTTTTCAAGAAGAATTTTGTCAATAATTAGATTTTGTTTAATCGATACATCGCCGCTATTATCTACTACAAAAACATCAACTGAATTATTTTGTAATTTTAGAATATTTGCAGATGACGAATTATTAATTGTTAATGCATCATCGCCGCCTTGATTAGTAAATGTTACTTTATCAGTAACAGATAATGTATTGTTTATTACAGTTATATTGTTAACTGTTAAATAATCGTCTATTTGAACATGATTAAAAATTTGAAGGGCGGGCCATTGAATTGTTTTTGATGCCAAATTTAAAGTATTGGCTAATTTAAAACCAGTTACAGAACCATCTACTATTTTTGCGGCATCAATACAATCATCAGGAACATTAAAATTAGGATTTGATACATTGAAATATCCTGCACCATTAATTGCAGATAAAATATCTGCAGGATTTAAAATAATTGTTTTTCCTACAAATGAAAGAGTTGTATCTATTTTAGATGATGTAACACTAAAATCTTGTAAATGATCGGAAGTTACAGAATAATTTGCTAATGTATTATTATCTACCGGACCGGTAACAGAACCATCTAATGTAATGCCACCTATTTGTATTTCGGTTAAATTAAAATTACCTGTTCCGTCTGATTCTAAAAACGTATTAACTCCGGGCCCAGGATCACTTAGGTTGTTTATTTTTACTTGATCATATCCTACAGAAGAATCAGGAGGTTCAACATTATCAAAAACTAAAATAGCATCTTGAGCTCCTACTTTAAATTCAAATTTATCACTTGTTTCATTCCACATAATAGTGGCTTTATCTTGACCTGGGCCTCTATGAATTTCTATACCTGCGGCTCCAGCAGTAACTCCAACTCCGCTTTCTTCGTCATTAATTACTATTATATTATCTTTAACTAATAAATTTTGAGTATCAACTTCGGTTGTTGTGCCTGTTATATGTAGATCTCCTGTTATTGTTAAATTGGTTAATGAATT
>Ga0209019_1000745_pt1 | contig 16423 bp, 21 predicted proteins | sample METZYME_3_300m_FD_187549 | JGI IMG/M metagenome (GOLD analysis project Ga0209019, IMG submission 187549) | Marine microbial communities from oxygen minimum zone in mesopelagic equatorial Pacific - METZYME_3_300m (SPAdes) (version 2) | ecosystem: Environmental > Aquatic > Marine > Oceanic... | reverse complement strand
TAAGGCAAATGCTGAGAAAGTTGCTGCTGAAGTTAAGGCAAATGCTGAGAAAGTGGTTGCTGACGCTAAAAAATAAAAAAACCTAAAAATAAATATTATTTAAGGGATAATGGTCGCCAATTTAGATGGCAAATATCTTGTAATGAAAAAAAACATTTTGGACGCCTCTGTTTCTACTCTACAATTTAGAAAACTACTGTTTTTTATTATTGTTGCACTAGTCTCTACTTTGATGACACCTGCTTCATTCTCTTCAACACAAATAGCAAATAAATCATATTCTACAAGTATAAATGGGCTATGGTTCAAGCCCAGCTTCAATTCTATTGAAAATACAGCGGTCCGAAAAGAGGTTTTCTTTAACTACCTTCTGCCTGCGGTTATAGAAAAAAATATCGAAATAACAAAACTTAGAGAATTGATTATTAATGACAAACTCGACGCATTGGAGTTGGAGGAGTTAGCGATAAAATATAGACTCAACTTGCCCATAACCAAGGAGGATCTTTTAATTGCTATCGACGTACTACCACCTTCGCTTGTTTTAGCTCAAGCAGCCAATGAATCAAACTGGGGTAGATCAAGGTTTGCTGAAGATTTTAATAACTACTTCGGCATTTGGTGTTTCGTCAAAGGTTGTGGTATCGTCCCAACAAAAAGGGATATGAATGCCAAACATGAAGTAGCAACATTTGACTCATTAAAAGATTGTGTAGACTACTACGTTTTGACGCTTAATAGAAATTACGCTTATCAAAACTTGCGAGCTATTAGGAAGTCTCAACGTGACAATTTATCGCCTGTAACAGGAATCGCGCTTGCTGAAGGTCTGAAAGGTTATGCAGAAATAGGAGAAGAATATGTTAACGTTATCCAGGCAGTTATTAAATTTAATAACCTAGAGCGCCACGACTTGTAATCATTGTAACTTTTTTATTTTATACAATAAAAAACCCGCAAATTTGCGGGTTTTTTTGGCGTTTAAAAGAATTAACGCTTTGAATATTGTTCGCTCTTGCGTGCCTTCTTCTTGCCAACCTTCTTGCGCTCTACTATACGAGCGTCTCTAGTCACTAAACCGGCTTTTCGTAAATCGCCTCGTGTAGCCTCATCATAGGCCATAAGTGCACGACTGACACCTAATCTGATTGCACCTGCCTGGCCAGTATCTCCACCACCCTTGACCATAATATTAAAATCAAACTTATTTTGCATTTCAACAATATTCAATGGCTGATTAACAATCATTGAAGAAGTTTCCCTACCAAAATACTCTTCCATTGGCTTCTTGTTGACTGTAAAAACACCTTTACCCTTTGTCATATAAACGCGGGCAACCGAGGTTTTTCTCCTTCCTGTTGCGTAATAAACTTCTTTCTTTGCCATAATTGGTTTGCCTTAAATATCTAATACTTGTGGTTGTTGAGCGGAATGTGTATGCTCACTTCCAGCAAAAACTTTCATTTTTCTAGCCATTTCTCTGCCTAATGGGCCTTTTGGCAACATACCTTTTACTGCTTTTTGAATAACTTCTTCAGGTTTCTTTTTAATCAAATCCTTAAAGGGTACAGATTTCAAATTGCCAATATAGCCTGTATGATGGTGATACATTTTATCGTTGTACTTGTTTCCAGTAACAGCAACTTTAGCAGCGTTAACAATTACAATATAATCACCAGTATCAACATGAGGCGTGTATTCAGGCTTGTGCTTGCCACGAAGACGCGAAGCAACTTCTGTTGCTAAACGACCTAAAGTTTTGCCATCAGCATCAACCAGAAACCACTCTCTTTTAACTTCTTTAGCTTTTGCACTAAATGTTTTCATACCTCTTTACTCGATGTCGATTCAGAATAAGCGCACTATTATAATCACTTTTTTTTCGTGATGTAAGTTTTCATCTTGCTATGATGCAATTAATTATCTAGTTGCTAGTAGGATAATTTTATTTTTTCATTAACAAAATATAAAGATTTTAAAGATAACTAATTCTAAAGTCCTTAGTAGTATTTGCTTGAAAGATATTTGCATTTATATTTTGATTAAAAACTGTACCGAAATTGTTTGAAACGTTACTAACAATTTATGAAGTCACCAATAAAATGTTTAAAATAGTCTTTGTTGGACGTCAGTAATATATAAAAGAAAAAATGATAAATTCCCATATTCACCTAGACTTCACATCTATAAGCTCACCGTCCAAAGCGACAACGGGAGCTATAATTCCTGCAACCGGTAAAGATAATTGGGATAATGTTGTTAGTTGTTGCTCAATTGACAATAGCCGTCACTTTGCGCTTGGCATCCACCCTTGGTTTATTGATGACCACCAAATACTAGACCTCCACTCATTAGAGGTGAGAATTGAAGAGCTGAAACCGGTAGCAGTTGGTGAGTGCGGTCTAGACTATGTCAGGATAAAAGACAGAAATAGGCAACGCTATTTTTTTGATGAACAAATAGCTTTAGCAACACGCTTTGATCTTCCATTGATTATTCATTCAGTTCATGCGACAGAGGACGTTACAGACCTGTTGAAATCACACTCAAAATCTCGCGGCGTTATCCATACATACTCTGGAAGCCTGCAGCAAGCTGAAATTTTACTGAATATGAACTTTTCCTTTGGTTTTGGTCACTCATTAACTAATCCACATGCATATAAATTACATGACATAGTGAAGTTCTTGCCTCTAGTGATGATACTTATTGAGACTGACGATTATAAAAATCCAGATGAGCTAATTCAAATAGCAGAAAGAATTGCTAGAATTAAAAAATTATCTGTCGAACAGGTTGTTGAGCAATGCGACCTAAATGCCTGTAATCTTTTTAATATATCTTAAAGTCTAGAGCTGTCAATGGCGCGATATTCTATATGTCTAATATTTTTCGACTTATGATGGCGAGTTATATAATTCAAACTATATTAAAATCTTAGTTTGGGTATTTATAAAATAAATTACTGGAATTAATATGGTAAGAACCGAAACTCCTATCTGTGACTTTAACCTAGCAGCCATTGACTTTCACTTAAAGGGTGTCGATGGTAATTATTACAATCTTGATAGCCTAAAAGGCCAAAATGGTCTACTGGTGATGTTTATTTGCAATCACTGCCCTTATGTCAAATCCATCATCCATAGAATCATCCGAGACACTAAAGAACTTAAAGACTTAGGAGTGAATTCTGTTGCTATTATGTCAAATAATCCTGGTGAATATGAGGAAGACTCATTTGAAAATATGCAAAAAATAGCGACTAAAATGAATTTTCCTTTTCCATACCTTATCGACGAAACTCAAGAAGTTGCAAAGTCTTATGGTGCAGTTTGTACACCTGACTTTTTCGGCTACAACAGTGATTTAGGTTTGCAATATCGAGGAAGGCTAGACGAGTCAAGAAAAGAAACTATTGCAGATGCTAAGCGCGACCTCTTTGAAGCGATGAAGGAGGTAGCTATAAGTGGTAATGGCCCAGATGCGCAAATTCCGTCAATGGGATGCTCAATCAAGTGGTTTGAGTAATTGCTTTTAAAATTATCTTTAATTAAATAGTATTTAGTCTAGGTATAATATCGCTCTTTCTTTTTCCTGTGTGTTATGTCAGACAATCATTCCAGTCCAAACTTTGAAAGCTTTGGTCTTTCAGATAATATATTAAAAGTTTTAGATGAGATTGGCTATGAATCACCCACTGCTATCCAAGAACAATGCATCACATACCTGCTTGATGGTCATGATGTTATCGGGCAAGCACAAACTGGCACTGGAAAAACAGCTGCCTTTACCCTGCCCTTGCTTGACAGAATAGACCTCAAGAATAATCAAGTACAGTTGTTGGTTTTAGTTCCCACCAGAGAACTCGCTATCCAGGTTTCGGAAGCAATCCAGACATACGCAAGACATCTGAAAGGTTTTCATGTGCTACCTATTTATGGAGGTCAATCTTATGACGTTCAGTTAAAACCATTAAAAAGAGGTGTCCATGCAGTCGTAGGCACTCCAGGCAGAATCATGGACCACCTAAAAAAGGGGACACTTAAACTTAACTTGCTCAAAACTTTAGTGCTCGATGAGGCCGATGAAATGCTGAGAATGGGTTTTATTGATGATGTTAAATGGGTCATGAAGAAATTACCGAAAAAACGACAAATTGCACTTTTTTCGGCAACTATGCCTGACGCCATAAGAAGAGTTGCTGAGACATTTTTAAATAAACCCAAAATTGTTAAAATAAAAACAAAGACTGCAACAGCAAAAACTATTAGCCAAAGTTATTGGCTGATTGGTGGCTTGAATAAATTAGATGCACTGACTAGAATCCTAGAGATAGAGTTATTCGATGCATTGATTATTTTTGTTAGAACCAAAACTGCTACGATTGATTTGGCAGAAAAATTATCTGCAAGAGGCTTTGCTGCTGAACCAATTAATGGTGATATAGCTCAAAACCAACGCGAACGCATTATCACTCAACTCAAACAGGGAAAGATAGATATCCTTATTGCTACCGATGTTGCAGCTCGTGGACTAGATGTCGAAAGAATCTCTCACGTTGTAAATTATGACATACCACAAGACCCGGAATCTTATGTCCACCGTATTGGGAGAACAGGCAGGGCTGGCAGACAAGGAAAAGCTATTTTATTTGTAGCCTCAAGAGAAAAACGTATTCTTAGAACAATAGAGAAAATAACGCGACAGCCAATTGAGCCTATGCAATTACCATCTGCAGCAATCATTAATGAACAAAGAATTAAGAACTTCAAGGAGAGAATTTCGAACACACTAAGCAATCAAGATTTGAGTGTTTTTGAAGAGTTGGTACTTAGCTTCCAAAAAGAAAATGAGGTTGACGTACTAAAAATGGCTTCAGCATTGGCGTTAATGGCTCAAGGTTCTGAACCCTTGCTTCTAAACGAAAAAGACTTTAAACAAAACTCATTCAGCGACGAAGATAAGAACAAAGTTGCCATTTCTTTGCAGCCAGAACCTTTAAAGGAATACCCTCAAATACAAATGCGGCGTTATAGAATAGCATTAGGTCATAAAGACAAAATAAGACCAGGCAATATTCTAGGTGCAATAGCAAATGAAGCTGAAATTAGTAGCGACTACATTGGCACTATCCAAATTCTTCAGGATTTCACTGTTATAGATTTACCAGATGAAATGCCAAGTGAGACCTTCGAAATATTAAATAACACAAAGATTTTTAATAAAACACTCAATCTAGAAGAACTTACAAATAAAAACAATATTAGTGGCACTCGAGAAAAAGATAAACGCTTCAAAAGAGAGTCAATAAAACGAAATAAAAAAAGAAAACCTTACTACAGAAGGGATAAAAAGTTCTCACAATATAAATCAAAACGATAAATATGAAAAAAAATATGCTTAAAATAGATATATTTAGTTATTTTATTGAGTGTAAAATTGCTTCTGCTGGTAAAGATTCAGCTGATGTTTGCTTTTGTGTTGTTGATTGACTAACTCTCGGTTTCACAGTAAATTTTCTTGGTTGTATATTTCCCGCGTTTTATTTTTTTTAAGGAGACTACATGTCTACAACAACAGGTCGCGTCAAATGGTTTGACGCAAAGAAAGGTTTTGGATTTATTGAACAAGAAAGCGGCGAAGACGTCTTTGTTCACTTTAGAGCCATTGTATCTGAAGGCTACAAAACTCTTGACGAAGGTCAAGAAGTAGAGTTCGAGCTAGAAGATGGTGAAAAAGGTCCACAAGCAGCAAACGTAGTACCAAAATAGTTACTAGTTAAAAACCGATTAACTCAGCTTATTTGCTGAGTTTTTTGTATAGACATTAGATGCGCCTGCGTATTTAATGTCTATAATTTCAGAAGAGTTGTACCTTCATACAGTTCAGTATGCACGTTTGAAAATCAGAAATTCAAATTGCTTTGGATTACTATCATTTATTTAATAGTAGTTGCAATCATCTAAAGAAATAATATTATTTAAAATATGTTGTCGTAAAATCTTCGTTAAACTTTAATCTTCTTTATAGAATAATGATAGCCAAACACCATGAAAACTTTCTTTTGGTATGACTACGAAACTTTTGGTTTGTCACCAAAAACTCAAAGAATTGCTCAATTTGCTGGCATTAGGACTGATGAAGATCTCAACATTATTGATGAACATATGTTTTATTGTAAGCCAACACATGATAGTTTACCTTCGCCTGAAGCTTGCTCAATAACAGGCATTACTCCTCAAATTTGTGAAAAAAATGGTTTAATTGAGAAGATATTTATTTCAAAAATAAACAATGAATTCTCAGTCCCTGATACTTGTATAGTTGGTTATAACTCTATTAACTTTGATGATGAATTCACACGCTACACTCTATTTAGAAATTTTATTGATCCTTATGCATGGCATTGGCAAAATGGAAACTCAAGATGGGATATTCTTGACGTAGTTCGTTTTTGCTATGCATTAAAAAAAGATAATAGCCTAAAGTGGCACTATGATGAAAATAGCAAGCCGATCTTTAAACTAGATAAACTTGCCCCAGCAAATAATATTGAGCATAGTGATGCACATGATGCACTTGCTGACGTTAAGGCTACAATTGGGATAGCTAAAATAATCAAAACTACACAGCCAAAATTATTTGATTATGCACTTAGCTTACGCGACAAAAGGGAAGTAAGCAAAAAAATTGAACTATTTGCCCCCTTATTACATACCTCTGGTATTTACTCTGCCAAACTCTCATGCACCCGTCTAACAGCGGCTCTTGCGTACCATCCAGAGTATTCTGATCGAGCTTTGGTTTTTAATCTAGATCAGGATCCAAGTCTTTTAACTGAATTGGACACTGAAGAATTAAAAACTCTAATTTTTTCAAAGAAACTACCCAAGGGCTTAGATCGTCTTCAAATCAAAGAATTAGCCTTTAACAAAAGTCCTATGTTTGTACCAAATATCTACAAACTTGAAAACAAAATTACTGAACAACTCCAAATTGACATTGATAAATGCATGGAGAATCTTTCATATATTAAGGATAACCAAACTCAAATAACAGAGAAAATAAAATCCATTTATACAAAGGACTCTGAAAGAACTCCCGCCCTAGACATCGATCAGTCGCTTTATGATAACTTTATTGACAAAACTGATAGATTGATATGCAACCAAATACAAAATCTAAATTCAGATGAACTAAAGAAATTTAAACCACAGTTTAAGGATAAGAAATTATCAAAATTGTTATTAAACTTTAAAGCCAGAAATTTTCCTGAATCCCTTACAGAGGGCGAGCAGGAAGAATGGTTTGAGATTGTTCAGTCTCGAGTGCAGAATGGAGAAAACGGCTACCTTTCTTTAGAAAATTTCTATAAGAGTCTAGAAAAACTAAAAATTAGTGCACCTAGTAAATCTGATATTTGGACTCAATTAGAAGAATATGCACAATCATTTTTATAAATGATCAAACAAAAGCAATATTGAAAAAGCACTGAGATTAGGTATAATATTCACCCATACTTGCTATCAAAAAAAGTACATTAAATGAACGCAGAAACCCGTAGTGAAATGTTTGGCAGATTGCTCAAACAAATACCAAATCCAACCACCGAGCTAAACTATTCAACCCCATTTGAACTGCTTGTTGCAGTAACACTTTCAGCGCAAGCAACTGACAAAAGTGTCAATCAGGTTAGCAACATTCTCTTTCCACTGGCGAATACTCCAGAAACCATTTATGAACTTGGTGAAGATAAACTGAGAGATACCATAAAAACCATTGGTCTTTTTAATTCAAAAGCAAAACATATAATCCAAACCTGTCGAATACTAATTGATAAGTACACTTCACAAGTTCCTGAAACCCGAAAAGAGCTCGAAGCACTACCAGGCGTTGGCAGAAAAACTGCCAATGTAGTTTTGAACACTGCTTTTGGTCAACCTACAATTGCTGTAGATACACACATTTACCGTGTCGCAAACAGGACTGCTATTGCTTCTGGAAAAACAGTCCTTGAAGTAGAAAAAAAATTAATTAAATTCATTCCCGACGACTATAAAGTGCCAGCACATCATTTAATGATTCTTCATGGCAGGTATGTCTGTAAAGCCAGATCACCTCACTGCTCTGAGTGTACTTTACTTGACTTGTGTGAATACGAAGAGAAAAATATATAACCTCTTAAACATTCATGCTGTTTAATCAAGATAGAAAACAGCAACGAGAATTCTTAGCCAAGGCCTGGCAAAAATACACTAACCAGCAATTACTTGAGCCTCTAGAAAAAGAACTAGTTTCTATTATAAAAATTCACCCTGAGTACCAAAAAAGAATCAACAATATAGACTCTGAATATTTCCCCGAACAAGGAGAGGTAAATCCGTTTCTTCACATTAATTTACATTTGTCGCTTAGAGAGCAACTTTCTATAAAACAACCTGCAGGCATTAAAGATATCTATCAAAAACTACTTGATATACATAAAGACCCTCATCAAGTAGAGCATTTAATGATGGATTGTATCGCACAGATGATATTTACATCTCAAAAAAACAATGATCCAATAGACGAAGATACCTACTTAGATTGCCTTAAGAAACAAATCAAACAAGGTTAATGTTGATTGAATCACAAATTAACAACATTCTCAGTTGCAATATTGTTAGTCAAATAGCAATTAAAGATAGTACGATAAAGATATACAAAGTATTGACCGATAAAGGAGACATATTCTTAGTTAAGTATCAAGAAAAGCCAAATAAAGACTTGATTAATCAGGCAATTGAACTTGATTTGCTTCGCGATTATGTTCATACACCAGAAGTAATATGGGTATCTGAGCAATACCAAGTACTAGAATGGATAGAAGAGAAGAAACAGAAAAATTACCAAATTCAAATAGGTTTGTCATTGGCAAGCCTACATAGAGCAACTCATTCTAAATTTGGCTTCAGTTTTAATAACACTATCGGCGAAATGCCTCAATTCAATGCAATAAATAAAGACATGACATCATGGAAAGAGTTTTATTGGCAACATCGTCTGAAGTATCAAATAGAGTATGCCTACAATTCTAATTTATTTGATTATGATTTATACGAAAGATTGCTTTCTATAGAACCAAAACTAAGCAAATATATAGATAACACAATAAAACCATCATTACTACATGGTGATCTTTGGTCTGGAAATATTATAAATGGTAAAGATAATCCATATTTCATAGATTCAGCTTGCTACTTTGGACATCGTGAAATTGATTTTGCTCTAATTCACATGTTTGGGGGATTTAGCGATTATTTTTTTAAAGCATATAACGAAAAATATAAATTAGATGAAGGTTTTGAACAGAGAAAACCAATTTATATGCTCTATCACTATCTTAATCACCTAAATATATTTGGGAAAGGATACTATTCGGGCGTAGAAAACTGTACAAACTATATATTAAATCACTAAAGCAGTATTTATTCCTACTCAGATATAAAGATATTACCAATTGGTGAAGTTTTTTAGCAACTGAAGACCGTCTTTTTGTGATTTCTCAGGATGGAATTGAACCGCGAACAATTTACCTATTGCTACAGCTGAAGTAAATTTGATGCCATATTCAGTCGTACCTGTAACATAACTTTTGCTATTTTCCTTAACATAATAACTATGGACGCTATAAAACCTCGAATTATCTTCAATTTTACTCCAAAGTGGGTGATTATTAACTTGTTTAACCTTATTCCATCCCATATGTGGTATTTTTAGTTGATTATTTTTGAATTTAATCACATTTCCTGGGATTATCGAAAGACCTTTTGTACCGTTATTTTCTTCACTGAAATCGAATAATAGCTGTAAACCGAGACAGATACCAAGAAAAGGCTTTTCTTTAGCTGCCTTTTTAATAACCTCATTCAATTTATGTTCGTAGAGTGCATTCATACAAGCTCCCATTGCACCTTGGCCGGGGAAAACTACTCTATCTGCTTCTGCAATTATATTTAAATTATCGGTGAGCACACAGTGATCATTTGGAGCTACATATTCAATTGCTTTTTGAACAGAACGGACATTTCCCATTCCATAATCAATGATTGCAATTGTTTGCACGCTCTTATCTATTCCTAAAAATGAATCTAATTATAGTGAGCCCTTTGTTGATGGTATCGTATCTGGTTGACGCTCATCTTTTGTAATCGCCATACGGAGTGCTCTACCAAAAGCCTTAAAGACAGTTTCTGCCTGATGGTGTGAATTAATGCCCTTTATATTGTCAATGTGGAGAGTTACCAAGGCATGATTTGCAAATCCTTGAAAAAACTCCCTAATTAAATCAACATCAAATGTCCCAACTCGTTCTCTAGTAAAACTTACGCCCAGCTCCAAACCTGGCCGTCCAGAAAGGTCAAGCACAACCCTTGATAACGCTTCATCAAGAGGCACGTATGAATGTCCATATCTTGTTAACCCTTTTTTATCCCCGACGGCTTGGAAGAATGCCTGGCCACAGGCAATACCAATATCCTCAACAGTATGATGGTCATCTATTTCAGTGTCACCATCACAATTAATTGTCAAATCCATTAAGCCATGACGAGCTATCTGATCTAGCATATGATCTAAGAAAGGTACGCCTGTATCTATATTAGCTTTACCTGTGCCATACAGTTCTAGAGAAACTTTAATATCTGTCTCGTTGGTTTTTCGCTCTATTGTAATCATAAGCGGATTTTATCTTAAGCTAAATAGTCTTTGATGAGTATTTCAGCTATTTGAATAGAGTTTAATGCCGCACCTTTCCTGATATTATCTGACACTACCCATAGATTAAGCCCTCTTTCATGACTAATATCCTCACGAATACGACTTACAAAAGTTGAGTCACAGTTTGTGGCTTCATTAAAGGGTGTTGCGTAGCCACCATCACTCCTATCATCCATGACTGTTACGCCATCAGCTTTTTCAAGTAAGTTTCGCGCCTCTATAGCTGTAATTTTCTGTTTTGTTTCGATATGAACAGCTTCAGAGTGGCCATAAACAACTGGGATCCTAACCGCAGTTGGGTTAACTAAAATATCTTCGTCTTCAAAGATTTTTTGTGTTTCCCACACCATTTTCATCTCTTCCTTGGTGTAACCATTCTCTTGAAAAACATCAATATGAGGAATAACATTGAATGCTATTTGTTTTGGATAAACCTCTATTTCAACATCTTTTCCATTTAACAAGTTAGCTGTTTGATTTGTAAGCTCTGTTATGGCTTCTTTTCCAGTACCAGAAACTGCTTGATAAGTTGCCACATTAATTCTTTCGATACCAACAGCATCATATATTGGTTTCAATGCCACCAACATCTGAATTGTCGAACAGTTTGGATTAGCTATAATGTTACGGTTTGTATAATCACTAATAGCGTGTGCATTGACCTCTGGCACAACTAATGGAATATCCTTGTCACGACGAAAATGTGCTGTATTATCAATAACTGTACAACCAGATTTTGCTGCAATTGGAGCATAAATTTCAGAAATATGACCACCAGCAGAAAACAGCCCGATCTGGGCTTTTGAGAAATCGAAAGCATCCAGATCTTCTACAGTCCATGATTTACCTTGGCAAGTTACTTTCGCTCCAGCAGAACTTTTTGAAGCTAAAGGATAAAGATTGTTAATCGGAAAGTTGCGTTGATCTAATATTGATACTAGAGTTTCCCCTACAGCGCCAGTTGCACCAACAATAGCAACGTCATATTTTTTACTCATTTGTAAATATAATATTTAAATTGAAGAATTATACAAGGACTAAGATAAATATTAATAATATTCAATGACTGGCTTCATATTAAAGCGCGCTATTAAAAAATAAATTCTATACTGAATTTTCAATCTCGATATATTGATGCTTTAATTGAAAAGTCTTACTTAGATTATTACATAGAGCTTGGATACCGTACCGTTCAGTAGCATGATGTCCGGCAGCAATATATGTAAGGTTATTTTCTAGAGCAGCGGCAGGTATTTTTTCTGATACTTCACCACTTAAATATAGCGCTACATCTAGCTCTATAGCTTCATTTATAAAGTTTTGTGCGCCTCCAGTACACCAGCTCATTCTTTGAATCTTTTCTTCTTGTTTTCCAAAGATCTGGGGGGCTCTTTCAAGTTTTTTCTCTAAGCGAGTTGCAAATTCACTTAAGCTAATATTTAAATCACCCTGCCATAGCAGGCTATCCTCAACAGGTTTTATGTTTTGAATATCTAAAAGTTTTCCAAGTTGCACATTGTTCCCTACCTCTGGATGTGCATCCAAGGGAAGATGATAACCAAAAAGATTTATATTATGAGACAGCAGCAAGGAGATCTTTTGACGTTTTGCACCAGCAATGACTTGATCTTCGTCCTGCCAAAAAATACCGTGATGTACAAAAATAGCATCTGCATTTTTATCAATAGCACGTTCAATAAGTGCTAAGTTTGCACTTACTCCACTAACAATATTTGTAATATTTTCAGCACCTTCAATTTGTAATCCGTTCGGACAATAGTCTTTGAATGCGTCAACATTGAGATACTCTTTGCAGTAATTATCTAGCTCTTTGCGGTTAACCATAGTAACTTTTTAAATGATCAAAAAATTGGATGTTTTCTTCGGGTTTACCAACAGTTACGCGTATACAGTTTATAAGTTGCGGATGTTTAGCAAAACTCTTGACCAGTATTCTGCTCTCTTTCAATGATGTAAATAGTGCTGCCGCATCATCGACTTTGATTAATAGAAAGTTTGCCTCTGAAGGATAGACAGCAATACTGGAAATTTTCATTAACTCTTTAAATAGGCGCTCCCTCTCATTAATAATGACTCTTGCATTTTCAAGGATATGGCTTTTTTCCTTTAACAGAAAGTTTGCACTCGCTTGCGTTAGCGTGTTGATGTTATAAGGCAATCTTAATTTGTCTAACTCTCGTACAGTGTCTTTATTGGCAATTAACAAGCCGAGCCTCAGGCCGGCAAATCCTATCTTCGATACAGTCCTTAGAAGTGCCAAATTGGGATAATTAACCACCTCATCGAGAAAACTATCCTTGCAATATGCATAATAAGCTTCATCAATAACCACTAGACCGTCACTTTCTTTAATAATTGTTCGGATTGCCTCACGATTAAATGAATTACCTGTAGGATTATTGGGATAAGCAATAAATATTATTTTAGGTTTGATACGATTAATCTCATCAATTGTAGTATTTAAGTTGATTTGATAGTTTTCGTCCAATAAAACGCCATGGTAATTGACTCTGGTAAATTTTGCTATCATCTCGTACATAACAAAACTTGGTTCAACACCTAGGACAGTGTCTCCAGTTTCACAAGCTAGAGACATTAATTGTATCAACTCATCTGAACCGTTTCCAAGCAAAATATCGAGCTCATCCGGTATATCCATGAGCGATCTAAGGGTCTGTTGTACCTCCTTAGCATTGGCATCAGGGTAGCGATTTAACGCCGCCTCAGACAAGCACTCAATGTAGGCAGGCATTAGCTCTCGAGGAGCCAAAAAGGGGCTTTCCATAGCATCAAGCTTTATCATATTTATTGAGCTTGGAACATGATAAGCCTGAATGTCATGGATCTCTTTTCTTAACCAAGTATCAATAAATTTCATGCTATTTTGGCAAGTTGCGGTTAGGATGGTATTGCATTTTACCCAGACTTTTTGCATTCAATAATGTTTGATAAGTATAGTCGAGCGCTCTCCTACAGGCAATATTAACCGCTACATCTGAGGCTATCAATGCACTAATTGCGCTTGACAGAGTGCACCCTGAACCGTGATATTTGTCTGGCAGTTTGATGTAACTAAATTGTTCCACTAACTTTGAATTATGATACAAACGATGTTCAATATCGACTTCAGAGCTGTCTGTAGTTGTAACCAATATCCAAGGACAATTGAGGCTTGCTATCGCTGACTGCTCATCTAGTCCTGGCGCTAGACGACTCAGTTCATTCAAGTTAGGTGTCAAAATTGTGGTCATCGGAATAAGTTCATTTCTCATATAATCAATTGCAGCATCGTCTAAAAGTTTTTCTTCATTACCTGAACTGATGATAGGGTCATGGATAATAGTTAGATCAGACTTCTCTTTCAGCAGTCTAGTTATTGTTTTGATTTGATCTAATGAGCCTAATAATCCAATTTTTACGGTTCGAAAAGGTATGTCTTCAGACAGTAGTTTAAACTGCGTTTCGATTAGCTTTTGACTTGTTACTTCAATCAGTTTTACTTCCTGAGTGTTTTGAGCTGTGAGTGTAGTGACGATCGGAAGAGCTGAAATACCAAACTGGTTAATAGTTTCAATATCTGCCGAGATACCAGCCCCGCCAGTTGGGTCGAGCCCAGAAAAAAGTAAAACAGTGTCGGCTTTAAGGCCAGCCACCAGTTATTGGGATTCTTTTTGAATTAGATGATCCACCACCTCAAAAATCCTCTGTTCGCTTCCAGCATGACTTGCATCAACCCAATATTTCCCGTTGACAATTACTACAGGGACGCCATTTACGCGATATTTATAGGTATTAGATTTGGCCTTGTTGACATTAACTGCAACCGTAAAAGACTCAAATGCTTCATTCGCTTTCCCTTCTTCTACGCTGTTTAATGCAAGCCAAGTGACAAAATCTTGCTGACTTGAAAGTTTGATGCCTTGTTGATGAATGGCATTGAATAGCGCTGAATTTAGTCGATCAAATTCATTTAAATGCTGCAATACAAAGTAGAAAATAGCACCGCTTTGCCACTTATCTGAAAAAACTGCAGGCTGTCTAATAAACTCTGCCCTGCTGTCCATGGTTTGTAACCAATTTTCGACGTATGGCTCGAAATTATAACAATGTCCACAGTAATACCAAAACAACTCTCTTACCTCGATCTTATCTGCGGTATCAGTTTTTACTGCTTTATCGAGAACAACGTAATCTTTGCCGGCAACGAAATCTGCTTGAGTTGTATTAGTAAAAAAAATAAACGCTGCAATAACAACAAGTGAAGACAAAGCGGTTAATTTTTTCATGTTAGTACTCATTTATTCAAATAATCGTTCAATTTTATACTGATTCAATTGAAAGTCTTGTCGAGATTTAAATGTCGACCAAAGATTACGGTACGTAGTCTTTTCGATAGGGTGTATCTCTTCTGGACTAATTTCAGCTAGTGGGGCTAACACGAAAGCGTACTTTAAAATATCATCTCTAGGAACATTCAATGTATCAATAACTAAGTCATCATAAAGAACCAGATCAAGATCGATTATTCTTGAAGAAAATTTTGGTAAAGTGCGGTCTCTTCCAAGTGATGTCTCTATAGAACGCAGGGTAGTAACTACTTCTTTCCCTGTCATTATGGTTGTGGTATTGACCCCGAGATTATAAAAATCATTACCTTTAAACCCTTCAGAAGGACTTTCAAAAATTGAAGAAACAACAATATCAGTGAAATGCTTTTCAAGCTCATTAATAGCCAGACGAATGTTATGACTTCTGTTTTTATTTGAGCCAATATTTATATGAATACTAGCCACTACTGTTTAGTTCTCTCGATGACAACACCCACGCCCTCAGCTCCTGTGATTGCTTCCCCTTTGTCGAGTTTTAATTTCACCCAATTAACGTTAAATTCATTAATAATAATTTGACAAATCTCTTCCGCTAAACTTTCTACTAACAAAAACTCAGAAGTTTTTACAAATTCGCTAAGCCGGTGACAGACATCTTTATAATTTAAAGCCTGCTCAATGTTGTCTGTGGTTGCAGCACTAGAAACGTCAGCAGACATTTCAATATCTAAAACTATTTCTTGACGAATTTTTCTTTCCCAATCATAGATACCTATTACTGTATCAACTTTAAGGCCCTTTATAAAAACAATATCCATAAAATTTCCCAGTCAATAATAATGCTAATATGATACCTCTGGGTAATTGATTGAACACTACAAATATAGTTAATTGATTGATATAATTTGCTTAATAATTCACCAACAATTAATGGAGCAAAGCTTCTGAGGAAAATCTCTTGATCTTATATTTCATATTTATTACAAGTTATTTAGCCGGATCCCTATCAAGCGCAATCATTGTCTGTAGGATTACAGGCTTACCAGACCCAAGAACTCAGGGATCGGGTAATCCTGGCGCCACCAATGTATTAAGATTTGGCAGTAAAAGAATAGCTGCAATTGTTTTATTATCTGATGGCCTAAAAGGTGCAATTCCAGTACTTTTTGCAAGCTATCAAGGTTTAACATTGTTTGAAATTTGCTTGGTAGCTTTTTTTGCCTTTTTGGGTCATGTGTATCCTGTATTCTTTCATTTCAAGGGCGGTAAGGGTGTAGCTACCTATCTTGGCGCACTAATAGCAGTAAATTATCTGG
>Ga0209019_1000743_pt1 | contig 16455 bp, 15 predicted proteins | sample METZYME_3_300m_FD_187549 | JGI IMG/M metagenome (GOLD analysis project Ga0209019, IMG submission 187549) | Marine microbial communities from oxygen minimum zone in mesopelagic equatorial Pacific - METZYME_3_300m (SPAdes) (version 2) | ecosystem: Environmental > Aquatic > Marine > Oceanic... | reverse complement strand
CGCATTGACGGCTCGGGCGGGAAGATGTACTCGTTCTGAGCGATGAATTCCTTGAGAATATCGTTTTGGATGGTGCCGCCCAGTTGACCCAGAGAGGCGCCCTGTTTCTCAGCCAAGGCGATGTACATGGCCCAGATGATGGCCGCCGGGCTGTTGATGGTCATCGATGTGGTGATCTGGTCTAACCTGATTCCCTGGAAGAGAGTTTCCATGTCGGCCAAGGAAGAAACGGCCACACCGCAGGTGCCGAACTCGCCCGCCCCCCGGGGGTCGTCGGTGTCGTAGCCGTAGAGGGTGGGCATGTCAAAGGCGACACTCAGGCCGGTCTGTCCCTGCCCCAAGAGGAACTTGAAACGGGCGTTAGTCTCCTCAGGCAGGCCGAACCCAGCGAACATACGCATGGTCCAGAGCCGTCCGCGGTATCCGGAAGCATGGATACCTCGCAGATACGGGAATTCTCCAGGCAGCCCTCGGTCGGCTAAATAGCTCCCTCCCGAGATATTCTCCGGGGTGTAAACCTGGTCCACGTCCACCTGGGAGGGTGTCTTGAACGAAGGTTTACGTTGTGCGGAAGGATCCTGCTTATCACGCCAACGGGCACTCTGTTCCCGCAGTTTGTCCAGGTCTTTAGGGGAGTTCAAGGGTTACCTCTGGTTCGCCGTCTAATGCCGAATCAACCGAAATCCAGTCTACGCAGAGGCCGAATGGGTGTCAACGAAGCAGAGCTACACTACATTCAACAATCAGAATGCGGGCCGTTATTGGTGTGCCCCGTCGAACCACCGCCAGGGGTGGAGCTGGTTCCCTTTAAACAATAAACTAACTGATACGCGCCCTCCGACGAGGTCAGGACAAACGGATACAAGCTCTGGTCGATTCCCAAGCCAATCGTTATCCCAGTCTCTCCCGTATAAACGCGCCCGACTCCTCGATGGACTGCCGGCCCTCGGGTAGGATGGAGGCAAAGGCCTGCCACACGTGGACCATGTCATCCCATATCTTGAGGGTGGCTTCCACGCCGGCCCTTTTCGCAGCTTCCACCAGTCGGCTTGAGTCGTCTAGCAGGGTTTCCACGGAACCAACGTGGACCAACAGAGGAGGGAGTCCGCGCAGGTCGGCGTGCAGAGCAGAAGCCAAGGGGTGTTTCGGGTCAGCGCCTCCCAGGTAGGACTGGGCCCTGGCAGATAGACCGCCGTATTTGACGAAGTCGTCCAAGTGGTCGTTGGCTACCATGGACTCACCAGTGCACTCCAGATCCACCCAGGGGGAAAAACATACCCCGGCGGCCGGCATGGGAATCCCGCCGTCCCTGGCAGCCAGCAAGACTGATAGAACCAGTCCGCCGCCAGCCGAGTCTCCGGCGAGAACGATATTAGACGGCTCGAACCCATGGCCCAGCGCCCAGTTGTAGGCAGCGATGGAGTCATCCACGGCCGCCGGGAAGGGGTGTTCCGGGGCCAGCCGATAGTCGACCCCCAAGGCCGCTGCGCCGGAGGCACGAGACAGCCGGGAAATGAGGTCCTGGTGCGTGGTGGAAGAGCAGGTCGCGTAGGCCCCGCCGTGGTAGTAGATGATCAGCCGGTTCTGTGGGACGTCCGGGGCGGTAATCCATTGGCAGGGAACGCCGGCGGCGTCTACATCAAATACCGTTACATCAGAAGGGGGTGTGAATCCGCCCAAAGCTTGGTCTAGGACTGCCCGAGCCTCGTGGATGTCAGCGGGAGGCTTGGCCCTGATGGCCTTCATGATGCCGATGACGTGGTCTAGTTCGGGAGAAGATGCCACTGTTAAAGACCGCTCCTGGTAAGCAATTTCAAAATTTAACGATCCATCTATCCGCTCATCCCGAGCCTGCCAGAGGATGCGCATCAGTCAAGTCGCCTTCCGAAAGCGAAATAATCCATACACAGCGGTGGTTCGACAGGCTCACCACGGCCGGGTCTGGCAATCCTCAAGTATTAAGAGTCCGTGAGCCGGACGAAACGGCGTTTACCCACCTTAAGTACGTCGCCGGGTTGCAGCATGTAACCAGCTTCGCCGCCAGTCATCTGCTGGGGGTCTCCGCCCTGGGACATCCTCTCAACTGCTCCTTGGGACAGCAGCCGTTTGACCTGAGCCTTGCTGGGGGCCAGGCCTGCCGCTAGCATCAAATCATCAACTCGGACCTCATTGCCCCCGGCCACGCCTTGGCTCCGGAGTTCTGCCAGGGACATCTCGGGGATGTCGGTGGGCAAGTCTCCGCCTTGCACCACCCGTTCGAAGTGGGCCTGGGCTGCATCTGCCGCATCGCTGTCGTGGAACTGTCTGGTCACATCCCAGGCGAGGCGCTTCTTGGGCTCCATGGGGTTCAGGGCTTTACTTTCCAGGGCCTTAGAAATGTCCGCCAACTCCGCCATGGGGACGTCGGTCAGATACTCGAAGTAGGACATAAGCTGACCATCGGACACCGACATGAGCTTGCCATACATGTCCAAAGAGGGTTCGTCCACCGCCACATAGTTATCGAGGCTCTTGCTCATCTTCTGGACACCATCGGTGCCCACCAAGATTGGCATCATGAAGCATTGCTGGGGAGTCTGGCCCATCATTCCTTGCAGCTCTCGGCCGACCAGTAGGTTGAACATCTGGTCCGTACCCCCGAACTCAACGTCGGCCTCGATGACCACTGAGTCATACGCCTGCAGCAGCGGGTAGAGTAACTCGGTGATGGCGATGGGTTTCTGGTCAGCGAAACGGGCAGCGAAATCGGCCCGCTGTAGGAACTGGGCCACGGTAAAGCGGCCGGTCAGTTCGATGACTTTGGCCAGGTCGAACTTGCCGAACCATTCGCTCTGGTACATGACCTCGGCGCGGCTTTCGTCCACCACCTTGAAAAACTGCCGGAGGTAAGACTGCGCGTTCTCCAAGACCTGCTGGTGGGAGAGCATGGTACGAGTTGCCGATTGGCCGCTAGGATCGCCGATCTGGGCGGTCCAGTCGCCGACGATCAGTATCACCTGGTGCCCCAGTTCCTGAAACTGGCGCAATTTTCGGAGACCGACCACGTGGCCCAGATGGATGTCAGGGCGGCTGGGGTCGAAGCCCATCTTCAGGCGGAGTCTTTTTCCGCTTCGCAGTAGCCGAACGAATTCTTCTTTGGAGATGATCTCGCTGACGCCGCGCCCGAGCACCGATTCCAATTCTTCGGGGCTTATCTTGCCGGGCCTGGTCATCCTAGGCGCTCCGGTCCAGAACCTGGCGGCAGTCGTACACGTCCCGATTGATCTGGTTAATCAGGGCGTCCAATCCGTCGAATTTCTCCTGGTCTCTGACCTTGGTTATGAACTCCACACCCATAGTTTTCCCGTAAAGGTCCTCACTGAAGTCCATGACGAAGACTTCCACCAGCCTTTGTGTTAAGTCGAACGTCGGGCGGACCCCGATGCTGGTAGCGGCCTGGTGACGCTTTCCATCGATGATGGCCCAAGTCGCGTAGATGCCATCACCGGGCAGCAGCAACTGGGAGTCAACGTCCAGGTTGGCGGTAGGAAAACCCAGGGTGCGGCCCCGCTGGTCCCCGACCACCACGGTCCCAGAGAGTAGGTGGTTCCGGCCTAGCAGTTCGGGGCAGACCGCCATGTTTCCGTTGGCCACCTCGTCGCGGATGCGCCGGCTCTTCACTGGTTGGCCTTCGATCTCTAAGGGTTCCACCGAGCGGGCCCAGAAGCCCAATTCCTCACCCTGTTTCTGCATGAATCCCAGGTCGCCTTGGCGGTCCTTGCCCAGGGCGGAGTCGGGACCCAAGACCAGTCCTTTCATATTCAGAGATTCGGTCAACATCTTGGCGAAATCAGCGGCGGACACCTCAGCCAATTCGAGGGTGAATTCCAGGCAGACCACCGACTCGATGTCCTGCTGTTTGATCAAGTCTACGCGTTGGTCCAGCGTGGTAAGGTAACTAGGCTCGGTGCCGGGCCTGAGGACGGTTATTGGCCGGTTGGAGAAAGTGATAACCGTGGAGACATATCGGTCGCCGGCCAATTCGACCAGCTGGCGCAGCAGGTGCCGGTGCCCCTGGTGCACGCCGTCGAAGACCCCGATGGTGACAACGGTCTCTTTGCTGGACGCGGCGTTGGCCAAACGTTGGCGAAAGTTCATTCCTGGTTAGTTCTCAAGACGATGTTGGCTGGGGTGTAAAGTGGCTGTTTTAGGCGTAAAACAACGGTATTCTAGTGGCCTGGATGTTAGCACAGGCACGATTTAGCGTCAAATTGAAAGGGAGTTCCGGCCCGGGTCCAGCGATACGATCATAAGCCGGTTTTTGGACTCAAATCATTAAGTCGGTATCTACCATATTCTCAAAAAAATATAAAATTCGTCAAAATTGAGGAGCAATTTACTAGGAATGGTGATTGACATTATGTATAATTTGAGCTTACCAGGCACATGCGTGCAGCAGGTCTAGACACATGCGTGTAGCAGGTGGAAATGAGAAAGGCCGACGGCTCAAAGGGGCCGTCAGTCCCGGCACCCGCGCCACTACAGCGCGGGTAAGGGCGGCCATCTTTAACATTTTAGGCCCTGAACAATACCAGGGTGGAAGGGTGTTGGACCTTTTCGCAGGGTCCGGCAGCCTGGGCATTGAGGCTTTAAGCTATGGAGCGGGCTGGGCAGATTTCGTGGAGTGGGACCGGCGGCAGAGCTCCGTCATTACCAGTAATCTTGAGACCACCGGCCTTGCCACCCAAGGTCACGTCCACCGATTGGACGTGCTGCGGGCGCTCCAAACTCTGCCCGGAGCCTACAACCTGGTACTACTGGACCCTCCCTATGAGACGGATGGCTTGGACAGTCTCCTGGAGAAGATCGCTTCCCAGGCAGGACTAGTTGTTGATGGCGGCGTGGTGATTGCGGGGCATTCCAAGCGCAAGGTTCTAAAGCAAACTTACGGACCCCTTCGATTAACTTCACATCGCCAGTATGGAGACAACGTGGTCGATTTTTTTGTTTACGAGCGAGATTCAGATGTATCCGAGCCGCAAGAAGCTCTTGAGGGCCCGCATAAGGGTGAAGACGGGAGCCTATCATGGTAACCGCGCTATATCCGGGCAGCTTTGACCCGGTGACCGTGGGCCATGTGGACATAGTATCCAGGGCCGCGAACCTCTTCGACAAGCTGGTTGTAGCGGTCTACGATACGCCTTCAAAAAATCTGCTCTTCACCACCGATGAGCGGGACCAGCTTATGAAGGATGCGTGCAGTCACCTTCCAAACGTGGAAGTCACCAGGTTCTCGGGCCTGGTGGTTCAGTACGCAATCGACATCGGAGCGGGGGTGATAGTCAGGGGGCTGAGAAGCGGTTCTGACTTTGAATACGAATTCGACATGGCATTCATGAATCGAAGGCTAGAGCCGGAAGTGGACCTAGTCTGCTTCATGACCTCTCAGGATTACATGTTCGTTAGTGCCAGTTTGCTCAAGGAGGTAGCCAAACTTGGTGGGGACATCACAGAGATGGTCCCGCCCAACGTAGCACAGGCGGTTTATTCTAAATTTGAGTTACCGGTCGGAGAAGGGTAGTGGCCGGGTAGGGGTGCGATCATCGATATCATAAACATCATCGACCGTTTGGAAACTCTGGTCGAAACAAGCAAGACAGTCCCGGTTAGCGGAAACATCCTGGTGGACAGGAAAAAGATTATGGAGTTGGTGGATCAGTTGCGTCTCACGATTCCTGAAGAGATCCGTTCGGCTGAGGACGTGCTGTCCCAGAAGGATCAGATTCTAAACACGGCCGCCAACGACGCCCGGCGGACCAAGTCGATGGCCGAAGACGAGCTTCGGGACCGGCTGAACTCCAACGAGTTGGTCACCCAGGCGGAAACACGGGCCGCCGAAACCGTCAGGGACGCCGAAGAGCGGATCACCCGGATGCTCCAACAATCGGAAGCTGAGGCCCTGTCCCGGAGGACCGAAGCCGACGCCTACGCTTTACGTAGTCTGCGGGCCATGGAAGTTGAATTGGGCAAACTAGCCGGGTCCGTCCGGAAGGGCATCGAGGTCCTGGCTGAGCAGACGGCGAATAGCATGAACGGCCGCCGCTACCCCGAGGAAGAAGAAGCTGCCGCGGGCATGCTTCGTTAGCTTTCGCCCGGCGCCCATTCTTCAGTAACTAAAGAAACGCACCGTGGATTCCGGCTTCCGCCGGAATGACGAGGGAACTACGTTTGTCTCTTTTCGGATGGCTTACGAAGAACCGTGGCCCTCTCCCATGTGTGTGTGAGAGGATCAATTTCCAATCAAGGGCTAGCTGCCATTAGAGACCAGGCCTTGAAAGTAGCCACGCATGGAGTCGTTGAGTTCGCCCAGTCTCTTGGCGACAAGATGGTTCACGGTCCCTTCGGGGTACACTCCATTGTCATTGGCTTCTCCGGCGGGAACGCCCGTTAGGACTTCAAGGCCCTCATCGATGGTCTTGACGGCATAAATGTGGAACATCCTTTCCCTAATGGCTTCCACCACATCATCCCTAAGCATCAGGTTCTTGACGTTCTGGTGCGGGATAACCACCCCCTGTGCGCCGGTGAGACCATTGGCCGCCCGGCACACGTCGAACATCCCTTCGACTTTCTGATTGACGCCGCCGATGGGCTGTATTTCGCCCTTCTGGTTCACCGATCCGGTGGCGGCGATATCTTGGCGAAGGGGCAAATCCGACAGGCTAGAGGCTATGGCGTAGAGCTCCGTCGATGATGCGCTGTCACCGTCCACACCATCATAGGACTGCTCGAAGGCGATACTGGCCGACAGAGTAAGGGGCCGGTCCTTTCCAAATTTCGCGCCCAGGTACCCGCTCAGTATCAGGATGCCTTTGTTGTGGGTGCGGCCGCTCATGTCGGCTTCCCTTTCAATATTTATGAAACCTTCCCGGCCAGCGAAGGTCTGGACGGTGATCCGGGAAGGGCGGCCAAAGCTGAAGTCGCCCAAGTCGTAGACGGCCAGCCCATTGATCTGTCCCACTTTTTCACCGGTAACATCCAGCAGCAACGAGCCGTCGGAGATCATCTCCTGGAGCCGTTCTTCCACCAGGTTCAACCGGTAGACCTTATGGTTGATGGCCTGTTGAACGTGGTGGCCCTGGACCAATCTTGCATCGTCTTTACGGGCCCAGTAATCGGCCTCGATCAGTAGGTCCTTGATCTGCCCGAACCTGGTCGACAGCTTGGTCTGATCTGACACTAGGCGGGCGCCGAATTCCAAGACCCTAGCCGCCCCTCCGGTCTCGAACGCCAACAGGTCCTCCTCCTCACAGGTGCGGCAGATGAAGGCGCAGTAGGCCATCATATTCTCTTCGTTAAGCTCGAATCGGTGGTCGAACTCGGCCTTCACCTTGAACAGGTCCCAGAAATCTTCGTTGTCAGAGGAAGTCAGAAGGCGGTAGATGCTCTCGTCTCCAGTGACGATAACCTTCAAGTCCAGAGGCACCGCCTCGGGCCTAAGCCCCTGAGGGATGAACAGCCCTGACTGCTCGGCGGGATCTTCCAGCCGGGCTTCCTGGTTGCGGATGGCCCTCTTTAGGCCTTCCCAAGCGCCGGGTGCCATCAGGACATCGCGCGCGTTCAATACAAGGTAGCCACCGTTGGCAAGGTGCACGGCGCCGGGTTTCAGCATGCCATGATCGCTGACGTTGGTTCCCATCAAGGTCCGGCGTTCGATACGGCCGAACAGGTTGCCCCAGTTGGGGTTGGGCTCGATGATGATGGGCAGTTTCTCCACACCACTGTTATCCACCAGCACGTTCAGCTCAAAGGGTAGGAAAGGGTTTATCGCGAGGGCAGCACCACCTGCAGCCGGGCCTGGTGGCATTCCGGGTGTCCCGGGCACCCCCGGCATCACGGGCTTGGGGGCTTCCGATTCTTTGAAGTAATTGATGTTGTTCAGGACATACTCGCCCAGGTCGGACAGGAATTGTTGCATCTCTGGGATGTCCTGCGAGAGGGCGTGCAGCTCGAAGAAGACTTGGTCGATCAGTTGGTCCCCGGCGCTACGCTCCAGGTCCTGTAGGACTTGAGCCGAGGCTTTCTCCAATTCCCTGATCTTAGCCATTGTATCTTGAGTCTGCTGCATCAATTGTGCCCGGACTTGGTCTATGGTCTGTTTCTGTTCGGATTCCAAAGCCTGGTACTCCTCTGGAGTCATGGGCCGGCCCTCGGTTAATGGGAAAATGGTGATCCCGTTGGACGTAAGCTGGACTGTGAAATTAGCCTCCTGCCCAGCCTGCTCCAGACCGTTCATAAATTCCTGAGTCTCCTTGCGGTCAGTCTCCTCATGGCCACGGACTTGGGCCTCGAATTCCTCGCTCTTGAGGGCCTTGGGAATCTCCTCTTCAAGGGTGCGCAGCGCAGCGGAGAGTTGCAGGCGGTAGACCTTGCCGGTGCCCTTGGGGAGCCGAATGGATTTGGGCCGGTCGGGGTCTTCGAAGTTGTACACGTAAGCCCAGTCGCTAATGGGCCGACGCTTCTTCTGGTTGTCCAAATCGTCGACGATGCTTTGCAGGTGAGCCTTGATGGCGCTAGTTTTTCCCGTGCCGGTCAGGCCGGTTACGAACAGGTTGTACCCGGGCTTATCGACCTCCAGGCCGAAGCGAATTGCTTCTTGGGCTCGGTCCTGGCCGATGAAATGGTCAAGAGGGGTTAATTCGTCGGTGCACTGGAAGGCAAATGTCTCCAGGTCCCGGTTCCAGGTGGTCTGGTCCCAGTTCACTCGGAATCTAGACGCCACATCGGCGCCAGTTCCGCCGTTCTTGCTCCTAGGCATTAAGTCCTCCGGGGGACGTCGGCAGGATAAATATCATGTTCATCCGTCTGCAGGACATCATTATACAATCAGAGTCGATCTGAGTAGAGGTAGTTCGGGCGTAGTACTGGTGGGGTCCGATGTGCCGCCTAAGTTGAGCGCAACAGGACGCATACGGTCTGCCTGTCAGCTTCTTTCCATTTAAGATTCCCTTTATGTCGACCTAGGTTCAAGCTGGGTGTTATCGGGCGAAAACTGGACATAACCTGGAGTCTCTCCAGTCACGAATCACGCGTGACTCGGGTTGACATGCAATTTGCGCTAGGACTACAATTTTCCAGAGCGACGGACGAATTTCGGAGGCCACCACATTCAATGCTCGAGATGACCGTAGACAGCATCCGGGTCAGTCCCCAGAATTATCAGCGTGTCGTGATTCTCAAAGAGAAAGAATCAGACCGGTATCTTCCTATCTGGATCGGACCGGCAGAAGCCGACGCTATTGCGGTAAAACTCCAAGATTTGAGCGTGCCCCGACCTCTGACCCACGACCTGCTGGGAACTATAATCGACTCTCTGGGCGGGGCCATCGACCATATCCTGGTGAGTGGCCTCCAGAATGACACCTTCTACGCCAAGATCACCATCCAGTCGAACGGCGAGTCCAAAGAGATCGATTGTCGGCCCAGTGACGCCGTGGCGCTGGCGGTCAGGGCCAAGGTACCGATCTTCGCCGATGAAGAGGTCCTGAACAAGGCGGGAATCCATCTGGACAAGGAAACGGGCAAACCGCTGGGGCAAGAAACCGCCGCCGGCGGCCCTCCCGGTGAAGGTTCCAAGGCTGACAATCCGCCGGAAGTGAAGCCGGAAGAGCTAAAAAGCATGTCCGCATTCACAGATTTCATCGACTCTCTTGACCTTGAGGACTTTGGCAAACAATCCGGCGCCCGCTAAAGACCGGGAACAAACAAGGAGCGACTCACAGCCCTGTCGATAGTTCGGCGGGGTCGTTTTACGTGTAAGAGGGCAACGATATTCGTAATACCAAGCCTAATTGACTTTTACAATACCCGGTGATAACATCCGAACCGCTCTGGCGAAGACATGAATCTGATGCTCTTGGCCCTACGCCTAACAGGGCTCGGATGGTACATTGCCATCTGCATTGTAATTGGGGTCGTAGGGGGCCTAGGTCTAGATAAGTTAGCGGGTACCGTTCCCCTATTCACACTCTTGGGAACGGTACTGGGCAGTGCCGTTGCGTTTTGGGGACTTTATAAAATGGTACACCCTGTCCTCTACGGAATTAAATCCGGCAAATCCACCGACGATAACGGAGGAGAACACTAGTGCCGACTGGCGCCGTGGCCAAAAAATTACTCCTGTTGACAGGAGTAGGTCTGGTTGCGTTGCTGCTGGTTGGTTTCATCTTCGGGGCTGTCGGTTCCGCGATGTTTGGTTGGGGCCAATTATTGGACAAACCGGAAATTCATCTTCCACCACAGCCAATCTTCCCCGCTGAGGTCCGCGACGAACACCTTGGGCTCTTGCATGTGGCCGGTGAGACTAGCGGAGAGGAAGAAGCGCACTTTTCACCTCTCGGCGCCACCGAGATCGCGGTAACCAATACGCTCCTCTCCTCTTGGTTCACCACTATAGTCTTGATTCTTATCTTCGTGACAGCGGCACGCCGGCGCTCCGTGATTCCAGGACGATTCCAAGGGTTTGTCGAGACCATGATTGAAGGTGTTTTAGGGTTTGCCACCAGCGTGTTGGGACCCCAGATGGCCCGGCGTACCTTCCCAATAGTGGCAACGATATTTTTTTTCGTGCTGTTCAACGCCTGGTTAGCGTTGCTTCCCTTCTACCAATTTCTGGGCTTCACCCAAGACGGCGAGATCAAAGCCCATTTTCTCCGTTCCGCAGGCACAGACATCAACATGCCGCTGGCTCTAGCCTTGATATCTTTTGTTTTTGTTGAATACTGGGGGTTCCGGTCAGGCGGCTTCGGCTACCTGAAGAAATTCTTCCAACTGGGCAAAATATTCCGAGGTAAACCGTCCGGTCTTATCGACGCATTCGTGGGATTCTTGGAATTAACCAGCGAATTCGTCCGCATGGTCAGCTTCACCTTCCGGCTCTTTGGCAACATGACGGCCGGCGAGATTCTGGTGGTGATGATCACTTTCTTGGTGCCGTTCGTCGCCACGCAGTTCGTGTTCGGACTGGAATTGCTGGTAGGCCTGATTCAAGCAGTGATCTTCGCAGGTTTGACCTTAGTATTCCTGTCGGTGGCCACCACGCATGGCGAGCACTAGGTAAAAAAGCTAAATACCCGGACCCCTGAAGGATGGCCGGGTTTGAAAGATAGATATTAAAAGGGTCAGGAGGAGAACAGTAATGGAATTGGTTCTGTTGCAAATGGCTGATGAAGCACTGAAATTCAGCGAACTAGGCAAATTCATCGGGGCTGGCATTGCCATCGGTCTCGGTGTAATCGGCCCAGGAATCGGCATCGGGATTCTGGGAGCGGGGGCCATGGGAGCCATCGGTAGGAACCCTGAAGCCGCAGGTGCAATCACGACAAACATGATCTTGGCCATCGCGTTCGCAGAGGCGTTGGGCATTTACGCACTGATTACGGCCGTGATCCTACTATTCGTGGTCTAGCATGGTACTGCTAGGAGTAACCGAGCTAGGGGTAAATCTACCTAGCCTAGTCGCATACTTAGTCAACTTCATCCTCTTACTGGGCATCCTTGGCGTCTTCGCCTACAAGCCCCTGATGCGGATGCTGGACGAGCGGACAGAGCGGATCCGGGAAAGCCTCGAAGCGGCCGACCTGGCACGGCAGGAAGCTGCCACCGCCCAAGAGGCCATTCAGGAGCAGATCACCGAGGCCCGGCGTGAAGGTCAGCGGATCATGGACCAAACACGGGAAGCGGCCGAACGCTTCAGGACCGAGGAAATGGAAAAGGCGCGCCTGGAGGCTGAGGCATTCGTGGAACGGGCAAAAGCGGACATCGAAAGGGAGCGGGACACCGCCCTTCAAGAGGTTCGGGCCAGTTTCGGTGACCTGGCAATCACCGCGGCCGAGCGGGTGATCCGAAGTTCTCTGGATCGCACCGCCCATGAGACCCTCATCGCCCAGGTTTTGGAAGAAGGCGAAACCCTGAGAAGGAATTAAGGGGACCAATGGCCCAGCAACTCTCAGGACAACGTTACGCACGGGCCATTTTCGAACTGGCCCTGGAGAACAACCTGGCCGAACAGTGGGGCGAGGACTTGGCAGTGGTGGCCGAGGCGTTTCAAGATGCTGATTTCACCGCTCTCTTGAAACACGCCGATATGTCCGCCGTGGGCAAGCTAGCGGCTACCGCAACGGTGCTGGCCGGGGTCGACGCTATGGTGCGTAACCTGGTTGACCTGTTGGTGTCCAAGAACTCGGTGGACTCCATCGCCGGCGTGTATTCGGGTTACACCGCATTGCTGGACCGGCACTTGGGGCGACAGCGGGTTGTGATCACCACTGCGGTGGCGTTGGAAAGCGCCGAGACCGACCGCATCAATAGCTTCGTGACCAGCCTCGTTCAGCAAGAAGTGGTATTGACGACCCGGGTCGATGAATCGATCCTGGGCGGTCTGGTGATACAGATCGGCGACCGGCTGCTGGATGGCAGCACCAAAGCCCGGCTGGACGGGCTACGAAACCGTTTGCACACGGAGATTGCGGCCTCGGCGTAGCAATCCCAGTTTAATTCCGGATTAATCGTTAGTTAAAAGGAGTACCTCTGATGGCGACCAGAGGACAGGACATAGTCTCGCTTATCAAGCGTCAAATCGAAGAGTTTGGGGGAGATCTAACCCTGGTCGATGTGGGCACGGTTGTCCAGGTGGGCGACGGTGTCGCCAGCATCCAAGGGTTACAGGGAGTCCGCTCCAATGAATTGCTGGATTTCGGGGATGACGTTCTCGGTCTAGCGCTGAACTTGGAATCAGACATCGTCGGCGCAGCCATCTTGGGCGACCCCAACGCTGTGAAAGAAGGCCAACGGGTACAATCCACCGGCAGGATCATCGAAGTCCCCGTGGGCGAAGCTCTCATTGGACGTGTGGTTGACCCCTTGGGCCGGCCCCTGGACGGCAAAGGCCCGGTGGCAACTACCGGCACCCGTTCCGTTGAGAAGGTGGCCCCCAACGTGGTTTCCCGCCAGTCTGTCGACCAGCCGGTGCAGACCGGCATCAAAGCCGTCGACTCGATGATTCCCATCGGCCGCGGCCAGCGGGAACTAATCATCGGCGACCGCTCCACCGGCAAGACCGCCATCGGCCTGGATACGATCATCAACCAGAAGGGCGGGGACCTGACCTGCATCTATGTAGCCATCGGCCAGAAACAGGGGAAGGTAGCCCAAGTCGTGGGTTCCCTGGAAGCCGCAGGTGCCATGGAGCACACCATCGTCGTCACTGCCGGAGCTTCTGACTCAGCTCCTCTGCAATACATCGCACCCTACGCCGGCTGCGCTATGGCCGAAGAGTTCATGGACCAGGGCAAAGACGTCCTCATCGTCTATGACGACCTGACAAAACACGCCTGGGCGTACCGTCAGATGTCGCTGTTGCTGCGCCGTCCGGCCGGCCGCGAAGCCTACCCCGGAGACATATTCTACCTACACAGTCGTTTGCTGGAGCGGTCTGCCCGGCTGGACGAAGCCAGCGGCGGCGGTTCCATTACTGCCCTGCCTATAATCGAGACCCAAGCGGGCGATGTTTCTGCGTACATACCGACTAACGTAATCTCGATCACTGACGGCCAGATATACCTGGAGCCCGAGTTGTTTAACTCCGGCATACGTCCGGCGGTAAACGTAGGACTGTCGGTATCCCGTGTGGGCGGCGCGGCCCAGACCAGAGCCATCCGCAAGGTCGCCGGCCAGCTTCGGCTTGCCTTGGCCCAGTACCGCGAGTTGGCTACATTCGCCCAGTTCGGCACCGCCGACTTGGACGCCGCCACTAGGGCCCAGTTGGCACAAGGGCAGTTGGCCACCGAGGTGCTAAAGCAAGCTCAGTACGTGCCGCTATCGCTGGCGGATGAAGTGGTCGTCCTGTTCGCGGTTAACGAAGGCCTGATGGAGGATGTGGAGATCGAGAAGGTAGGAGCGTTCCAGGACCAGCTCCTGCGCTACGTCGCGGGTTCCCACTCTGACATCCTTACCGCTATCACCGAGTCCAAGGACATCTCGGACGAAGTGTCGGCCAACCTGACCAAGGCGATCAACGATTTCAAGCCGACATTCACCGGCTAGCACTTGATTGGACGAGAAATCAATAGATGCCAAGCGTTAGAGACATAAGACGGCGTATCCGCAGCGTGGATAACACGGCCAAAGTGACCAACGCCATGTCACTTATCGCCGCCTCAAAGATGCGGCGCGCTCAGAACTCCGTGCTTGAGGGCCGGCCTTATTCGGTCAAAATTCAGGAAGTGATTGCCCATTTAGCCGCCCAGCCCATGGACGATGCGTCAAGCTCCCAGCCGTTACTGGCCATTCGCACCGTGGAAAGAGCCACGGTGTTGATGATTAGTCCCGATCGGGGTCTGTGTGGAGGCCTCCACGCCAACCTGAACCGGCGGGTGGGCCAATTCATATTGGAGCAACAAGTCCCGGTGCAGGCGATCGCCGTAGGCCGCAAGGGCCGCGATTTCATGGCCCGTACCAACCAGGACCTGCAAGCAACGTTCACCGACCTGGGAGAGGCGCCCCTTTTGGTGGACACCAATGCCATCTCGCACATGGTCATCGACTCTTACTGCGATGGCAAGACCGATGAGATTTACTTGGCTTACACGAATTTCGTCTCGACCATGGTCCAAGAGCCCGTTATTGAAAAACTTCTGCCCATCTCTCCGGCAGAGCTAAGTTCTGCGGAGAGAGTGGGCTACATCTACGAGCCCGACAACTTAGCCGTATTGCAGAATCTGCTTCCCCGTTTCGTGGAGATGCAGATCTACCACGCGATCTTGGAGGCCATAGCCAGCGAACAATCCGCCCGGATGGTCGCCATGAGGGCTGCCACCGACAATGCCAGCGAGCTTGCCGGAGACCTTACCTTGACCATGAACAAACTGCGGCAGGAAAGCATCACCAACGAACTCTTAGACCTCATTGGCGGCCAGATAGCCCTCGAAGGCTAATTGGACCTCCATAGCTAGCAAACCTCAGGAGAAGCTAATGGCAACCGGAAAAGTCGTCCAAGTAATCGGAACCGTCGTAGACATCGAATTTCCCGCGGACGAACTGCCAAATCTGTTCGACGCGCTCGAGTTGGATAATGTCGGGGAAAAGCTGGTGTTGGAAGTGCAGCAGCACGTGGGCAACAACTGGGTCCGTTGTTTGGCCCTAGGCGCCACCGACGGCCTGGCCCGCGGCGTGGAAGTTAACGACACCGGCCAGAAAGTGTCCGTTCCCGTGGGCCCTGAGACCCTGGGACGGCTGTTCGACGTCACCGGGACGCCACTGGATAATCTAGGTCCCGTTGAATCGGCCACTCAGTGGCCGATTCACCGCGACCCACCTTCTTTCGACGACCAGAACCAGACCGTTGACATCCTGGAGACTGGGATCAAGGTTTTCGACCTGATAACCCCCTTCATGAAGGGAGGCAAGATCGGTGCCTACGGTGGCGCCGGCGTAGGCAAAACAGTGATTATTCAGGAACTGATCCGCAACATTGGCGCAGTTCACCAAGGAGTTTCGGTGTTCGCCGGCGTTGGCGAACGGTCGCGGGAAGGCAACGATCTGTGGCACGAGATGCAGGACTCCGGCGTCCTGGCCAGCACCGTGTTGGTCTTCGGCCAAATGAACGAGTCCCCCGGCGTCCGGGCTCGAATCGGCTTGACCGGTCTAACCATGGCCGAATTTTTCAGGGACGAGCAGAACCAAGACGTGCTGCTCTTTGTTGACAACATTTACCGTTACATTCTGGCGGGCATGGAGGTTTCAGCTCTGCTGGGACGGATGCCCTCAGCCGTTGGTTACCAGCCGACCCTCAGCACCGAGATGGGCGCACTGCAAGAGCGCATCACCTCGACCAAGGCTGGCTCGATTACCTCGTTTCAGGCCATCTACGTGCCTGCTGACGACTACACCGACCCAGGCATCGTCACCACCTTCGGCCACCTGGACGGTGTGGTCTCCTTAGAACGGGCTCTGTCCGCCCAGGGCCTTTACCCGGCGGTGGATCCCTTGGCCTCCTATTCCAGGATCTTGGAGCCGGGCATCGTGGGCGAAGAGCATTACAACCTGGCCCGCGGGGTACAGCAGGTGCTGCAGCGCTACAAGGACCTGCAGGACATCATCGCCATTCTGGGCATCGAAGAACTTTCAGAAGAGGACAAGCTGACCGTGTTCCGCGCCCGGAAGATTCAGCGCTTCCTGACCCAGCCGTTCTTCGTCGCCGAGACCTTCACCGGCCAGTCGGGCAAGTACGTGCCGCTTCGGGAGACGGTGCGAGGCTTCCAGGAGATCCTGTCCGGCCAACACGACGACCTGCCCGAGCAAGCGTTCTACATGGTGGGAACCATCGATGAGGCGATTGAGAAGGCCGCAGAGATGGCAGCCCAAGGGTAACTAGTTTGGCATAACTACACTTAGCGGATTGACAATAGAGAGCTCCAT
>Ga0209019_1000742_pt1 | contig 16465 bp, 16 predicted proteins | sample METZYME_3_300m_FD_187549 | JGI IMG/M metagenome (GOLD analysis project Ga0209019, IMG submission 187549) | Marine microbial communities from oxygen minimum zone in mesopelagic equatorial Pacific - METZYME_3_300m (SPAdes) (version 2) | ecosystem: Environmental > Aquatic > Marine > Oceanic... | reverse complement strand
TATTTCATGGTAGACGAATTTCAAGATACAAATGTAGCCCAGTATTCGATTGCCAAAATGATAACTGAAACTTCCAGAAACTTATGCGTTGTGGGAGATCCCGATCAATCGATTTACTCTTGGCGTAATGCAGACATTAGGAACATATTAAGTTTCCAAAGTGATTTCCCAGAAGCTAAAATCCTACCTTTGGAACAAAACTATCGCTCCTCTCAAAATATTCTGAGTGCCGCAAAAAATGTAATTGCACAGAATAAACAACGAGTAGAAAAAAATTTATGGACTAGTAACGATAAGGGGAGTTTAATATCACTTGATGAAGCCTATGACGAAGAAGAAGAGGCCCGAAAAGTAATAAAAGAAATACAACGACTTGCCGATAATGGAGAATACTCCTTATCTGATTTCGCTGTTATGTATCGGGTAAACGCCCAATCGAGATCATTTGAAATGGGTTGTCAAAGATTCGGAGTTCCTTATCAGATTGTGGGAGGTATTAAGTTTTATCACAGGCGGGAAATTAAAGACATCACTTCATATCTGAGAGTGGTATTAAATCCCGATGACGATATAAGTATAGGGCGAATAATAAATGTGCCCCCAAGGGGTATTGGCCAAAGAACCCTTTCAGAAATAAGCAGAGTGGCTAGGCAAACCGACAAATCTCTGTATGAGTCAATTAAGGCCATAAGCTCTGCAGATGAAGTTTCGCATCAATTAGGTAATAGAGCTATAAATTCTCTGAACCAATTTATATCTTGCATCGATCAGATCAAAAATGCCTCCTCCGAATTAGATATTATGCAATTAATCGATATCACCATGTCAGAAACCGGGTACAGGAAATATATTAACAACGATGAAAACGCGGAAGAGCGTCTAGAAAACATACAGGAATACAGAAATTCTTCCAGAGAGTATTCCTCTGTACCTGCATTGGAGGGATTAGTCGGCTTCCTAGAAGGAATTACTTTGATATCTGATATTGATACTTTGGAAGATGATACCGACTCAATCACATTAATTACCTTGCACCAATCTAAAGGTCTAGAATTCCCCATCGTCTTCATCACGGGTATGGAGGAGGGCCTCCTACCTCATATACGATCGCTCGATTCAGGGAGTCCAGAAGAATTAGAAGAGGAACGAAGATTATTTTACGTAGGACTGACCAGAGCCGAACAAAAATTATTTTTGACCCGGGCATTTCGCCGAGGATTTAGAGGAAGCTACGAACCCACGGTACCATCTCGATTCTTATCCGATATCCCCGCCTCATCGCTAATTAATAACCTCCCGAATAATAAATCGTCTAAACCCAGACCCGAGACTCCAGAAAACATTCTTGATTTCAGAAGAGATCAATCAAGAAGAAGAACACCTAGCCAAGTTACCACTAATACATCGAACACAGACAGGTCGGTATCAAAGCCAATACGAAAGAAAAAAATAGTTAACAAGATAAACATATCCAAGTCCAACGAGGGCCCTAAATTTCAAATTGGTGACAAAGTGATACACGGACAATTTGGCAATGGAATAGTAATGGCCTGTGATCCATCTGGAGACGATCTACAAATCACGGTAGCCTTCAAAGATGGAGGCGGGATCAAAAAGCTACTACAAAGCCTTGCAAAGCTCAAAAAAAATTAATGACTAGCTTTGAAGCATTGGTTTCTAAAATTGAACGAATCGCAAAAAATAAACCGCACATAATTATAGGAATTACGGGGTTTGGAGGATCAGGTAAATCACATATAACAAATAGGCTGAGAGACCATTTTGGTATTAATGACAATCAGATTGTTCGAATTGATAATTTATATGGCCCAAATCCGAAAGGACCAAGCATATTTGATCAAAGTGATTGGAATCTTATAGAACATATTCTTGAAAACTCAAGTGCTGGCAAGAGAATTAGATATCAGGGAAAGGACCATAAAGGAAAGGTTTTATATTTTGACGAAGATCTACCAAAAATAGTTATTTTCGAGGGAATAAGACTACTGCAGCCAAAGTTTAGTCAATATTTTGACATAAGTGTATGGATTGACTGTCCTCAAGATTTCGCCATCGAACGTGCGAAGGCTAGAGATCGCTCACAAGGAGAAGATGAAGAAACCGTAGGTGGTTGGGATACTGATTGGGGACCAAAGGACAAAAAATATTTCGACACCTATAGACCTGATCAATTGGCGAACTTTATCTACAAGGATTATCAATAAGTGAGCAAAAAGATTTACAGTTTATCCGATTCCTAGAAACCGGTTGATCGAATGCCTAATTATAGAAGGTGAGGAATATGCCAATAGATAACTCTTCATTCACCTGCCTTCTTGACACCTTTTGCCACTCTCCATAAACTTTCAGAAAATCAAACTTAACTATGAAGTAATTCATAAAGGTTAATGGGAGAAACGAAGTGTCTGAATCAGTAATAACACAAGAAATGAAAGATGCGATCGGAGTTGAATCCGAGCCAGTAGTGAATGACGTTGAAAAAGGAGCAATAATTAAGTTTGCCCAAGCCATAGGAGATGAGAGTCCAGTCTTCAATGACGAAGATGCCGCTCGTCAAACAAAGTACGGAGGCCTAATAGCCCCACCGACCTTTTTAAGATCAATGAGACTAGGCGCGGCAAGGGTCACCGTAACTAGTCCATACCCAGCCAACTTGGATGGGGGGAGTGAATGGGAATATTTTGAGCCAGTAAGACCAGGTGATCGCATTACCGTTACACAATACCTAGCTGATGTGAATGAGAGGCAGGGAAGACTAGGAAATATGTTGATAATGGTTAGAGAAACTAAGTATGTAAACCAATTTGGCAAAGTGGCAGCCTTGCAGAGATCTACAGGGATAAGCTATCAACCAACAGAATAGGAGTACGAAAATGGCGGAACAGATTTATTTTGAGGACGTAGAAGAAGGATCTGAAATACCTACTCTTCGAAAGGACCCCACAACCCAACAACTAGTAAAGTACGCAGGCGCTTCAGGAGATTACTATCAAATTCATTATGACAAAGGATTTGCACTTAATAACAATCTCCCCGATGTCATTTTGCACGGCGCACTCAAGAATGCTTTCCTTGGTCAATTAATGACAGATTTTGCTGGGCTTGGAGGCGAATTAAAGAAGTTGAGTGTTCAGTACCGAGCTATGGATGTTCCTGGAACCCCTGTATTTGGGAAAGGAACGGTAAAGAAAAAATATGTCCAAGACGGTGAAAATTTCGTGGAATGCGAGATATGGCTCGAAACTCACGAAGGCAAAACCACCACACCTGGGTATGGGATAGCCACACTGCCTAACAGAGAATAACCCTTAACCCACAGGAAATGAAAATACCCACCTGAGGATAACTTCCAGGCGGGTATTTTTTATTAGTTAGGTGTCGAAAATCGGGGATTCTAGATAGTAAACCCGTCCAAAACACTCTTGATAGATTTCATGTCCTTAATCCCAATAGTCTCTTGAATCTTTTGATCAAAGGTCTTCTTATTGGAGTCCCTATATACCAATCCTAACGGTATGCCATCGGTATTCAACAATTCCTGAGCCGCCTCAATATCTGCTGGATCGTGTGCTTCGGGTATGTCATACGCCAAGGGCTTTATTCCTTTGCTTTCATTACCTTTAAGTGCCTCGTAAGTGTTGTTGTACTCAGTACACGGTGATTGCACATGGACTATGGAAAATCCTTCATGATTCATAGCCTGGCCCATCAATAGCGTCATATCCTTCACTTTATTGGATATAGTAGAAGCTATAAAAGACACTCCAACCGCTAAATAAGTTCTAAGAGGGTTTAAAGAATCTTCAACTTTTCCATATGGAGTGGAACTTGTTATCACTCCTAGATCAGTTGTAGGTGAACTCTGTCCTTTTGTAAGACCATAGACTCCATTATCCATCACCACTGCGGTCACATTTAGGTTCCGAAGAGCCTGTGGAGCTATGTGTTCCATTCCAATACCCAAAAAGTCTCCATCACCTGCAACGACAACAACATTTAAATCTGGGTTCCCCATCTTGATTCCCATAGATATCGGTAAAGACCTTCCATGAATGCCATGTATTCCGAATGGTTGCTCTCTTTCCAACAAATGTACCATGTTGCCTGAGCAGCCAATACCAGCCACTACCACGGTATTATCTATAGGTTTTTCATTTTCGGTGGTGTATTCACTTAGAGCCACTTCGAGTGCTCTCCTCACACCGAAGTCACCACAGCCGGGACACCACTTGAAGTCGTATTCAGGGTTTTTTAATGTCATACCGGTACACCATCCTTGATGAGTTCATTAATTCTAGATACAAGTTCACGCACTTTAAAGGGTAGTCCAGTATATTGAGTAATACTTACTGCGTTAATCCCCTCTGCTCTAAGCACAGACCCAAATTGACCCAAGTAATTCAATTCAGGGACAATAACAAGATCTTTTTCTTTCAATGCATCTAGCATTTCTTCAGGCATGGGATGTATATACATTGTATAGTACCAACCCAAATCTTTATTTTCTGATCGGAGCTCATTGTAGGCCTCCAAGGCAGGGCCTTTGGAACCTCCCCATGGAACAAGCGCAATATTGGAATTTTCGTTATTTGACTCAAAAGTACCGTCATTCAAAAGCTTAAGTTTGCCGAAACGTCTTTCCGTCATCTGTATATGTCGTGCCGGCAAATGAGTTGTGTCTCCCATCGCATCATGTTCGCTTCCATTAGCAACATAGCTGCCGGGCCCTCCCGGCAAAGGCATAGGAGATAGGTCCCATCCGTCGTATCTAAGATAGCCGTTTGTCCCTGCGTAGACTTCTCTCTTTTCAGAAACAAGAGATTTCAGATCAGGTCTTGGGATATTCTGTCTTCTCTCAGATAGGGCCATTTCACTCAGTACAACTACCGGACCTTGATATCTTTCTGCCCAGTTAACAGACATGACTCCAGCCACAAAACATTCCTCCACGGTGCCGGGAGCTATCACGGGCATTTTCATATCTCCATGCCCGGGATATAAAGCAGTAAGCAAATCTGATTGTTCAGTTTTTGTGGGTAATCCAGTTGAAGGTCCACCTCTTTGTACATCTATAACGACTAGAGGAATTTCCGCCATCCAAGCTAGGCCTATCCCTTCACCCATCAAGGTGAATCCAGGGCCTGCGGTACTAGTCATCGCTTTTTTCCCAGCGTATCCGGCTCCAAGGATACTAGTGATAGATTCGATTTCAGACGAAGATTGATATACAAATTTACCTTCTCCAACCAGATTCTGCTCCATCCAAAGGAGAATTGGGGTTGCTGGAGAAATTGGGTAGCCAACAAATACATCGAGCCCAGCGTGGGCAGCACCAATGCTAAAAGCTAGGTTACCATTCAAGAGCACTTGTTCTCCTTCTGGCTTAATGGGGTCTGATAGTTCCCCTAAATTAAATCCACTCTTCTCAGCCTCCGCCGACCCCAATGAAAGAGCCATATTATTGGAATCGATAATTTGTTGGTCACCAGGGCGCCCTCTTGAGTACCGTTGCCTGTTAAATTCTTCAAGTATGCTGATAGGAACGTCCACCAATTGAGCTAGCGCTCCCATCACTACGAAGTTTGCAGCTCGGTTATTACCGGTCTGTTTGGCTAGTTCATCAAAATCCATTGCTAATGTTTTATCAGAAGCATCTATTTCAAATTCCCCGGAATTGTAAATAATCACACCGTCATCGGCCACCTCATCCCTGTGACTATCGTAAGCGTATTGATTGAAAGCAACCAATACGTCCAGTTCATCACCGGAGCTAAGCACAGTACTGGTTGATATCCTAGTCTGGGTCCAAGTGGGCCCACCTTTAATCTGGGAAGGAAAGGTAGAAAAAGTCTGGACATTATATCCAGACTGTGCCATCGCCTGAGCAAGTCCTTCTGCAGATGTAACCACCCCTTGTCCACCTTCCCCAGCAAATCGGACGACAAAGTCCTGCTTCTTCAATTTACCCTCCCGAAAAACTTCTTTTCAGTGGCAGCCAATTTGCAACTACCAAAACATGTAAAATTCATTGTACCGAACTACATCAAATCAGCCCTTAAAAACATATCTTAGTATGATCAGTGTCAATAGCTATTCAAGGGCTAATGTACAGTACCGTCAGAAAATATATCAACCGAGTTTTTATAGTGTCAATGTTGTGTTTGTGTTCACAATCTAAATTTAGACCGTTTAGCCTAAAATATCTTATCTAAGCCCTAACAGGTCAATCTTCAACAATCATAGTAAAAGAGGCTGGCCCAAGCACACCATATATCACATCAAAAACAATCATCAGGGCTATCCACCGAAGGTTTTGGTCCAAATTGCCACCATTCATTATTGAATGCGTCGACTCTACGGCACCCAAAATGATGGGCACCACCACAGGAAGAAATAAGATGGGTAACATAACCTCCTTCGCTCTCATATTCATAGATATCGTCGCAAATAACATCCCACACAATGAAATTCCAAAAAGGGCCGGTAAAGAAATCCAAAGCATGTTCAGAGGAGATAGCGTCACATTGAACAATACGATCAAAATTGGAACGAGTATTAATTCAATTACTATTAAAAACATCACATTAGATAGCACTTTACCGAAAAAAATGACATCCCTACCTACCGGTGAAGCCAGCAGGCCATGGAAGGCACCACCTTCTGTTTCAGCTAGAAGCATCCTGTTAAACCCCACCATGGCACCAAACATTATAGAAACCCAAAGAATCCCCGGGACTATTAAGTTGACAGTGTTCGGGGTTGATTCAAGCGCAAAATTAAATATCACAACAACCAACAAGGAGAAGATAAAAACTGGCAGAATTACATCTTTACTTCTGATTTCAAGTAAGAAATCTTTCCTTACCAGTACAAACAGGTGATAAAAATATGTCTTAAGAGGGTTAAAAAATATCATCCACCAGCATCCCTTTTGATATGCGTTGGTTGCGAACTCTACCTCTATATGAAATTTGAGATGCATGCGTAGTCATAACTATTGACTTGCCACTCTCTAATTGATCACCAATGATTTTTTCAAATAATCTCAAAGAATCTTGATCTAAACCTGATTCCGGTTCATCAAACAGTAATATTTTAGGGGAATGAAGAAGCGCCCTGGCAATTGCCACTCTTTTGATGTAACCATGCGACAGGGTGGCAATCTTACTACCTAGTCTGTTTGAGAGTCCGATGAGTGCTGCTTTCTCCAAAATCGTACTATCCAAGTTATCTACCGAATTCAAGCGACCAAAAAATTCTAAATTTTCTTTTACTGTAAGTTGCGAATATAGAAAGGGCTGATGTGCGACAAAAGCCAAATCAGACCTAACTCTATGAGGATTTGACCGTAGGTCTTGCCCCAGTATTTTTACCATGCCGTAATCGCTTGAGACTAAAGAGGCTATGATTGACAACAAAGTGGTTTTGCCAGAACCATTGATACCTCTAATAACCACTACTTCACCAGGTTCTACGGAGAGACACAGTTTATGAAGAACACGGTTCCTACCGTAAGACTTTGTTACATTTTCTACTTCTAAAAGTGCGTCCATGCAATTTCTCACATAACAGAGTATTTATACACAATATCCGTTTAATATGGCATTTCGTTGTTACAATTAAAAGATTAACAGACGAATGCGATAATGGAGAGTGATTATGCCCTCGATAGAAGAATTGCAAACCGCGTACGAGTCACTAGATGACAAAATTGAAATCGTTTCCGAAGATTCGATAAATCCCGAGTTATTGATAGCGTTTGATTATGAATATTCCGGGTCCGATACCAAAGTATTCATAACAACGGAAGAATTCACCGCTGTTTGTCCCTGGACCGGGCTACCAGACTTTGGAAAGCTAACTATTGAATATGTACCTTCTAATTTATGCCTTGAACTCAAGTCACTAAAATATTATTTGATGGGATTTACTGGGGTTGGAATTGTGCAGGAGCACGCTGCAAACAAGATAATCAGGGATCTCGTAAACTGCAGTAAACCTGAAGAGATGAGCATAGAACTGGAATATAAGGTCAGGGGTGGTATTGCCACTAAAGTTTCGGTAACACACAAAAAATAAGGTCTGTTTCTTGGAACCACTTTAACTTATCAGTTAAACTGACGCCCATACTTTCGAATCACGATCAATATAAAGTTCATAAACAACCTCAGTCTAAGGAGAGCAAAATGACAAATTTTGTAAGGTTTCAAAATAACGGCGATTCTTCTTTTGGAGTTTTAGAAGAAGAAACAATATCTGAAATATCCAACGCCCCTTTCAGCTCTTACCAAACAACAGGTAAGACCTTCTCTTTGGGTGACGTAAAATTATTATCACCCGTATCACCCAACAAAATAGTTGCCATTGGGCTCAACTATAAAAGTCATCTTGGCGGCCGGCCAGGTCCAGCAGCTCCGGAACCATTTCTCAAGGCATCCACAACTGTTGTCGGGCCCGGAGACAATATCGTAATACCCAAAATTGCTATCGATGAAGGTGTCAAAATACAACCCGAGGCAGAATTAGCCTTAGTAATTGGGAAAGAATGTAAAGGGGCTACTCAGGCCAACGCGCTTGATTATGTCTTTGCCTACACCTGCGGCAACGATGTTTCAGCTAGAGATTGGCAACAAAACGATTTGCAATGGGCACGGGCTAAATCTTCAGATACCTTCGGTCCGATTGGGCCATGGATGACAACAGACCTTGACCCAACAAACATACAGGTAATATGCAGGGTAAACGGGGAAGAAAAGCAGAATCAAAACACATCTGATTTATTACACCCAGTGACCAAAATCATCGAATATGTCAGTGCAGTCATAACTTTAGAGGTCGGAGACGTAATAATGACTGGTACTCCAGGCACCCCTGGTGACATTCATCCAGGAGACACCGTAGAGATAGAAATTAGCGGTGTAGGAGTACTAAGCAACCCAGTAGTTTCAGAATAATCAACACAATTATGTTGATAACACGGGATGGCACTCCGGTTCCATCCCGACGCTTTTAAATATTTCCCCACCGATATCGCAACAACTCAGCACCATCGCCAATCGTCCAATACAACACGATGTAAGTCCCTGCTGCTACCATCGACAATTTACCTATCACCTCAACATAAGGAATCAACATACCAACCAAACGTTGGGTAGCATCCTCGAAATATAGTACAGCCACGGTGACAGACATCATTATCAAACCCATGCCTAGGCTATAGGCAAGCGATCCCACCACAACATTCACGACCCCGGTGGCCGATACCCCAGATCCCACCACAATTCCTACAGCAGATAGGAAAACAGGCAAAGCGCAACTCAAAGAGGCAAGAGCGTAGGCTATACCGAACATAAATATTTGATTAATTCCCTGAAACGACCCGAAAGATAAATTCCCCAAAAACCCGATAGCCAAGCTTCGTTTCATCAGGAGTAACCAAAGACCCGCCAGAAAAATAAATGCTCCAATACCCAACCCTATGAAAGGCAGTAATGATCCAAACAACCTAAATCCCAATGCCAGAAAAATCCCGAAAACACCGAATACAACAACAAAACCTATGGTGAGTGTAAATCCAATGGCTAAACCTTTTAGCAAAATAAATAAAGGAGAAAGTGAAGAAGAAGATTTACTTAAATGAAATCCAACATAGGCTGGAAACATAGCAGCACCGCAAGGATTAAATGCTGCTACTGTCCCGGCTGTAAAGGCAAATAGGATGGATACATCCATAGTTCAGGTGATACCTTTATACTTTTTATAAACCCGCCTATTTATCTGTCTTCTTGAACAGTCCTCCACACCAGGCCCCAAACTTGCCCAAAAGTATAGTAGGCCTCTTAAAGGAAGTCGGCCAAACAAATGTTAGGTAAGACACAATTAGCGAGCTAATGCCAAAAACAGCAAGTAAATTCACTTTTGTAATAAAAACCCCGACAAAAAAAATGATAGCTAAAACAAACATGTTAAAGGCGGAAACTGAGCCGAATTTACGGTCCCGGGACATGTGAAACAAAGAAAGCATTTGGCTGTAAAAAGATTCCTCCGACGCAATGGGTTCGGGGGGTGCGTCTGGAAGATCCGGGGTATCTTCTAATATCTTTTCTATCTCATTCTTGTATCTATCTGACATGGGTTCAAATAGCTCCAAAAACTAATCTTACCAAATAATAACTCCACATATGAATCCTAATTTAGGATACGAATTCCTGTCAACGATATATGTGTCAAACAGGCACATATAGAGAAGGACTTTAGTGGTCAAATGCCAATCAGGCTTATCGTGATGATATAATTATCATCCTGCTTTTTTAAAAATCACTCCTAGGAGACACTGGTGAAAATAACTCAGGACGATGTCGTCGACAGACAAACAGTGCTTCACATCGAACTTGAAGATGATGATATGGACCCATATTTGGATAGGGCATATCAACGAGTGGTTCAACGAGTCAACGTACCTGGTTTCAGAAAGGGTAAAGCTCCACGAAGAATCGTCGAACAATATTTTGGTAGAGAATCGATGTTGAATGAAATCCTGGATTCCATGCTTCCAGAACTTACAAACCAGGCAATCGATGAAAAAGACTTGGATGCTGTCGGTCTTCCCAGCATAGAGATGGAGGAATTGGATCCATTTCAATTCTCAGCAACCGTGCCGCTTCGACCAGAGGTTGACCTAGGTGGATACTCCGAAATCAGAATAGATAAAAATCAACCTAAAATAGAAGATGACGCAATAGACAGCCGTATTGAACAGCTCCGGCTCAGTGTTGCCACTTGGGAACCTACCGAAAGGCCTGTCGAAATTGGCGACATGATCACTGCCCAAATAAAAGGAACTGTTGGGAAGAAGACGATCCTTGATGAAAGTGATGCTGTCTATTTGGTAAATGAGGAAATCGGCCGACCTTTTCCTGGATTTTCTGAAAAGCTGGTAGGAATGGAAGCAGATAAGTCATCTCAGTTTGATCTTTCGATACCCGAAGATTTTGCAGATCCTGATCTTGCTAGTCAAGATGCTTCATTTGAGGTAACTATCAAGGATATCAAGGCAAGGGTATTACCAGAAATCGATGATGCATTCGCCAAAGGTATCGGAGAAGGTTACGAAACTCTCAATGATTTAAAAGAAGAAGTTCAAAAAAGTATCGAAACAGAAGCTGAAGAAGAAAGTACAAGAACTCATAGAGAATCCATCGTCGGGGCATTAATGGAAACGGCCAAAGTAGAAATGCCGGCCCTGTTATTGCAACATGAAGCAGAACACATGGTTGAAGAACAGGAAAGAATAGTTTCTCAAGCTAATATGAATATGGATGATTATCTGGTCTCTTTAGGAAAAACAAGAGAAGAATTCGTAGAAGAATCAAAAACAGAAGCTTCCGACAGACTAAAGCGGTCTTTCGTACTAGCCAAAATAGCTGAAGAAGAAGGGATAGAGGTTTCAGACGAAGACATCGATGAGCGAATATCGGAAATGTTTTCTAATGCGGAACAAGAAATACCTGAATCAAGTAAAAATGCCCAAATGAGAGACTATTTGAGTAGATCACTCCTCATGGAAGAAACCATGAAAAAATTGGAGGGTATTGCGGCCGGTGAATCCGGAGAAGACAATACTGACCAGGGACCTGATAAAAGTGATGCCGCTAGTGATCCTGCCGATGATAATAAGGACCAAGAAACAGAAGAAGGAGAAGTAAATGCTTGATAGACCTGAAAATATAATCCCGTATGTAGTAGAAAGGGATCCCAGAGGAGAGAGAACCTACGATATTTACTCTCTTTTGCTGAAGGAGAGGATCGTTTTTCTGGGAACGGGAATTAACGACCAGGTAGCAAATGCAATAATTGCTCAATTACTTTTCCTAGACAGAGAAGATCCAGAAAGAGACATAAATCTCTATATCAACTCCCCTGGCGGAGTAATTACAGCAGGTCTAGCAATATACGACACGATGCAGTTAATTAGACCTGACGTCTCCACAATATGTGTAGGTATGGCAGCGAGCATGGGTACAGTGCTGCTTTCTGGAGGAGCTACCGGCAAGAGATACGCCCTACCCAATTCCACCATACACATGCATCAGGCGCTAGGCGGGGCTCAGGGCCAAGCCTCAGATATTGAAATTGCCGCACGCGAAATCATCAGGATGCAAGACAAAATTCGAAATATCATCTCTGAACATACCGGCCAATCATACGAGAAAATCGCCAGAGATACAGACCGAGATTTTTACATGAGTTCAGAACAAGCCGAGGAGTACGGTATCATTGATGTAGTGATGGCCTCTCCTAATGACAAAGCTGAATAGAGGTATAAATGTCCACAACCCAGAACGATTATTTATGTTCCTTTTGTAGCAAACCTCAGGCACAAGTAAAAAGGCTGATAGCCGGACCTGACAGAGTGTTTATATGCGACGAATGTGTCGAGTTATGCCAACAAATAATTTCTGAAGAAATCCCGGAGAACATAGAGGACCTAGATAACCCGGTTGAAAAAGGCGTAACCCCCAAATTCATTTACGACCAACTTGAGGAGTACGTAATCGGGCAGGAGAAGGCAAAGAAGATTCTAAGCGTGGCTGTATACAACCACTACAAGAGGGTCTGGTCGAATAAGCATTCAGATGAAAAAACAGAGCTCCAGAAGGCAAATATCTTGATGTATGGGCCATCGGGGTCTGGCAAAACTCATCTTGCACAAACTTTGGCAAAAATACTAGACGTCCCATTTGCCATCGTAGATGCCACTTCAATAACAGAGGCTGGTTATGTTGGAGAAGATGTTGAAAATATACTGTTGAGGCTTATCCAAGCCGCCGATTACGATATTTCAAAAGCAGAACACGGAATCATATACATTGATGAAATAGATAAGATCACGCGAAAAAGCCCAAACCCTTCAATTACTAGGGACGTATCCGGCGAAGGGGTCCAGCAGGCTCTTCTGAAAATTATAGAGGGGTGTCTTGCTAATGTTCCTCCACAAGGTGGTCGAAAACACCCTCATCAAGAATTCATGCAAATAAAAACGGATGACATTCTCTTTATGGTAGGTGGTGCATTTGAAGGCATGGACGAACTGCTTATGAAAAGAGTGCACAAGGATAACTACAGCTTAGGATTCAAACAAACTACCAATCATCACGACGGCAACCAGAGTGTAATCGATTCGGTTCGCCACCAACTTAATCCTGATGACTTAATGGAATTTGGTTTCATCACCGAATTCGTAGGTAGACTACCAGTTTTAGTGACTTTGGATGAGCTCACAAAAGACGATTTGGTGCGAATATTGACCGAACCCAAAAATGCATTTGTGGAACAATACCAAGCCTTGTTCAGGATGGAAGAGGTTAAATTGAATTTTAGTGAAGGGGCATTATTGGCCACAGCGGAAAAAGCCATAGAACAAAAGACCGGAGCCAGAGGCCTACGTACTATTTTGGAATCAACTCTTATGGAAGTTATGTTTGAACTACCCAGTATGAGTGGTATAACACACTGTGATGTTGAGGCAGAGGCTATTGTAGGGAACGCTCCGGTGAAATTGTCGAACGGCGGTAGCGAGATAATCGAACTGGCAACCCTAGAAAAAAGATCTGCTTAGTTAATTTTACTTTTTAACTTTCTTCGGTCTCGAGACCCACTACTTCAAGATGAAGCTCTTCTAATTGGCTTTTCTCGACAGATGAGGGAGCTCCGAACAATGGATCCATCTGACTTTGCGTTTTAGGAAACGCAATCACATCTCTTATCGAATCTTTCCCCGTAAGAACCATAAGGAGTCTATCTATGCCTGGTGCAATTCCTCCGTGTGGAGGCGCTCCATATTCGAACGCGTCCAACAACTGGGCAAACCTTTCTGATACCTCGTCTATAGAATAGCCAAGCACCTCAAATATATCTTCCTGCAATTTCCTGTTATGAACCCTTATACTCCCGCTCGCCATTTCAAGTCCGTTGCAAACTAAGTCATATGACTGTGCAATGACCTTACCTGGGGCATTGGATAAATACTTACCAAATCCTTCTTTTGGCATGCAAAAGGCATGGTGGGAGGCATCCCATCTCCTCTCCTCCAAATTCCACTCAAATAACGGGAAATCTGTCACAAATGCAAAGAACATCATGTCAGGATCAGCTAACTCTAACCTTATTCCCATTTCATGACGTAAAGCAGCCAAAGCAGCATTAGTGGATTTTGGCTCTCCTGCCACAATGAGCACTAGGTCTCCGTCAGCAGCGCCAGTGGAAATAGCGAAATCTTTCACATTTTCAGGTGTCAAAAATCGAGTAATATTTGATCTGACTTTATCCATATCAACCGATTCCAATGATTCGCCAGCACCATTGACACCAATGGCTATTAACCCACTTGCTCCCCGTTCTTTAACAAATTCTGTTAATTCATCTATCTGCCCTCTAGTAAATTCTCCACAACCCGGAGCAGCAAACCCCTTAACAATACCCTGGTTATCTACAACATTATGAAAAACATTAAATTCTGTTTTCTTCGCTATATTACCCAAATCTGACATTTTCATTTCAAATCTCAGATCTGGTTTATCTGTACCGTAATCTCGCATACTTTGTTCATAAGATAATCTAGGGAAAGGTTTCATAAATTTCTTTTCAGGAAACAAAGACTCTAAAAGCCCACTAAATAAACCCTCAGTCAAAGAGAGAACATCTTCCTGGGTTACAAAACTCATCTCCAAATCTAGCTGGGTGAATTCTGGCTGTCGATCAGCTCTAGAATCTTCGTCTCTAAAACACCTAGCTATCTGAAAATATTTCTCAAATCCAGCAACCATCAAAAGTTGTTTAAGTTGCTGGGGAGATTGAGGTAGAGCATAAAAATTACCGGGGTATAACCGGCTAGGAACTATGTGATCTCTAGCTCCTTCAGGCGTACTTTTAATCAGTATCGGGGTTTCAATTTCCAAGAAACCTTCAGAGTCTAAGAAATCGCGTATATATTTCACAACTTTATGCCTGATTATCATGGCATTTTTCATTACTTCTCTTCTAAGGTCGACGTACCGATATTTAAGTCTTACATTCTCATCAACTGTAGTATCTTCATTAACATAAAAAGGAGGAGTCAAAGATTGGTTTAAAACTGTCAATTCTGAAGCATATACTTCAACCGCTCCTGACAGCATATCCTCATTTACAGTACCTTCTGGTCTAGCTGAAACCTCACCCAATACCTGTACAACCCATTCATTACGCAAGTATTGGGCAATTTCATGGGCTTTTTCTGCCAATTCTGGATTAAATACCACCTGAACCAATCCACCTCGATCTCTCATATCAATAAATATGAGGTTGCCGTGATCACGTCTCCGGTGAACCCATCCTGCCAGGGTGACCGATTTCCCAATATCCCGAGAGCGCAAAGCTCCACAACTAATATCCTTCAACAATTAAACCCTCCGGCCTGCCGATAAGAAAATTTATATCCCTCTTAGTTTATCCTTAGGTACATCTAGCGTAGTAAATGTCTCTATCTTTTTTACCCCATCTATTTTCCCGATTTTGTTTTGCAAAAGTACCAGGAGATCAGACAATGATTTTGTAGATACGTTGACAAAAATATCGAAAGATCCTGACGTGATATTAACCCACCGGATCTCCTCAATTTCATTGAGCTTCAATACAACTTCTCTGATCACAGCGAGGTCAACTTGTATTCCAATAATAGCCTCAGTTTCCGAAGCTAAATAGTTCGGATTTAGAACCACTTTAATATTGATAATACCTTGATCTTTCAAGATATTCAGACGACGCCTGACGGTACCTTCACTAACGCCTAAATTTCTAGCTATACTGGCGTTGGACATCCTGCCATCCAAACCTAGAATTTCAATTATTTGGTTATCTAAATCATCAACCATAAAAGTACTCTATGACCTAATTGCACAAAATACTATAGGCTCACAGAGTACATGACAAACGCTGTCTTGTTAGCGTGATAGGAGACCATCAATTTTATCCTCTCTCAAGCCAGGAAGTTTTAGAAAGAATATCTCTGTCAAAAACAAGCCTACACAACAGTGTAGATTTCACTGACCCCTTACGAATAATATCTCCGTTTGACATAAGGCGTTTCGATATAAGCATAACCGCTAGTAACACACTGAAAATTATAATATGTGTTTGCTCTTGAAAGGCAAAGCATAAGAGTGGTAGCAATCCGAAAGAAATAAAGCACCAAACCCCGCTGTCTTTATACAAAATAAGGCGCCCTATAATACCGAGAAATACCGTCAATACAAGGATTTCTTCCCACATTTGAAATCCAATCAGCAATCCGAAAGCCGTAGCGATTCCCCGTCCTCCCTCCAACCCAATGAAAATAGACCAATTATGGCCAGCAACTAAACTTATAGAGGCAATTAAGAGAAAATAAGGGTCCATGCCGAGGATA
>Ga0209019_1000736_pt1 | contig 16536 bp, 14 predicted proteins | sample METZYME_3_300m_FD_187549 | JGI IMG/M metagenome (GOLD analysis project Ga0209019, IMG submission 187549) | Marine microbial communities from oxygen minimum zone in mesopelagic equatorial Pacific - METZYME_3_300m (SPAdes) (version 2) | ecosystem: Environmental > Aquatic > Marine > Oceanic... | reverse complement strand
ATGAACTCTAACAATTTTCGCGCCGTTCATAATTCCAGCTACTACTGTTGCTAAAGTACCTTCTATTCGTTCATTTAGCGGCAGACCAAGAGTGTCACCAATAAAAGCCTTTCTGCTTGGACCTATCATGACAGGGTATCCTAGATCACAAATTTCATTCAACCTTCTAATTACCGTAAAATTATGTTCAAAAGATTTCCCAAATCCAATTCCAGGATCTAAAATAATATGATTTTTTTTGATACCATTTTCCTTAGCAATATTGCACTGTTTAAGAAAAAATTTTCTTATATCTTTAATTAAATCATCATATACAGGATTATTTTGCATAGTCTTTGGTCTTCCATTTATATGCATAAGAATTACTGGGATACCTTTTCCTGATAAATATGATAACATATTTGGATCAAATGTTAAACCGCTTATATCATTAACTAAATCTGCACCAGCATCAACAGCCCTTTTTGCAACATATGATTTATAAGTATCAACTGAGATTAAAATCTCACTATTGTTTTTTTTAATCGATTCAATAACAGGTATGATCCTATTACATTCATCATTTTTAGAAACAGGTTCTGATCCTGGCCTTGTTGACTCACCCCCAATGTCAATAATATCAGCTCCATTATCTATCATTTCTAGAGCATGATCAATGGCAATTTTGGCATCAACATATTTGCCTCCATCACTAAATGAGTCTGGTGTGACATTGAGTATACCCATAATCAATACATTTGGACTATGATTTATCCACTCTTTAAAATGATTTATATTTATATAAACCTCTAATGATTTTTTTAATTTTATATATTATTCAATTGAGATCTATAATCGACCATTTGATTTTAATGGTTTAGATTTCTCTCTAGATGTCTTGACTTTTAATTTTGTTCTTCCGTTTTTCAAATTTTTTCTATTTGACCTTCTAATAATTTTTTTACCATCAAGGATTTTCTTTATATCTTTAGCATCTATTGTCTCAAACTTCAATAATGATTTTGCCATGTTATGCAAAAGATCTTTATTGTCATTGAGAATGTTTTCTGAAATTCGTTGAGCAGTTCGTATAATTTTTGATATTTCTTCATCAATCATTCTGGCTGTATCCTCACTATAGTCTCTATGAGACTGAATCTCTCTACCAAGAAAGATCTCTTCATTTTTCTTTCCAAAAGTCATAGGGCCAAGTAAATCACTCATACCCCATTCGGTAACCATCTTCCTTGCTATTTGAGTCGCCTGTTCGATATCATTTCCTGCGCCTGTTGTCATTTTATCAAAAATAAGCATCTCTGCTGCCCGACCTCCCATTAAAATAGCTAATCTTCCTTCAACGAATGGTTTTGAGTACCCATGTTTATCATCCATTGGCAGTTGCATTGTAACCCCTAGTGCTCTACCTCTAGGGATAATAGTTACTTTATGTACCGGATCAGCTCCTTCAGTTCTAATTGCCACTATAGCGTGTCCTGCTTCATGATAGGCTGTGGTCTCTTTTTCCTCATCTGTAAGTACCATACTTTTTCTTTGAACCCCCATCATTACCTTATCTTTTGCCTCCTCAAAGTCATCCATATCTATAGATCGTTTTTTATTCCTAGCTGCAAGTAATGCTGCCTCATTTACAATATTAGCTAAATCTGCGCCAACCATGCCTGGGGTCCCTTTGGCCACAGATTTTAGATCAACTTTTCTTTTATTAATGACAACTTTTTTTGTATGAACTTTTAATATACCAAGCCTTCCTTTAATATCTGGGACATCAACAATTATCTGACGATCAAACCTACCCGGTCTTAGCAGAGCAGCATCTAACACATCTGGTCTATTTGTGGCTGCTACTACAATAATATTTTGATTATTATCAAACCCATCCATTTCTACTAACAAAGCATTTAGAGTTTGTTCTCTTTCATCATGGCCACCTCCTATACCGGCACCTCTTTGCCTCCCAACAGCATCTAATTCATCAATAAATATTATACAAGGAGTACTTTTTTTTGCTTGTTCAAATAAGTCTCTAACTCTTGATGCCCCTACGCCAACAAACATTTCTACAAAATCGGCACCACTAAGACTATAGAATGGTACACCAGCCTCGCCGGCAATTGCTCTTGCCAATAAGGTTTTACCTGTCCCCGGCTGCCCAACTAACAAGGCTCCCTTAGGAACTTTTGCGCCTAATTTTTGAAATCTTTTTGGACTTTTTAGATAATCAATGACCTCACTTAATTCTTCTTTTGCTTCATCACAACCTGCCACATCATTAAATGTGACCCTTGGTTGATCAGATGTCCATAGAGCAGCTCTGCTTTTTCCAAATTTGAAAATACCACCCATTCCACCTGCACCACCTTGCATACGCCTGAGCATAAAAAACCAAAAACCTATAAGCAATATCCATGGTAACATGTTTAAAAAATATCCCGTCCAGTCTATACTTTTTTCTTGAAAACTATAATCTAGTCCGGCAGAATCCCACTTTTCTGTTACTTCTCTATCAATAAATGGAATTGTTAGTTTAAATTTTTCTATATCATCTCTAACGCCTAATGGTGTATCTATGGTTTGCGGCGACTTAAACTCACCATGGAATGTTTTATTAATAATAACAGCTTTTTGTATCAGACCATCATTTAAATAATGTTTATACTCTGTATAATCTATTTCAACTTCATTATTTCTATTTTCAGATAAAATACTTGAAAAATAAACAGTTACTAGTATGATAGCGATCCAGATAAAACTAGTTTTTCCAGCTTTTTTCCATTGAAAATCTTGTTTATTATTCTTTTTATCTTTGTTATCCGAAGATTTTTTTCTATTGTCCATGAATATCCTTTATGCCAATATGTTTGGCTCTAGCTTATATAACGAATCCAACTGCCTAAATCTATGATCTAAGTCCAGCCCATATCCTACAACAAATTCTGAAGTAATTTCAAATCCTACAATATCTATATTAAAATTTAGTGTACATTTATTTTTTTTTGATAAAAGTGTTACAATAGTTATATCCTTAGGATTATAAGTAGAAATATGTCTATGTAAATAATCCATTGTCAATCCAGAGTCAATTATATCTTCAACTATAATCACTCTTCTATCTTTTATATTTATGTTAATATCTTTTTCTAATTGCACTTTACCTGATGTCTCTTTACCAACATAACTATTTACTTTCATAAAATCAATTTCACATTCAAAATCTATCTGTCTTATTAGATCTGCCATAAACACAAAGCTGCCATTTAAAATTCCAATAATTACAGGACATTCATTACAAAAATTTTCTGATAATTGATTAGCCATTTCCTTTAATCTATTATTTATATCATCTTTTGAAAGATACATACTTAATTCAGTATTTAATTTCGTCATTATACTCTATTATACTTTCTTTTAATTCTAATAATATTTTTCGTGCTGTCACTTATTCTTACTGAATCATCAATCCTATAGCCACAAACCCAAATAATTTGACCATCAGCAGTAAGAACGGTCTGATGATCTTTTTCGAATATATTGACCTTATTATTAATCAAAAAATCACTTATTTTCTGATTTCCATTCATCCCAAGTGGCTTGAATCTATCGCCTGGCTTCCAAAACCTTAGTACTAATTTTTTATTTTCTATCACACTGAGATCAAGTAATTCATCATTAGGATCTTCAGAAAAAAATATGTTATCAACACAATTATTCATTTTGTAATTATAGCCACCGAAATTGCATTTTTCTCCAATTTTCAATTCTAGCTGGATTGTTTCTTTTGGCTCTTTCTTTTTTACAATTACGTGCTTACGATCATTGAGTAATACATAGTCATTTTTTGTACTACAAATATTTCCAATAATATCTTTATGGAAGAATCTTTTTATATTTTCAACATCAGATTTACGTAGTAGGCCAATAGAATTTGTTAATACCTGAAAAACACAAAGTCTTGCTAAAACTGGTAATTTTTTCAATTCATTTTTATTAATATATAAGCTTCCATTTCTATTTGGGAACACATTCTTAGCAATAAAATTCTTAACAAAATATAGCATGCTATTTTGCCAATCCTGGAAATTACTGGCTGTTTTTATTATGGCTTCAATTAAATCAGCATCTTTGGCAAGCCACGGTGCGATAACAATATTTCTTATAAAATTACGCTTATGATTATTATTGCTATTGGTTGAATCCTCCATATATGGAATAGAATACTTTTTCACTATATTCATCAAATAAGCTTTAGAGAATGGTAATAAAGGTCTAATAATATTATTATTTATCTCTTTCATTCCTCCTAATCCAAATAACCCCGTCTTTTCGGAAATATTCATTAAAATAGTCTCGGCTTGGTCATTCGCATGATGTGCTGTAATTATCCAATCTGCGCCTGTCTCGATCATGATATTTTTTAATAAATCATATCTACCTTTACGGGCCCAAGATTCAACACTCGCACCTTTTGGCATCATATTAGGATTTAAATGCCTGATATGTGTTTCAATATTCAATTTACTTCCAAGTATAGACACAAAACTTTCATCAATATCACTATCATTACGCAAATTATGATTTATATATGAAATAATTATTCTTTCGTTATCACCTTTTAAATATTTAATAAATAGGTATAATAAAAGAACCGAATCACTTCCTCCCGATACCGATAATAAGAATTTGTCATTTTTCTTATTATATAAAACTTTATCAAAATGACTAAGTATATTATCAGTAATACTATCATTAATTATTTTAGGATCTGGTATATAATTATGCTTCACTACAAATCTTTATTATAGTATAAAATGCTATATATTTTTAAAAAACAAATTAGATAAACACTGTATCTTGTCTTCATAAGAATGTGGATAAAGAAACCATTCAGTTGCTGAAATACTACTTAAAATTGAATTACCGTCTTGTGGCGTGAAGCAAAATCCAGAGACCTCATTACCATTTCGTATATGTAAAGATTGTTCTACAATAACTGTCTGATTTAATATTCTACCATAGTGGCCATGGTCTCTTCCAAAAGAAAAGACTGAACTAGTCATATCTTTTGTAGTCATAGCAATTAAAGGGTTTGCAATTAAACTATTTTTTAGATCATCCAAATGAATTGAATCTTTCAATATTAATCTAAACCAAAGAATATGCATATATTGGCTATTAACCTTCATTACAGATGAGAACAAGTCTAAATCTAAACCAAGAGTATTAAATAATCCTGAAGCGTCTCTCGCATGATGTGTTCCATATTTTTCATCATTATGTATACCAACTTTTGGAGAAGGGATAAAACCATCTTCCTGACTTAAATCATTAGCTCTTCTAATACATAAAAAATTTCCACTTTTTAAATTATCATCATTTTTTAATGCTATCGTTTTTGTTATGCACGAAATATTGTGGGTATTACAACTTACTATTTGAATAAATTTATCATCTGAGGTTAATATATTATCATTTATACCTCTTGCATATTTTTTACCAAACCCATCCTCACTACCTTGCGCTATAAAACCTTTAACAGAATCTGAAAATTTTTGATAATATTTTACTTTATTATCATGACCAATACCTTTTGGAGTACAATCAATAATTACAGCAGCTCTTTGAATAGCATCTTCAGTTTCTAAATCAGAATCTATTTTAAGTTTTTTAAATTGACTTCTTTTTTCTTTATCAACAGCTAATCTCGCTCCTCGTTTATGTAAGTCAATAACTTTTGACCTATCATGCTTTAAAGCAGAGTTTTTATGAAAGGTGATCTCATCTATTCCTAAGTGGTCTTGATAATCACACAATAACCCAATGAGAGGTTCACCAATAGTGCCTGTACCAATTACATGAACAATTTTTCTTTCCATTAATATTTTCCTATTCTATTATATAATTCTTTCTATATTTAAAAGATTGAACTTTCTTGCCACTCTCCAAATTCAGTTTTCATAGCATCAACAATTTCTCCAAGCGTGCAATATGCCTTGACAGCATTAATTATAATGGGCATTAAATTATCGCCAGTCTGGCAGGTTTTTCTTATTTGTTTTAAAGAATTTTCCACCTGTTTTTGATCTCTATTTCTTTTTAACTGATCTAATTTTTCCAGTTGACTTTGCTCTGCCCTTGTATCTATTTCTAGTATTGGTATATCAATTTCTTTTTCATCGTTAATGAACTTATTTACGCCAACAACAATCCTTTTATTATTATCAATTTTATCCTGATAAATAGACGCAGCCTTAGAGATCTCTCTTTGCTGATATCCCTGTTCTATTGCAGGTATAACACCGCCTAAATCATCAATCTCTGAAAAATATTCTTCAGTTTTTACTTCCATTTCATCTGTAAGATTTTCTAGAAACCAGGATCCTCCTAATGGATCAACCACATTAGTCACACCCGTTTCATATGCAATGAGCTGTTGAGTCCTTAAAGCTATCTCAGCTGCTTTTTCAGAGGGAAGGGCTATAGTTTCATCCATAGAATTTGTGTGTAAACTTTGTGTGCCGCCTAGAACAGCAGACATAGCCTGAAAGCTAGTTCTTGCTATATTTATCTCTGGCTGTTGTGCGGTTAGACTGCAGCCTGCTGTTTGAGTATGAAATCTCAACATCATTGATCTTTCATTTTTTGCTCCGTATTTATCTTTTAATCTTCTGGCCCATATTCTTCTAGCTGCACGATACTTTGCTATTTCTTCAAAAAAATCTAAATGGGAATTAAAAAAGAATGATATTCTTGGTGCAAAACTATCAACATCTAAACCTGCACGGATGCCATGGTCTAAATAAGTAAATCCATCAGCAAGTGTAAACGCAAGTTCTTGAACCGCTGTAGATCCTGCCTCTCTGATATGATATCCGCTTACTGAAATAGGATTATAGAGTGGCATCTTTTCTGTACAATAGGTTAACATATCTGTAATTAGTTTCATTGAAGGCTTAGGAGGGAATATCCACTCTTTTTGAGCAATAAATTCTTTTAGTATATCATTCTGTAATGTTCCTTTTAAATTGCTAGTACTCACACCTTGTTGTTCTGCAACTGCAATATAAAAGGCTAAAAGAATAATGGCTGGTCCATTTATTGTTTGTGAAACCGATACCTTCCTGAGATCAATATCTTTAAATAAAGTTTCCATATCACCCAAGTGAAAAACATTTACACCGCACTTTCCTACTTCTCCAATAGATAGAGAATGACCAGGATCGTATCCCATTAAGGTCGGCATATCATATGCAACGGATAGTCCAGTTTGGCCTTTATTTAGTAAGAGCTTGAATCTTCTATTTGTCTCTTCGGGAGTCCCATATCCAGAAAACTGACGCATTGTCCATAACCTTCCACGATATAGATTGGGGTGGATGCCTCGGGTATAAGGGTATTGACCAGGACTGCCTAAATTATTCTTATAATTATCATCAATTATAATCGGGAAATAACATAAATCTAAAGGGTGTCCACTTAATGTATCAAAATCTGCACCTCTAGATTTTGAATTTTTTATAGAATCGTTCCAACTAGATTCTAAGTGATTATCAACCGCTTGACGCATACTAAACAATTATTCTGAAAACTTTTCAATAGTGGCAACTAGATTTTTAACCATATTTTTTATCCCCGAATTATCTAATGATAAGTCGTTTAATATTTGGGCCCTACTACCATGTTCTACATAAGAATCTGGTAACCCAATTCTTTTCATTTCCCCTTTATAACCATTTTCCAATAAGAAAGAACCTACGCCATCTCCAAATCCACCATTAATCACACCTTCTTCAATTGTGAGTATTTTATTAAATCCTCGGATAATAATTGACTCTAAATAAGCTGTATCCATAGGTTTTATAAACCTACAATTAACTACCTCACAAGATAATCCTTCCTCTTCTAAATCTGATGCAACAGCTAAAGCGCTATAGACCATAGATCCAACAGCAAGCATTACTATATCTTTTCCCTTTTTTTCTACTTCCCAAGATCCAATTGGCAAGAGTTTTGCCTGACCATTTTCGTCAAACTCTACAGAACTATATTTGGGATATCTAATGCCAAATGGACCACTATGATTAAGAGCAGTATAGAGAAGATGCCTAAACTCATTCCCATTTTTTGGTGCAGCTAAAACCATACCCTGTATACAGCGGAAGTAAGCAATATCTAAAGATCCATGGTGAGTTGGTCCATCTTCACCTGCTATACCAGCTCTGTCCATACAAAATATCACTGGCAAGTCTTGAATCGATACATCATGCACAATATGATCAAAAGCTCTTTGCAAAAATGAAGAGTAAACTGCAACAATAGGTCGAATTCCTTGGGTTGCTAGTCCTGCAGAAAATGTTACAGCATGGCCCTCAGCAATACCAACATCATAATATCTATCTGCGAATTTTTTTTCGAAGGAGACTAAACCAGTCCCTTCACGCATTGCTGCGGTAACACAAACCACATCTTTTCTGTTCTCTGCTATCTCACATGATAAATGACCAAAAACATCTTGAAAAGATGGGGCTACTATTTTATTTATATCTTTTTTAAGACTTCCATTTGCTTTAACGCCATGATACTTTACTGGATCATCCTCGGCTACAGACATACCCTTTCCTTTTTTCGTAATAACATGAAGCAAAACAGGTCTATCAATGTCTTTTATTGTATCTAATGTTTTTAATAATTCATCTAAATCATGACCATCTATTGGACCAAAATAACGAAACCCCATTTCTTCAAAAAGCATCCCAGGAACAATAATATTTTTTATACTTTTATCTAATCTGCTTAAGAAAGCCTGAATGGTACCTCTAGCAAGCGGCAGCTTTTTAGTTATTTCCCAAGCTTCTGTTTTAAGTGTGTTATATGTAGGATTAGAAATTAATCTAGTGAAATACTTGCTTATTGCTCCAACATTGGGACTGATAGACATTTCGTTATCATTTAAGATTACTGTCAACTGTCTACCAAGATGTCCGGCATTATTAATGGCCTCAAATGCTAATCCTCCAGTCATCGCTCCATCACCAATAATGGCAGCGACACGATAATTATCCTTGTTTTGAAACCTAGCTTCAGAAACTCCAAGAGCTGCCGATATCGCAGTAGAAGCGTGTCCAGCACCAAAAACATCATACTCACTCTCTTTCCGTTTAAGAAATCCGCTTAATCCACCATACTGCCTAATACTTGGAAACTCATCAAGACGACCAGTTAAAAGTTTGTGTGCATAAGCCTGATGACCTACATCCCAGATAAGCTTATCTTTTGGGGTATTATAAATATAATGTAGTGCAGTAGTAAGTTCTATAACACCTAATGTAGGAGCTAAATGACCTCCAATTTCAGTGATGGTATTGACTATGTGAAAACGCAGCTCTTCACAAAGCCTATGTAGAGCCTCATTGTCTAAATTCTTTACATCTTTAGGAGATTTTATTTGGTTTAGATATTTAAGCTGCATCAACTTTATTTAGGTTGCTCCAATAAAATTTACTAGAAGGGTTATATAAAATCTCATGAAAAATAGTAATGCCATCCAGCTCAGGATGAAAAGACATGCCAAGATGCTTCCCTTGGAGTACAATTGCAGGATAATCTTTAATCATTGTAAGGACCCTAACATTATCGCTTAAACCAGTAATTTTAGGTGCTCGTATTAATGTAGCATTGAAAGATATCGATTCGTTGTTTAGTTCCATACTTATTGGCTCTTTTTTTGACATTATTTGTCTTCCATAAGCATTTCTATTTACCGTCACATCAAGTATCTCAAGTGGTTTTACTTTAGACTCGTTCTCAATTTTCTTTGACATCATAATCAAACCCGCACAGGTACCCATTATAGGGTTTTCCTTTGCAAAATCTATTATTGGTTTTCTCAGTCTAAACGTATCTAACAATAGAGACATCGTTGTAGACTCTCCACCTGGAATAACCAATCCATCCACGCTATCAAGATCTTTAGGAAGCTTTACCCCTTTTGAGTTGATACCTAAATCAAAGAATATTTTATGATGCAGCGCATAATTACCCTGCAGTTCAAGAACGCCTATATTTGTCACCAACCACGCTCCTGTAAACGCTCATCCTCAGGAATCTCAGACATATCAAGCCCTCTCATAGCCGACTTTAATCCTGTACTTGCCTCCAATACTTTTTCGGGATTTTGGTAGTGCGTAGTTGCCTCTACAACCGCCTTTGCTCTTGCTTCGGGATCTTCACTTTTAAAAATTCCTGAGCCAACAAACACAGTTTCTGCACCAAGCTGCATCATTAAGGACGCATCAGCTGGAGTCGCGATACCTCCTGCAGCAAAATTAGGAACCGGTAACTTACCTGTTTCTGATACCTGGATAACTAAGTCCAATGGCGCTCCCATATTCTTTGATTCAGCAACCAATTGATCATGCTTCAGAGTAGTTAATCTCTTAATATCATTCATAACAGTTCTCATATGGCGCACGGCCTCTACAATATTCCCACTTCCGGCTTCTCCTTTTGTCCTAATCAAAGCTGCCCCTTCGGCGATTCTCCTTAGTGCCTCTCCAAGATTCCTACATCCACATACAAACGGTACTTTAAAATCATGTTTCCATACATGATTGTGTTCATCCGCAGGTGTTAGTACTTCACTCTCATCTATAAAATCAATTTCTAAAGCTTCAAGTACTTGCGCTTCTGCAAAGTGCCCTATCCTACATTTAGCCATAACTGGAATAGATACTGACTTTTGTATTTCTTTGATCATCTCCGGATCACTCATTCTTGAAATGCCACCATCTTTACGTATGTCTGACGGTATCCTCTCAAGAGCCATTACTGCGCAGGCTCCTGCTTTCTCAGCTATTATTGCTTGTTCATGATTGGTAACATCCATAATTACACCACCTTTTAACATCTCTGCTAAACCAACATTTATATCAAAGGGACTGCTACTCATATATTTCTTCCTTTTTATTAATTCTTGAAATTGTTTTTACTTTGTTAATGACCCGCTCAATTATATTATCTGGAGTAGAAGCGCCAGCTGAGATGCCTACACTCTCAATATTACTAAACCAAGATTCATCAATATCATTTTCATCCATCACCTGGTATGAATTTCCATTTCGTTCTAAAGACAACTGCGTTAATCTTTTTGAGTTAGCACTAGTAAATGAGCCGATAACAATCATTAAATCACATATCTCCGCCAACTCTTTAATTTGTTCATGATTCCTGCGCGTTGGAAAGCAAATAGTATTGACAAACCTAAGGTCAAACACTTTTTCCATTAATACCTTCATAATTTCTTGAACATTTTCGATCATTTGCGTGGACTGACTAACTACTCCAGCTCTCTTCATTTTTTTAAGTGAGCGCGCTTCTTCTACATTTGAAATAATGATCGGGCGTTTTACTTGGGCGGAAATACCGATAACCTCAACGTGGTTGTGATCTCCTATAATTATTGTTTTTCTCTTTTCAGATTCTAAAATCTTTATTTCCTCATGAATTTCGGTAACTAAAGGACATGTTGCATCAATAATATTTAATTTTTTCTTCTGAGCTTTTTTCCAAATATTTGGATCTGTTCCATGTGCCCGAAATAAAACCGGCTTATCTTGAGGAATTTCATCCAAGCTATTTACCACAATGGATCCAGACTTATTTAACTCTGATACAACACTTTCATTGTGAACAATATCACCAAGCATATAAACCTCTTCATACTCTTGGCCAGTTTTATGAGCAAGATTAACTGCATCTCTAACTCCAAAACAATACCCAGCATCTTTTGCAACTAATATCTTCATTTGTAATTTTTTCTCTGCTCTAGAATCATATTTTTCGTAGTATTAATTATCATCTCTTTTGCCTCATCAAGTGACTTATTAATCACAGCACCTGAAGCAAAAGCGTGGCCACCTCCGCCGAATGATTTTGCAATATTATTAACGGTAAACGTTCCTTTAGAGCGGAAATTTATTCTACAAGAATTCAAATCTACCTCGTAAATAATTAAAGCAACTTCTACTCCTTTTATAGAACGTATGAAATCTGAAAAACCATCTAAGTCATTTTTCGTAGCATGATATTTATTCATCATATTATTGGTAACGATTGACCATGCGAATTTTCCATCTAAATCATAACCAATATTAGAGATCATTTCGCCTAAAACGCTGACACGTGTTTTTGAACTGTTTTCATAGATTTTCTGATAAATAAAGTTTGTGTTTACCCCTTTATCTAAACACTCTATGGCTATCGAGTGACAGTATGTATCTGTATTGCTATGTCGAAAGCACCCTGTATCAGTCATAACAGCCACATAAATACCTTCACAAATTTCTTTTGTAAGAGGTTTATCTCTAGCTTCTTTTAAATAACTACGTACCATACAACCCGTGGCTGCTGACTTTATATCAACTATATTATAGGAAAATCCATGATTATCAGGATGAGGGTGGTGATCAATGTTCATCACTGGAATATTATTACTATATATCACATCTTTCAACACACGTGTTCGTTCAAAGTCACCTACATCAAACACGATAGCTAGGTCTGCATTTTTTACCCACTGTGAATGTTTGTTTTCATCATATGTCTCAATGCAACTATTAGTATTTAAAAAGTCATACATATCTGGAGTGGGTGAACAATTTATAATTTTTACTTCTTTTCCCACTTCATTAAGATGGTGATACAGCGCTACCTCTGATCCTAGGCCATCACCATCGGGGTTTTCATGTGTAGTAAGAAAAATTTTATTCGCTGAGGATATAATTTCATCCACCTTACCCCAGTCAATATATGTATTATTATAGTTCATTTTTCAAGGTCCCAGTGTTCTTCTTTCACGCCTTCATTATGTTTTACCAATCGTGCTAATAGAAACAAATAATCAGAAAGACGATTCATGTACTTCGCATGTAACTGATTAAGGTTCTCATTACCGTACATAGAGATCAGAGACCGTTCTGCATTCCGGCAACTGGTTCTAGCAATATGCAATCTTGAAATATGCTCACTCCCTCCTGGCAAAATAAATTCTTTAAGAGGTGGGAGCTTACTAGCGATGATATCAATATGATCTTCTATATCTTTTATACGCTCTTTTTTTAATAATACAGACTCACTATCTGGTAAAGATATATCACCACTAATATTAAAAATATCTTGCTGAATTTTTTTTAACTCTCGGCCTATCTGACTATCTGAAAAAGAGCTCATAGTCCAACCAATAACAGAGTTTAAATAATCTAAATCTCCAAGTGCATTAACTCGAGGATGATCTTTTCTTACTCTCTCTCCTCTTCCCAGGCTAGTTTCTCCTTTATCTCCAGTCTTCGTTGTTACTTTAGTTATTCTCATCCGAAAAATAACCAGCTTACAATTATAAATAACGGTAGGAGGATAGGTATCGCCCATTTAAAAAAGAAACCAAAAAAACTCGGCATTTTTATTCCTGAAGACTCAGATATAGACTTTACCATAAAATTTGGTGCGTTTCCGATATAAGTATTTGCTCCCATAAAAACGGCACCCATAGAAATTGCCAAAAGGGTATTTTTCATTTCACCCATTAAAGTAATAGGGTCACCTCCTGCGGTATTAAAAAACACCAAATAGGTTGGAGCATTATCTAGAAAGCTTGATAACACACCTGTATACCAGAAATACATCATATTAATTGGACCGTTTTCATTAGACACTGAGCTAATTATACCTGCTAACACACCATTAGTTCCTGCTTTTAATATGGCAATTGCAGGGATAATAGTTATAAAAATTCCTGCGAATAGTTTTGCAACCTCAATGATCGGAAACCATGTGTATTCATTATCTTTTCTAATCTGCTGCGGTGTATATGTCCAGCTTGCATATGCTAATACTAATAATAATAAATCTCTAGTAATATTTTGTAGTTCTAGGTGTACACCATGATATATTTCAAGGCTAATATGCGGCTTCCAAAAACCACTTATCAAGACAGCGCCAATAACACCTAGTATAAGACCTAGATTAAAAACGCCTTCTACTCCAAGTTTTATTTTTTCACCGCTAGAGTCAATCTTTATGTTTTCTTTTTTGAGATAATATGAATCTAGGAAATAAAAAATAATAAGCAGTGACACAACCATAAATAACATTGGTAATAGCATAACACTGGTTGTCCAAAAAAAGTCAACTCCTTTCAAAAACCCTAAAAATAAGGGCGGGTCACCAAGAGGAGTTAGTGAACCTCCAATATTTGCAACAAGGAATATGAAAAAGACAATAATATGAACCTTATTTTTTCTATGTTTATTTGCATTGATTAATGGCCTAATCAAAAGCATAGAAGCGCCAGTCGTTCCCATCCAGCTTGCAAGCAGGGTACCAATTAGAATAATAAGCAAGTTAACTATAGGGGTACCTACTAATGTTCCCGTAAGCTTTACTCCTCCTGAAATGGTAAACAGAGCAAGCAATAAAATAATAAATGGTACATATTCTAATAAGCCAACATGCAGAAGCTCATACAAGGTAACAGAAACACCCTCTTTGATCAAAAAAGGAATTATCAAAATAGAGGCCCAAAATAGTGACACCTTCCCAAAATTATGGTGCCAAAATTCTGGCAGAACCAGTGGGAAAATTGCAATAGATAACAATATACCGGCAAACGGCACTACCCAAATAATGGTCATATTTTCTATGCTACCATCTAAATGCAGACTGCCAGTGTGGTCACCACTAGCGCCTAGGCAGAGAATCGGCATTAAAAAAGATAAAACTAAAATTAATTTTCTTTGCATTAAATACATCTCTATTCGATAATCATAACGAACATTAAACTTACGCAATTTTCTTTATGATAGGTAATAGTGATACTATCGCAAATTCGGATATTGTGACAGTATATTTATCAATAATTATTCTTGGTTTAGGCATACTAGGGCTATTAATTGGCGTAATATTTGACAATAAACCTATCCAAGGAAGTTGTGGAGGAGTTGGCGCGGATGAAAATTGTGCAATCTATGGGGGTGACCCGCAAAAATGTGAGACACTTGAGAACACCTGATCAATATCTATTCAAAAAAACCATTGGAGCTATAGTTCTCAAAATTGTTATCCTTGTTTAAGATAACCCAGAGAGCTTCTATAGTATCATCTTCCTCCACTTTTTTTATTCCAACTTGATATGGTAAAACCATTAGCGCAGTCGCCCACGCGTCTGCTGTAAGACAGTCACCTGATTTAACACTCACAGAAACAATATCTGTTTCTACGGGAAAACCAGAAACCGGATTTAAACTATGATTTATAGTTTTACCATCTTGGACTATAAAGCTCCTATAGCTTCCAGAGGTCGCTATTGCTTCGTTATTTAATGATAAAGTCGTGTAAAGTTCTTGCCCAGGAAAATATTTTTTCCTGGGCATGTCTATCCCTACCGCCCAAACTTCTCTACGCATATTAATGCCACTGCATCTTATTTCTCCACCAATCTCAACAAAAATATTGGAATAACCCATATTTGATACCCAATCATATATTATGTCCACAGCATAACCCTTTGCGATTGCATTCAGATCTAGCTGCACTTTTGGGTGCAGCTTATTAACATACGGATATTTCAATTGAACCTTATCTATACCAACATAGCCTAAAACATTTTCTATTTCAGATTTTTCCGGGTTTTCATTTCTTTGATTCCCTCCAGGCCCAAAACCCCAAAGCTCTGCAACAGGAAATATAGTATAATCAAATGCACCGCCAGTTTTCTTATTAATCTTTTTTCCTCGATCAAGTACATGAAAAAAATCGTCGGAAACCTTATATGGAGCAGTAGATAAACTTTTATTAAAAATTGAAATCTCGCTGTCAGCAATCCAGGTAGACATTTGCTGATTGAGGCTAATCAAGATTGAATCTATAGCCTTTTCTATTTTTGATTTTTCATGATCAGAATGAGTAAATACTAGTTTGACTGAATATGTCGTTCCCATCGATTTTCCAGAAATAATATATCTCTGGTAAGAACCATCACATGAAATAAATAAAAACAAAAAGCCCCACAGAACTTGGGTTTGTTTTTTAGGTCGAGGTATTTTTTTCATTAATGATAAGGGTTAAAATTCGAAAATCAACTGTCCCCCAGCACGTTTCAAATATCAATAGGCAATATCAGGAAGAAGCAGTGGCGATATTCAGGATGATTTCCAATAGGTATCCGGGTGTTATCCCCAGGATAAATACAATTGCAATCAGCAAAGCAAGGACGCCTCCTGTCAGAAATCCCGTAGTTGGTTGTAAAATTTGTTTTTCATCACGCATTACCATATTCACAATGATACGAAAATAATAATAAAAAGAAACCAGAGTATTCAAAACGGCAATAACCACCAACCAAATATAACCTTTTGCTATGGCCGCAGAAAAAAGTCCATATTTTGCGATAAATCCAGCCGAAGGTGGAAATCCAGCCAGGGAAACCATAAAAATTGCCATAGCCGCTGACAGCAAAGGATTGCGAGAAGCTAGACCTCGAAATTGTCT
>Ga0209019_1000731_pt1 | contig 16623 bp, 17 predicted proteins | sample METZYME_3_300m_FD_187549 | JGI IMG/M metagenome (GOLD analysis project Ga0209019, IMG submission 187549) | Marine microbial communities from oxygen minimum zone in mesopelagic equatorial Pacific - METZYME_3_300m (SPAdes) (version 2) | ecosystem: Environmental > Aquatic > Marine > Oceanic... | reverse complement strand
TGATTCAAATAAAGCTTTAAAATTTCCCTTCCCAAAACTGTTAGAGCCCTTTCTCTGGATGATCTCAAAGAAAAGGGTGGGGCGATCTTGCAAGGGTTGTGTAAAAATTTGGAGCATATATCCTTTTTCATCCACATCCACCAGGATGCCCAATTCCGCCAACGTTTCAATATCTTCATCGATGGGGCCAATCCAATCAGTCAATGTATCATAGTAGGCCCTGGGCGTGGGTAAAAAATCTACACCGTTGGCTTGCATCGTGCGTACTGTAGAAATAATATCCTGCGTAGACAGGGCAAGATGCTGAATGCCACCCGTATCATAATAATCGATATACTCCTGAATTTGGGATTTTCTGAGACCGTCTGCAGGTTCATTGATTGGCATTTTTATAATCTCATTATCATTTGCCATGACGATAGACCGCAAGGCAGAATATTCTGTAGAAATGTCATTATCATCAACAGTCCAGAATCGGTGCCAGCCGAAGACTTTTTCATAAAAATCGCATACAGATTGCATTTCACCATCGGGCTGATTCCCAACTACATGGTCAATGTGTACCAATCCTGTGGATTCAGATTTGAGTCCTAAATCGTTGGTCTCAAATCCGGGGAGGAAAGAACCATTATAATTTTTTCGTTCTACAAATGTGTGGATTGTATCTCCAAAAGTTTCAATAGCAGATACAACTGCTTCCCCATCTCCATCTTTTATTTCTTTGGGCTCCATAGCGCTTTTGGCTCCACGCTCTAGTGATGTTTTCCAGGCTGATTCAGAATCATCCACTGTAAATGCTACATCTTTCATTCCGTCCCCATGGCGATCAATATGGGCACCAATCTCAGTATCTTTTTCTAGGGGTGATGTAATCACCAAATTGATCCGGTTCTGATTCAAAACGTAACTAACACGTTCTCTATTTCCTGTTTCCAACCCGCGATAGGCCACGGGCTTGAATCCCATAGTGGTACGGTAATAATGGGCTGTTTGTTTGGCATTACTCACATACAGTTCGCAATGGTCAAAGCCATTTATTGAGTAGCTAAGTTCATTCATAATATATCCTTTAAACTGTCAATAAATTTTTGATTTTCTGATTCCAGTCCTACAGAAATGCGGATGCAGTTCGGCCAACCAAATCCAGTAAGTTGGCGTACAATGACACCATTTTCTAAAAGCGATTGTGTCAATTGTGATGCTTTTTCTTCACTATCCCAAACTGTGGTAATAAAATTAGCTTCGGAGGGAACTTGATGAATATTAAGGGCATCGAATTCCTGTTTTAAAAAGGCCATTCCTTTTTTATTTACTTGCAATGTTTCAGCTAAAAATGCTTCATCATCCAATGCAGCCAGCCCTGCAACTTGGGCAGTGAGTGATGGCTCAAAGGGTACTTTTACTTTCATCAAATTTTGGATCAATGAATCATGGGCAAATCCATAGCCGATGCGGGCGCCGGCCAAACCGTAAGCTTTGGAAAAAGTTCGTAGAGTGATCACATTATCATAGCGGTAGCTCATGGAATCGGGATAATTTGGTGAATCTTTTGCGAATTCGTAATAGGCTTCATCCAAAATAATGAGCACCCGCTCCGGAACATGTTTATAAAATTCATCAAATTCTTGACGGGTGATGGTGGTGCCCATGGGGTTATCCGGATTGGCGATATAAATAATTTTGGTATAATCGGTGATTTTGTCTGCCATGGCTTCCAGGTCGTAACGATAGTTTTTCATTGGAACCCAATGGACGCGCCTTCCCGAAGCATTGGCCAACACACGAAATCCGATGAATGAATTGGCCGCACTAATGAGTTCATCATCGCTGAGTAAAAATGTCCGCATGATGGTGGACATGATCCCTTCCGATCCGGAGCCCAAGACTACATTGTCTATTTTTACATTGAATCGGTTGGCCAGTTTAGTGCGGAGTTCATATCCGGTGGCATCGGGATAGCGATGGAGTTTTGTCAGTGAATGCTCAATAGCAGCCAACCCTTTTGGAGAAGATCCCAAAGGATTTTCATTGGAAGCAAGCTTTATGAAATTTTGGATTCCAAGTTCTCGTTGTGCTTCTGCAATGGGTTTGCCGGGCTTGTAATTCGCCAGTCGTTGAATATAGGAAGGAACGAGTGCCATGATCAAACCACCAGTTGTGTTTCCTGCTTAAAAGTAGAAAGAATAACGGATGTTTTCATATTCTGAACGTTTGGCAAAGCTGAAAGTTGATGGAGAATAAGTTCTTCATAAGCTGGAATATCTTTAGTTGCCACTTTCAAGAGAAAATCTGCTTCCCCTGTAATGTGGTGGCATTCTAAGACTTCCGTCATATCTGCGATGGATTTAAAAAAATCTTCAACCGGTGTTTCACCATGTCGAGCCAGTTTGACTTCCACAAATGTAAAACAGGTATACCCAGCTTTTCGTGGATTCAAAAGTGTGATGTACCGATCAATGATTCCACTTGCTTCCAGTTTTTTTACTCGTTCCAATGTACTGGAAGGTGAAAGCCCGACTTGTTTAGCCAGTTCAGCATTGGTCGTCCTACTATTTGATTGAAGTGCTTCTAATAGTTGTCTGTCTTTTTGGTCAATATTCATTAAAAGTTCTAAGTAGTTAAAATAATATAGTATAAAATATGGTAAAAATTATAAAATACAAAATTATATTCTGTTTTAATTAATGCTTTCTCTCTTCGACAAGCTTGGAGATCTAGAATATTGGGAGTGGTAATAGGTTCTTTCATGAATAAACTCCACCTTATTTTATGTTGATTATTCCATGAAAATCGAAGGGCCTCTCATTCCTGCAATATTTGTTGAACGACCCAATCGTTTTATCACGATGATTAAAATTGATAATGAAATTCATCGCAGTCATCTGCCTGATCCCGGCAGGCTCCAAGAATTGCTATTTCCTGGCGCAAAACTATTAGCTAGGGCAGCACCAAAAAATTCAGTAAGAAAAACAAAATATTCTACTATTATGGTGAATCATGAAGGACAATTAATCTCATTAGTTTCTGCATTACCAAATAGGTTTGTAAAGGAAGCATTGATAAAAAATGAAATTCCGATATTTAAGGATTACTCACTTGTAAGACCGGAAATAGCAGTTGGTAGGCACCGGTTTGATTTTTTATTAAAAGACCCAACCGGGGCTGATTTTTATTTAGAAGTTAAATCTGTTACTTTTGTAGAAAATGGAGTAGCACAATTCCCGGATGCTATAACAGATCGTGGTACTAAACATGCTTTGGAATTAAAAAGACTAGTTGAAGAAGGAAAAGGAGCCGGAATATTGTTTGTGTGTCAAAGGGCAGATGCAATTTCTTTTCGCCCAATGTGGGAACGAGACCCCAAACTGGCGGATGCTGTATTGAAAGCAAGTAAAGCAGGAGTCAAGATATGGTGTATTACATTAAATGTATCCGAAACTGATATGACATTTAATAAAGAGATTCCTGTAAATTTAGAATTGCAAAATATTTAAATTGGATTTCAAATACATTATTTAAATCAAACTCTATCAATTACAACACTTATACTTGTGTATTCCTGTGCTGCGATTCAGGGGCCTTCGGGTGGACCAAAGGACGAAACACCTCCGGAATTGGTTCAGACTATTCCAAGTGGTGGGGCCATCCATTTTAAAAGTAAGCGGGTAGAACTTATATTTTCAGAATTTGTAGATGCCAACTCTATAGAAAAAGCTATTCATGTATTACCGACATTGCCTGAAGAACCCAAAATCATTTATAAAGGTAGACGAATTTTTGTGGAATTCCCGGATACCCTAATTGAAAATCAAACTTATATAATATCCATTGACAGAACCTTAAAAGATGAACATAAGGTTGCTCTTGCACAGGGAATTCAAGTTGCTTTCACGACGGGTGATGAAATTGATAAAGGAGAGATTTCTGGAACTGTAACTTATGATAAATCCTCTTCAGTCCATCTTTGGAAGGTTCAAAATGAAAAGGATTTAACAGAATTTTATCAACGTATCCCAGATTATGTGGTGGATGCTTCTGATAGTGGAAAGTATAAATTTCGATATTTATCGGATGGTAATTATCGATTAATGGCAGTGGATCGATCTGCATCAGGTTCACCTATCTCTTCAGATAGGATGGTGTACGGATTACCATGGAATCCACTAATTCAAATTCGCGATTCAAAAGAAATAACCGGACAAAATATTCGGGTCCCAAATAACATGGGCGGAATCAAGATGAATCAAGCAGAATGGGAAACTGGAAATTGGAGTACCATTTCTTTTTCAGATAATATTACAGAATGGGAATCAGCTTTAAAAATTCATGCAATTTATGAAGATTCATCAATACATGAGCCAAGTCAATTTCTGAATATTTTGGATGGAACAAAACTTCACCTTACTTTTTCGGATTTAGAGAAAAATCAATATGTCACTATCTTGACAAATGGAATCATGCAAGGCGAAGAAACCATTTTAGATTCTGGATTGATTAAATTAAGAGTAGATACATCCACTGATACGACAAATCTCTCCATAAAAGCGCCCACCAAGAATTTTGTGCTTTCAATCGAGGAAGATAATATCATTCCAATTGAAATTGTTTTTTCAAATTTGATTGACGCTGAAAAAAGTCAGAATTCATTCGCATTGATGCAAGATTCGATTTCTATTCCTTTCAATTCCACATGGATTACGCCACTACATTCAACAATTACACCATTAGAAAACTGGGTGCCAAGAACCTTTTATAAAATATTATTGTTTCGTGATGAAATTCATCCAATTTTTGGACAAACACTCAAAGATTCAGTAAAAACGATTTCCTTTAAAACTTCTGATTTTCAGGGATATGGCAGACTTATAGGAACATCATCAGAAAAATTATCTTCGAAAATTGTCGCTGAAATTGCTTCAATGGAAAAGGAACCCAGCGTATTTAGATCTGTTGTAAATTTGGATGGAAATTTTGATATGAAAAAGTTACCTGAAGGAAATTATTCTTTGTTCTTTTTTCAGGATTCAGATGGTAATGATCGGTATTCTTACGGAAGAGTCGACCCATATAAGCCATCGGAATGGTTTTATACTTATCCTGACACGGTCAATATTCGGACTAACTGGGATCTTGAACTCAATTCTATAAAATTGGAGCAGCATCCGTAAATGAAATGTGTAATTCTTGCGGGGGGTAGCGGTACCCGATTTTGGCCTTATAGCCGATACAACAGACCGAAACAACTTTTGAAAATTGTTGGGAATCAGTCGATGTTACAAATGACTGTAGATCGACTTCTTAAGATTAAAAAAGTAACGGATATCTATATTATTACTCGAAAAGATCTTAAAGATAGTGTCATCAAAGAGGTTTCAGGCGTAAAATCAGAAAATATCATTGCTGAGCCTTCGAGTAAAAATACTGCCCCAGCTATTGGGCTAGTTGGAGCGTTACTTGGTTTAACTGAGCCAGATACTGTTATGGGCGTTTTCCCAGCAGATCACTTAATTGTTGGACACCGTGCTTTTTCAAAGGCCATAAATACAGCAGATCGTATTGCAATAAAAGGTGACAATCTGGTAACAATTGGTATTCGCCCCACAAGCCCTTCTACCGCTTACGGATATATACAATATAATGATACCGATGAAAAAGGTTATCTGGGTGCCCATCGTGTAAAAACATTTGCTGAAAAACCTCACAAAGATCTGGCAAAACGATTTGTAGCTAGCGGAGATTTTGTTTGGAACGCAGGTATGTTTTTTTGGAAGGTGAGCACATTTCTATCTGCGATGGATTTATATATGCCCGAATTGATGGAATCTCTCAATGAAATTGCGCCACGGCTTCAAAAAGGTAAATCATTTCAAGAACAATGGGATTTAATTGAACCAGAATCCATCGATTATGGGTTGTTGGAAAAAGCAAATAATATTTATGGGGTGAGGGGTGATTTCAAATGGAATGATATTGGATCTTGGAACGCATTATATGATGTTTTGACTTCTAATGCTGACAATAATATCATCCGAGGGAATGGGAAGGTGTTAGATGGGAAAAATAACCTAATTCAATCCAATGGAAAATTTACAGCGGTCATAGGCGCGAGTAATTTGGTTGTTGTTAATACTGAGGATGCTACATTGGTGGTTCCCCGCGATAAAGTTGAAGAAGTAAAAGAATTAGTCGATTTTTTGAAAAATAGTGGTAACCAAGAACTAACCTGATGAAAAAAGAAAAACTTTATTCTGAATTTGAAGAATTAGGCCAACGACTTGGTGTAAAAATAATAAAAGGGAAAGGGAATTTCACTGGAGGAATTTGTATTGTGAAAGATGAAACTGTAATCGTTGTTAATAAAATGAAACCAATTGAACATCGATTAAAAATCCTTGCAACTAGTTTTCTAGAGTATAATCTAGATGATATTTATATGATTCCAGCCTTAAGAGCCTTTATCGAAAAAACCCGTTCTCTCGCTCTTTAAATTTCTTGATTTTAGATAAAGTGTGAGGTTACACTTCACACCCTTCCTTTAAACATTATACGACTTGAAAGAGGCTAACTTATGAAACGCTATCAATCATCAGATATTAGAAACTTTGCAATTGTGGGACATGGTGCTGCTGGGAAAACATGCTTAGCAGAATCAATGTTAATGCTTGGCGGCGAGACTAACCGTCTTGGGAAAATCGAAGACGGTTCCACAATATCCGACTATCATCCAGGAGAAAAAACTCGCCAAATATCCATCCATGCCACCCCACTCCATTTAGAATGGATGGACAAAAAATTTAACATGATTGATACACCAGGTTATTCTGATTTTATTGGAGAAGCAGCTGGATCATTAAACGTTGTTGATCTAGCAGTCATCACCATCCATGCTGTTAATGGTGTTGAAGTGGGAACAGAAACTATGTGGAATCAGGCAACAAAACTTGGTATCCCAAAGATGCTTGTCATCAATGGACTCGATAGGGAACACACGCGATTTGACGAAATATTGGCTCAAGCTAAGCGACGGTTCGGAAATAATGTGTTCCCCATGCAACTGCCTGTAAATGCAGGACCCGGATATAATCAGAATATAGATGTGTTACGTACAGAATTAATTACATATGTGAACGACGGTTCTGGAAAAATGACTGAAAGTGAACTTCCAGAAGATTTCGAAGCCAAAGTAAAAGAACTCCATGAGGTATTGATTGAATATGTAGCTGAATCTGATGATTCTCTTTTGGAAAAATTCTTTGATCAAGGAAGCCTCTCTGAAGAAGAAATGAGAGGTGGAATCCATCAGGCGATACAAGATCAAACATTTATCCCTTTATTTTGTACCTCAGCAACATCCAATATTGGTGTTGCTCGATTGTGTGACTTTATTAGTAAATATGGTTCATCACCTGATGATCGTAAAATGGTGATTGCCCACGATGAATCAGGAAACGAAGTGGAAGTTTCTTTAAATGGATCGGAAACAGTTCTCCAAATATTTAAAACGATGACTGAATCACACACTGGAGAATTATCCCTATTTCGTGTGTATTCAGGTCAGGTAAAAACAGGCACTGACTATTATAATTCTGACCGAAATACCAACGAGAGATTTGGTCAAATGTTTATCTTGAATGGAAAAAATCGAACTCAAGTGGATCAATTATCGGCGGGAGATATTGCTGGTGTAGTTAAACTGAAAAATACACATACCGGAAATACCTTATGTTCAGGGAAACATGTCACATTACCCCCTATGAATTTCCCCAATCCTAATATTCATGCAGCAATTGTCCCAACGGCAAAAGGAGATGAGGAAAAACTTGCCATTGGACTTGCTACTCTCCACGAAGAAGACCCGACCTTTATTTATCGTGTAGATAGCGAAGTAAAACAAACAATCATTTCCGGACAAGGAGAACTCCACTTAAGAGTTACAACCGAAAGATTGAAACGTAGGTTTGGAATTGAAATTGAATTAGAAAAACCAAAAGTCCCATTCCGCGAAACAATTTTGGGAAATGGCCAAGCAAAATACCGGCATAAAAAACAGTCAGGTGGCGCAGGCCAATTTGCTGAGGTTTGGATGCGTATAGAACCTAAACAACGAGGTGACGGCGTAGAATTTACCCATTCTCTAGTAGGACAAAATGTGGATCGTGTTTTTGTTCCTTCTGTAGAGAAAGGCGTAAAAACTGCCTGTGCGGATGGAATAATTGCAGGATGTAAGGTTGTGGATCTAAAAGTAGATTTTTATGATGGTAAGATGCACCCAGTTGATTCAAAGGATATTGCATTTCAAACTGCCGGAAAACATGCATTTCGAGAGGCCTTCCTTGGAGCAAAACCCTGTTTGTTAGAACCAATTATGGATATTGAAGTAACTATTCCAGAAGATTTCATGGGTGACATTATGGGAGATATCTCCGGTAAACGTGGAAAGATTATGGGAATGGACGCTGATGGTAAATTCCAAGTGATCAAAGCCCAATTACCGCAAGCAGAATTATATAATTATGCAACAACTGTTCGATCGTTGACTGGCGGACGCGGAATTCATGCAGAATCTTTTAGCCATTATGAAAAAATGCCCAAAGACCAGCAAAACAAGGTAATTAAAGATCGGAAAAATGATGATGGTGAATCATGATGGAATTTATGAGATGAATTTTTGGAAAAGCTAAATCCATATATGACATGTTTTTCGTTTCGCATGTTTCACGTTAACTATCTTCCATGAAAAGATTGTGGGCTCCTTGGCGGATTGATTATATCCGTTCACCAAAAGAAGATGGATGTATATTTTGTAAAAAATCAGAATCTAATAATGATCGAAATAATCTCATATTATATCGTGGAAACAAGTCCTTCGTTCTAATGAATCTTTATCCATATTCGAATGGTCATCTCATGATTTCCCCTTATGATCATACTGCAGATACCAACAGATTATCAAAGGATTGTAATTTGGAAATTATGGAATTAGCAAATGCATCTATGAATATTCTGAAAAATACCATGAACGCAGAAGGGTTCAACTTTGGTGCAAACCTTGGTAAAGCTAGTGGGGCTGGTATTGAAGAACATTTACATTATCATATTGTGCCTCGATGGCATGGTGACACTAATTTTATGCCGATAGTTGGGCACACAAAAGTGATGGTTGAAGGATTAAAGGAAACTTGGGATAATCTAAAACTACACTTTGATAAACTAAAGGAAAGTACAGATGCTTGATTTCAGTCGAACTTGGGTACCCTATATCTATTTATATGGTGTTGGCGGAGGTATATTCTTAATCGGGATGTTTATCATCCTCCGATCAAGATCGTTGAAGCTTGAGAGAGTCAGACATAAAGAATGGTATAAAATTCTTATTTTTGGCTTTTTTTATTATATGGGGATTCATGGATTGTTTACATTTGCGGCCATAGGTGAAACGGTGTTTGCGGCATTAATCGGTTTGATTATGATAGCGATGACAGCCAATTTGATTTTCACATTGTTTAAAAAGCCTAAAGGAGTTGGATAATGGATAGCGTTATTCAAACATCACCTTCTTTTTGGGTAATTATTTTTGGTTATTTTGCTCTCGTATTGGGGTTTGGTTCCTTTTTTGCCCGATATAATAAAACAACTCAAGATTTCTTTTTTAGTGGTCGCAGATTTTCATGGTGGCTAATTACGATGTCTATTGTGGCAACAGGGGTGGGAAGCCATAGTTTTTTAAAATATTCTGCAAAAGCCTATGAGCATGGTTTTTCTTCTACCATGACCTATATGAATGATTGGTTCTTTATGCCGCTATTTCTTTTTGGCTGGTTGCCGATTGTTTATTATACCAAGATTCGGTCGATTCCAGATTATTTTGAGAGACGTTTTAACCCAGGAGTTCGTATTTTGGCAACAGTTGCAATTCTGGGTTATATGATTGGATACATCGCAATTGGTTTTCTTACCATGGGAAAAACGTTAGAACCTCTCTTAGGAATAGACCTCTATACTATCATTTTTATTGTGGCAATAATATCAGGAATATATATCACATTTGGTGGACAAACAGCTGTGATATTCACAGATCTTGCACAAGGATTTATTTTAATTTTTTCTGGGATTTTGGTTTTTATACTAGGGATTAATTATGTGGGCGGTTTTGATATTTTTTGGGGTGCACTTTCTCCGGAATTCAAATTACCTTTAGCAAATTTTAATCACCCGGCAAATTTCAATTTTGTTGGCATTTTCTGGCAAGATGGTGTTGCAGGATCAGTTGGGTTCTTGTTTATGAATCAAGGACTCATTATGCGGTTTATGGCCTGTAAATCCGTCAATGAAGGTCGAAAGGCTGCTGTTTTCAATGTGTTGGTATTGCTGCCAATTTCGACAGTTGTAGTTTCCAATGCAGGTTGGATTGGAAAGGCTATCAGTATAGTGACCCCAGAATCATGGAATACAGCTACGCAATTGGATCATGTATTTACACAAGTTGCTTATTTAATTACAGGGAGTGAAGTCGTTTTCGCATTCGTGATTGCAGCTGTTGCAGCTGCATTGATGTCAACCGTGGATACATTGATCAATGCTGTCGCAGCTGTAGTAATTAATGATATTTATCGACCTATTGTAAAAGATAAAGATGATAAACATTATTTGAAGGTGGCTATGATTGTTTCTGCCGGGGCAACTGCCGTGGGAGCGTTGAGCACAATATTTTTTAACAATTTTCCAACATTATATGAAGCGCATGGATTTTTTCACAGCACAATGACCCCACCACTTGTTGTTGCCATATTCTTAGGGATATTTTGGAAACGATATTCTACACCCGCTGCATTTGCTACATTTTTGGGTGGTGCAATCTTGATGTGGATTGGAAGTAAATATCCACAGATCTTTATTTCTCCCTTTGATCATGGAATTGAGTTTAATCCTGATCGTCCCTATTCATACATCCGTGCTCTGTATAATACTTTGGTTTGCGCAGGATCCGGAGTTATTGTTGGTCTTTTAACAACACCGCCATCCGAGGAAAAGATGGAAGGTCTTACAGTTTGGTCTTTAGATAAAGCTCGTGAATTCTTTAAAGGCTCTGCACCTAATGATCGTCCCGGTAAATCTCTCTTAGCCAAATGGATCGTAAAAGATTGTGAAGAAGGTGAAGTAAGGTTTTCCATTGGGGATATGGAAACCATGGGCGCAGATGTTGGGGATCTTGTATATCTCGCTGATGAAAGAAAATGGTTGGGTGGATTAAAATCAGTCCATTCTGTTTATGGAGAGCCTCATAAAGAAGATGGAGTTGTTTATATCACCCAATTTGATGTTGAAAGAGGTCTCTTTGATGAAAAGAGAAAATTGATGGCTGAGAAAGAATTGTAATCTTTGACTAGATAAATTATCATCCTAAATTCGCCAGCTTTTTTAGACCATAATCTATTATTCCGGAGTTTTCCGGAAGAAATAACGATCCGGAGTAGCTCAGTTGGTAGAGCGAGTGGCTGTTAACCACCAGGTCGGGGGTTCGAGTCCCTCCTCCGGAGCCATCTAAACCCTGCAGAAATGTGGGGTTTTTTAATTCCCCCTTTCTCCGAATTCTATAATAAATTTATTAGCTTCAGGAATTATAATTTTAATGATAGTATTATTGAAGAAAATTATAGATACATCTTTTTATTGTACTAATTCAAAAAATTTGTAATAGCAAATGTCATATCAAATCCGCCCATATAATACTTCAGACCATGATACGGTTTATGAAATATGTTTAAAAACTGGTAATTCAGGGAGAGGTGCAGAACATCTTCATGATGATCCAATGATTTTGGGGCATATTTATGCAGGTCCTTATATCACTCTTGAGCCGGAATCGGCTTTTGTATTAGAAGATGAAATGGGTGTTTGTGGTTATATCATTGGTGCATTAAATACCAATTCATTTTATAATAAAGTCAAATCAGATTGGCTGCCAAAACTCCAAAATAAATATACGGATCCCATTGAAACTTCAAAACCATGGAATAAAGATGAAAAATGCATTCATTTGCTTTTTCATCCTGAAATTCCTCTGGATTTACCTGATTACCCATCCCACTTACATATTGATCTTTTAACCCGCGCAAGGGGTCAGGGATTGGGCAAAAAAATGATGGATCATTTCATGAATAATTTGAAGGAGCGTGGTTCGAAAGGGCTACACCTTGGATTAGGCATAAAGAATGATCCTGCTTATACTTTTTATATAAAATATGGGATGATAGAATTAAAGAGAAATTCGGATACTATTTACATGGGGATTTCATTTGAGTAAAAGAATGAACATTATTCTGAAAAATAACATATTCTTTCTATTATCTGTTAGTATGATTATTGCAAAAGATTCCCCAAATAATTGGCATTCATATTGGGCCCAATCGAGCAAAGCAATCATTATGGATGAATCAAACCAGTGGCTATTAGGGAGTGCTGCAATAGCTGCTTTGAGCGCCACTCAAATTGATATGAAAGTAAAAGATTATGTTCAATCACATAAGATTCTTTCAGATCCCATTTCTCATTTTGGTGATGAAATGGGTGGCAATTGGGGTCATTGGATTCTTTGGTCATCTATTGTTACTTCATCTAAAATTAAAAAAGATTCGAATAAAAAATTCATGTCAAAAATTCAATATTCAACTCTTGCCATGGTATCCAATGGATTAATTACCGTCGGCATGAAACGAGCTTTTGGCCGTGAAAGACCCAACGGAAGTTGTTGTGATTCATTTCCCAGCGGACACACGTCTCATAGTTTTACAATGGCTTCAATTGCAAATGAACTTTACGGAAAAAATATTGGGTTAATTTCATATGGGCTGGCTACACTAGTTGCTGTGAGTCGAATGAATGATAATAAACATTATTTGAGCGATGTCATCTTTGGGGCAGGATTAGGCACGGCTGTTGGGCGAGCTTTTGCAAAAAATTATCAGAAATTCGATGAAACAAATATTCAAGTTGGGTTTTCATCTCAGATGGCCTTGAAAATTTCAATTCCCATAAATTAATTGAGAATTATTTTTTGATTGAAATATGCACGTTTTATATTCTAATGGTTATTCTAACAAATACAACTTTTGGAATTGGTAGACTAATTTCAAAAAACTCGAGTTACAGATTTAGAGATAAAAATGAACAATAATACACCAGTTATAATAGTGAATGTCCTAAAAGTCATGAGAGGGAAACGGCAGTATTTTACAAAAATATTTTTATAATAGAATTGAATTAGTTATGGATGTATAAATGATAGCAAAAAATTGGATTGATGCTAAAAAACAAGTTGATAAATGGAAATCAACTGGGCTAAAAGTGGTTTTTACCAACGGCTGTTTTGATATACTCCACCGGGGACATGTGGAATATTTAACCGATGCAAAAGCATGCGGTGATAAATTAGTAACGGCTTTGAATAGTGACAGTTCCGTTCGTGGTTTGAAAGGAGATTCCCGTCCTATACAGAGTCAGGATGATAGAGCAGCTATTCTAGATGCATTAGCATCGGTTGATTTGGTGGTTGTTTTTGATGAAGAAACACCGGCAGAAATTGTTAAAACGCTTATTCCAGATGTGCTGGTAAAAGGAGGCGATTATACACCGGAGACAATCGTTGGAGCAGATATGGTTACTGCAAATGGGGGAGAAGTGAAAATTATTCCATTTCGATCAGGGCAAAGCACATCCATTATTATAGAAAAAATTATTAAACTTTAATAAACCGGGCTTAACTCCGATGTAACCACTGCATGTATTCTTTAATACCTTCTTGAACTGTTTTAAAGGAGCCATCGAAACCGGTTGTGCGCAATTTAGTTAGATCAGCTTCTGTGAAACTTTGGTAGTTGCCTTTTAATTCGTCAGGGAAGGGTATATAATTAATTTCACCCTTTCCATGATAATTGATAACCGAATTGGCAACTTCATTAAATGATTGACTATTTCCCGTACCAATATTGAAAATACCCGATACATCGGAGTGAGCCATCATCCAAAGATTTACTTTTACAACGTCACCTACAAATATGAAATCCCGACGCTGTTCACCATTGTCAAAGCCGCCACTACCTTCGAATAGTTTCGGGTTTTCACCCGCTATAATTTGATTATTAAAATGAAAAGCCACACTGGCCATAGATCCCTTATGCTGCTCTTTGGGTCCATACACATTGAAATAACGAAAGCCAACCACTTGGCTCTCAAAGGATGATTCGTGCCGCCGAACATATTGATCGAATAAATATTTGGAATAGCCATAAATATTGATGGGATTTTCATTTTCCGGGTTTTCTTTATAAACAGTACTGTCGCCATAAGTGGCAGCAGATGATGCGTAGAAAAATGGGATTTTTCTGTCCAAACAATAGTGGAGAAGCACTTTCGAATATTCATAATTATTCTCCATCATATATTGGCCATCCCACTCTAAAGTGTCAGAACAAGCGCCTTCGTGGTAGACGGCATCAATCTGGCCAAAATCGTTTCCATCTTTGATGAGAGAAATAAAATCTTTTTTGTCATAATAATCAGAAATATCCAAATCAGATATATTCCGGAATTTCTTCCCGTCTTTTAAATGATCAACAACAATAATATCGTTATGCCCAGATTTGTTTAACCCTTCAATAATATTACTGCCAATCATTCCGGCACCGCCTGTTACTATTATACTCATTTCATGTTTCTCCGAATGAATATTAAACCTAAAACAAGACCATTAACAACGGTTCAGTTTTCCTAAGACCTAGAAAAAAATTATGTGCGCTGTGAAAAAATAAAATAGCCTCTCTGATGAAAAACAATATAGCTATAGCCGCTTGTATTAAATGCTATCTGAATATTTCCAGATGATCTAAAAATGACATCTCTTTTTCTTTGTTCATTGACTAATTATTCCTTCTTTTATGATATCATGAATATGTATAACTCCTAAATATTTTTCGCTTTTTATTACAATAAGTTGAGTAATATTGTTTTGCTCCATCTCTTTAAGTGCGTTATAAGCTAAATCCTCTGGTTTTGTAATTTTTGGGTCACAACTCATAATATCTTTAGCACATAAAGAAGAGATGTCTTTTTCATTCTCAAGCATTCTTCTTAAATCTCCATCTGTTATTATTCCAGCTAATTTTTTATTATTAAGAACAGCTGTTACCCCTAACCTATTTTGAGAAATTTCAATAATAACCTCATTTATTGATGCGTTGGGATTAACTTTTGGAGTATAGTCAGAGATTAGATCCTGAACCTTTATATTGAGTCGTTTCCCAAGAATTCCTCCTGGATGAAATCGAGCAAAATCTTCTTCTGTAAAATCTTTACACGCCAATAAACTTACAGCAATAGCATCTCCCATTACCAGCTGAGCAGTAGTTGATGATGTTGGCGCTAAATTATTTGGGCATGCCTCTTTCTCCACACTTACGTCTAATATAAAATCAGACTTTATTGCTAAAAAAGATTTTGGATTTCCTGTTAATGCAATAATTTTATTCCCCATATTTTTAATAAAAGGAACAAGCGCTTTAACCTCAGGAGTATTTCCACTTTTCGAAATACAAATTACCACATCTCCTTCTTGAATATTACCTAAATCGCCATGTATTGCATCAGCAGCATGTAAGAAAACAGCTGGCTGTCCTGTAGAATTAAAAGTAGCCACCATCTTATTAGCAATATTAGCGCTCTTACCTATTCCAGCAACTATCAATCGTCCTTTTGTGCTAAGAATCAAATTGATAGCATTTACAAAATCATCATTAATACTGCTCTCAAGTTTTGCTACTGCAGCTAATTCAATAGCAATTGTTTCTCTTGCAATTTTTTTTATGTCAGATAAGGATTTCATAAAATAGTATTTTTGTGTATAAAACCGAAAACAAAAGTATCACATTTTTCAGCTATATGACCAGATTTTCCAAGGTCGACAAATATAGTTTTTCCAGAAGTTTGTTTAATCAGTTTACAGGATTGGATGAATGAATTGTCTAAAGATGATTTCAATTTCAATAATGATTGAATCTCTTTCTCCAGTACAATTTCCCCAGATTTAATATAATCCATTTGATATCCCTAATTTGTAATTGAAACTGTAGTTATGATATCCAAGTTTAAGGTATTGAGAAGTGATTTTGAAATATTCAATGATTTAAATACTTCAAACTTTTTAGAAATATATGGTTTTTTATTTTTCACATTCTACTCCTAAATTGGCTGCTCATATAATATCTCATGTTAAAACGGTACTCTAAAACCCCCATTATTTCACCCAAAGATATTGTTTCATCCCATCCGGAGATGATTGATGTTTCATCAGTTTTTAATCCCGGCGGCATACAATTTGGTAATAAAATATTACTTCTACTTCGTGTTCAAAATCGAGGGAGAGATACCTTAATAGTGAGAGCCACCAGTGATGATGGTGTTCATTTTTCAATTGATGACCAACCTATAAAATTTTCTGGAATGGACAATTTGGAAGAAACCGTTTTTCATATTTATGATCCACGCATTACGAAAATAGAAAATACTTATTTTGTCATGGCTGCCATGGATGTAGTGGGGAAATGTCTGTTAGGACTTTTTAAAACCGAA
>Ga0209019_1000728_pt1 | contig 16642 bp, 16 predicted proteins | sample METZYME_3_300m_FD_187549 | JGI IMG/M metagenome (GOLD analysis project Ga0209019, IMG submission 187549) | Marine microbial communities from oxygen minimum zone in mesopelagic equatorial Pacific - METZYME_3_300m (SPAdes) (version 2) | ecosystem: Environmental > Aquatic > Marine > Oceanic... | reverse complement strand
ATTAAGGGCGTCGAACATGACCGCGGGTTCATCGACGTTCGAATTTATCTCGATGCGGAAACTTGGCTGAAGGAAAATCAAACAGCCGAGCACATCGTTGTCCAGGCGACAAAGGGCGAAGTTGTCGTTCCACTTACGACATTTCAGGGGGGCACCCTGGCAGCTGTGGTGTACCACGACGAAAACAGCGACGGGAAATTGAACACCGGACTTTTCTGGCAACCTAAAGAAGGCTTCGCCTTCAGCAACCAATACTCCCCGAAAGGCCCCCCGCGATTTCCCAAAGCCGCTGTCGACATCGCGGACGGTGAAGGCCTCATGGTGCGACTAAAGTATTAAATATCGTCTAAAAATCCAACGCCTAACTCCAATATCTACTTTTGAAACCCAACCCTTTCCCGAGGCTCTACCGCACGTGAAACTGACAATTAACCGAGATCTCTACTCGGTAGACAACAAAGACGCAAGTCGAAAACTTCTTTGGTTCCTACGCGATGATCTCGGACTCATCGGCACCCGATTTGGTTGCGGTGCCGGTATCTGTGGTGCCTGCACTGTACTCGTAGATGGTCAGCCGAAACGCAGCTGTATCACACCACTTTCTTCGGTGGCGGATGGTCCTTCGATTCGAACTGTCGAGGATTTAGCTGCAAATGGCTCACTTCATCCTGTGCAGCAAGCATTCATTGACGAGCAGACACCGCAATGTGGTTGGTGTATGTCCGGACAGATGATGGTGGCCGTTGCACTGCTCGAGATAAATCCAACTCCGACGGATCCTGAAATCGAGGATGCCCTGGCTCACAACTATTGTCGCTGTGGGTGTTATTCCCGCTTGCGACGGGCCGTACGGCGGGCCAGCGTTCTCGCCTCGCAATGACGAACTGGAAACGCGGACGGCGCAATTTTCTGATCGCCGCTGTGGTTCTCTCTGGCAGTGTGGCAGCCGGCGTGCAGTTTGGCTTGCCGTACCTCAGGAGACGAGCATTTGATTTTCTTTCTCAAGGTGGACCACCTGGTGGGGGGGTGGGGGAAAATCCCACCCTTTGGCTGGAACTGACGCAAGACAATCAGCTTTATCTTCATGTCCCCAAGGTGGAAATGGGGCAAGGTATCCACACTGCGCTCGGGCAAATCGCCGCGGAAGAACTTGAGATCCCCTGGCAAAACGTTCGGGTTCTCCAAGCCGGTACTCTAATTGGCCCCAGTGACAACTTCGGCACAGGTGGTAGTGCCAGCGTCAGCGGCCTTTATCTTCCGCTCCGTCAACTGGCAGCAAATTACCGGCTGATGCTAACGACAGCCGTCAGCGAAACACTGGGCGACTCCGTAATCCTGTCCGAGGGTATCTTTCGTACAGCCAATGGCTCAACGATGACGCTAGGCTCGGCTGCAGCGCTCCCACGGGAGTGGGTTATGCCAAAAGAAGACGCACCGCTTAAACCCAAATCTGAATTTCTCCTGATCGGCAAATCTCTGCCTCGGGTTGATTACCGAGACATGCTGACGGCAGTTCCTAGATACGCCTACGATATGCAGGCGTCAGCCGGTCCAACATACTATGGCGCTGCCGCTCGACCGCCGATGATCGGCGCTGTCATGGGGCGCGTGAGTGCTGACACAGTTAAAGCTCTACCAAACATCGTCGACGTAGTCGTCACTGGCGATTTTGCCGGCGTTATCGCGAAAACACGCGAAGCCGCCTGGGCAGCGGCTGACAAGCTGAACATCGAATGGGAGCTTCCACATCCAATCGCACAAGACGAACTCGAGGAAGCGCTTAATCCCATCACAGCCGATGCTATCACTCTGAAAAAAATCGGAAAAGTCGAAACGATACTGTCCCGCCCTGACGCTCTGCGCGCTGACTATCGCACGCCGTTTGCCGCGACAGCCGTCCTTGAACCACAGTCCTCTTTTGCCGAGATGGGAAATGACGAGGTACTCCGCGTTCGAGCCCCCACCCAATTTCCGAACACAACAGCAAAAACGATTGCCAAAACGCTTGATATCGACGAGACACAAGTCGATGTACTGCCCACCTACCTGGGAGGTGGATTCGGCCGGCGTTCTATAACTGAATCTGCGACAGAAGCCGCCATTCTTGCCTATAGAAGTGGTTTCCCAGTGCATGTGGGATGGCGACGCGAAGACGAATTCCTGCAAGACCGGTTTCGCCCACCGACTCGACATCATTTGGCCGGTCGTGTGGGAAAAAACGGCCAGATCGAGGCCATTCAACATCTTCAGGCAAGCGGTGATGTTCTGCTAGCGAACCTTCCCCGAGTTGCCGCTGCAGTTCTCGGTTCCGATTTTGGCGCAACCCGCGGCATTGAACCACCGTACGCAATCCCAAACCTTGAACTTCGTGCGAAGCGCGTGCCGTTACCCGTTCCCACTGCATCCTGGCGCGGCCTAGGATTACTTGCCAATACGTTTGCCATTGAGAGCTTTGTCGATGAACTGGCAACCTCAATCAACAAAGACCCGCTTCAGTTTCGTCTTCAACACCTGACTGGGGAAAGCACCAAACGCCTCCATCGTGTCCTTAGGCATGTCGGCACGATGTCTGACTGGGAACACGCGCGTAACAAGGGTACTGCACTCGGCATCGCCTGTTGCCAGGATTACGGTACCGTCGTGGCGCAAGTCGCTGAGGTCGAAATTGACAATAATCTAATCCGCGTGCGCAGGATCTGGGCCGTGATGGACTGTGGTCAAGTGGTCAACCCGAACGGCGCCATCAACCAAGTAGAGGGCAATATTATCTGGGGCACCGGCTCAGCACTTAAAGAAGCTATCACTTTTCAAGATGGCAAACCGGTAGCCAGCAACTTTGACCGTTATCCACTCTTACGATTAGACGAGGCCCCAGAGGTCCAAGTAGAACTCCTGCCAAGTGACCTACCACCACAAGGGGTGGGTGAGCCTGCGATTGGCCCGGTACCCGCTGCGATTGCCAATGCTGTCTATACCGCTACGGGCCAACGACTTCGGACTCTTCCGCTAACGCTGTAGCACGTCATGAAATCTCTAGACAGCACAAACCCAAATATCATCCTAACGGGCGTCCTGCTTGCAGCCAGCATCACTGCGGTCATTGCGTTCACCGCGGATCGGCTGGTGGTGTTCGATATTGTTGGGCCTACCGTACCCTTTGCCTACCCATGGCGGCTTGTGGATCCCACTACCATGGCTCGTCTTTCGGCTTGGATTGGGTACGCGTTACACAATCTTTTTGTCTGGGCTGTCATCTTCCTTGCCCGTCGGGAACAACCAAACTTCCAACGGCAGTTCCGCTGGTACAACTGGGCAATGTTGGCCGGAAACGGTGGCTTTGTATTTCTGCATATCCTCCAGACCCATCTTTTCTATGATGGCCTCGCACAAGATGTGCCAGAAATCACGGCCCTCGGATCGGTGGCACTGATGCTGATGGTTGTTCTGATTCTAGAAACACCAAGGCGGGGTCTTGCTTTGGGCAAACGAGTTCGGTTTGATCGCCGATTTTTAAAAATTGTGAGCGAATACCACGGGTATCTGTTCTCGTGGGCGATCATCTACACCTTCTGGTATCACCCAACCGATTCGACCATCGGCCACTTGGCTGGGTTCTTCTACATGTTCATGCTGTTCTGGCAATCCGTGCTGATTTTCAACCGTGCCCATCGCAATCGTTGGTGGACGATAACCCTCGAGTTGCTGGTCCTGCCACACGGTGTATTGGTCGCCATAACCCAGCCCGAAAACATGTGGCGGATGTTCGGTTTTGGATTTGCAGCTATCTTTATCCTGACGCAAATGCACGGGCTAGGGCTTAGCGTCCGAATTCGCAGCCTGCTCGCAACATTGTTTGTGCTGGCCGTGCTGGTTGCTTATGGCTCAACTGGAGAGATTGGCATGCTCCATGAGATCTCCAGAATCCCAGTGATTGAATTCGGTGTTGTAGGCGTGCTTTATGTATTGTTTCTAATCGTGATACGTATCGTCCCCACGCGCCATACCTAATTCGGACTAGCAATCGACGCTGCGTGTTACGCTTGATCGTGCTGACTCGGCTTTCGATTGTAGCCCCCATCTCGTAGACTTCGGGGCTTATGACTATCAAAACTGACGTGGTGGTCGTGGGCGCTGGCCCCTGCGGAATCTTCGCTGTCTTTGAGCTGGGACTTTTAGGCATTCGCACACATGTAGTCGATTCACTCGATATGATCGGCGGCCAATGCACCACGCTTTATCCGGAAAAACCAATTTATGACATCCCAGGTCTGCCGAGTGTCAGCGGCCAAGAGTTGGTGGATCGGCTGGCGCAACAAGCCACACCATTTGATCCCACTTATCACCTAGGACAACAGGTGGTCGAACTCGGGCCACAGGAAGACGGTTCTTTCATGCTCGTGACAGATACCGGCACTCAGTTTCATACCCGGACTGTCATCATTGCGGCAGGCCTTGGTGCATTCCTGTCCAGGCCATTGCGCTTAGCCGGAGTTGAAGACTTCGTCGGCGCCAATCTTCATTACCTGGTAGAGGACAAGACCCGCTTTCAAAACAAAAATATTGTCATCCTTGGTGGTGGCGACTCGGCAATCGATTGGGTACTCGCACTGGCACCCATCGCACGTAGCGTCACTTTAGTTCACCGTCGTGCAGAGTTCCGGGCAGCCCCAGCGTCTGTGGAACAATTGAAGGCACTTGCAGATGACGAAAGCGCGAACGTACGATACCTGGTGGGTCGAGTTGCCAGCTACACCCATTCGAGCGGTTGCATCGATTCAATTAATGTTCTGCCATTTGAGAAAAATCCAGGACCAGGCGAAACAATTGCACTCGATGATCTGCTGGTGTTTTACGGGCTTACACCAGACCTTGGGCCCATCGCAGACTGGGGCCTTAATCTTGACAAAAAAAATATCGATGTCGAACCTGAAACCTGCGCAACCAACATTCGAGGCATCTATGCCATAGGCGACATCAATTCGTATCCCGGAAAGAAAAAATTGATTCTTACTGGATTTAATGAGGCAGTACTAACCGCCTATGCCGTTCAAAAATACCTCGACCCAAGCGTCAAACAATCAGTTCAGTACACGACCACCAGCAGCACACTGCAAAAACGCCTGGGTGTCGCCGAGAGTTAAAGATGTATAACCAACAAATTGCAATCAAGCGTGACACAATGTTGGTATCTGCCAATCAAGAGCGCACGTGATAGACGAACGCACAACTCGCATGGGACCGTATCTTGGCTGGCTTCTTCTTGGTGCCGGAGTGCTATTGCTCTATGGTTACGGCATCTACGACTTCATGACCGATTCTTCGGAACCTATTTGGGTACGTCTTGCGCTCGGTGGAATCGGTCTCGGATTCCTCATCTTATTCCTTCACGTACTTCGCCAACGTCTGATTGCACGAAAGACCGATCGTTACAGGGATATTCAGGAGTGATTTGACCTTGGACAGGAAAATGATTGTAGTCACGAGTCCAACTGTACCCGGCAAGACCATCATTCGGACAATCGGACTGGTCAGTGGTAATTCGATTCGCGCGCGACATGTCGGAAAAGATATTCTTGCCGCACTTCGAAATCTTGTCGGCGGCGAAATCATGGAGTACGCCAAACTGTTAGCGGAAAGTCGCGAACAAGCTGTTGACCGGATGATGGCGCAAGCCGAAAAGCTTGACGCCAATGCCATCGTCAGCATGCAGTTCAGCACATCGGTCATCATGGGAAATGCCGCGGAGATGATGGCCTACGGAACCGCAGTTATTGTCGAAGACAACCGACAGTAATCCACTCCGCTAGCCGGCCCCATTCCGACTGTGTCTTCGACTGACGAACGCACCACACTCGAACGAATCGTTTCCTGGCCGGATCGCGCGCAGGCGTTCGCCTTTGTGCTCCAAACCTGGGGTTCCTCGCCACGACCGATTGGCAGCCTCCTCGCAATTGGCGCAACGGGCGTTTTCGAAGGATCGGTATCCGGGGGTTGTGTAGAAAACGCAGTCATTGATGAAGCCGCAGAGGTAATAAAGTCGGGAGTACCAAAGCGCCTGTCCTACGGAGTATCAGACGAGTCAGCCTGGGAAGTTGGCCTGCCCTGCGGTGGCACCATCGAGATACTACTTATGAGGACCACTGGTTCTGAATTCAGCCAAGTACTGCTTGATGCCACACCCGTTACGTTGGTTGCAAGAACCGACACTGGGGAGATTGGACTGTGTACCGAGTCATTCTGGTCAGGCGCCCTGCCAGCACACGAAACGCTTCGGGAAATCAGTCTGCAACTGTTGAAGTCCGGCGAATCACGCCTTGAGACCATTGGCCAATATGAATATTTCTTGCGGCCGTTCACTCGACCCTGGCGTCTTGTCGTGGTCGGTGCAGCCCACATCGCGCAACCACTCGCTACCATGGCGAACGACGCAGGTTTTGATGTCACTATCATTGATCCGCGACGTGGCTACGCAACCGAAACCCGTTTCCCCGCTGTAAACCTGGTACACGAGTGGCCGGATACGGCATTGCCGGATCTTTCGCTGGATGCGCGCAGCGCTGTGATTGCGCTATCTCATGACCCTAAAATTGATGATCCTGCTCTAACCGCAGCGCTTGACTCCCCTGCCTTTTATATCGGGGCGCTCGGCAGCCAGAGAAATCACAAGAAGCGACTCGAACGCTTAGTGGGTGGGGGCTATGGGGCAGCAGAGCTTGCACGAATTCGGGGGCCTGTGGGCCTCAATATTGGAGGGAACCACCCGAGCGAAATCGCTGTCTCAATTCTCGCCGAAATTATCGCAGTCAAAAACGGTAAACCTCTTGGTGACTCATCGAATTGATGCCGTAATCCTCGCGGCTGGCGAATCGACGAGAACCGGCGACCAGAACAAACTTTTACTCGAATTCGAGAACAAAGTGCTGGCAGCCTATGCGATTGATGCAGCACTAGGGTCCATGGCCCAAGACGTGCACATTGTTACCGGTCACGAAAATGATCGACTTGCTTCAACTCTTGGAAACCGCTCCGTAAATTTTGTGCACAACGAGAATTACCGCATGGGGATTGGAAGCTCCATTCACTGCGTCATCAACACTCTCCCGCCAGATATTGATGGCGTCATCCTTTGTCTCGCAGATATGCCATGGGTGCGTAGCGATCACCTTAACGCGCTGATCAGTCAATTTACGGGCAACACAGTGTGTGCGCTCTACTTCGAGAGGCAGCGTGGACACCCTATCCTCTTTCCAAAAAGTTGGTTTTCACGCCTTATGACATTGCAAGGTGACTGCGGTGCCCAATCCTTACTGCGGGAAACAACCGAGACGGTCACAATGATCCCAGCACTTGATGATGCCGTTCTCCGCGACATCGACCATCTCGAAGACTTTCCTCGAAATTAATTCGCCGTATGAGAATCAGCTCAACCGACAACCACTTCGTTGATCGTTTTAGGAAACTCGGTAATTGGTTCATACCCATTTTCGGTAACCACAACACTGTCGCCGACTTGCGCTCGAAAATAACCAGCCACACTCACTGATCCATCAACCGCAAACACCATGCCGGGTTCGAGGACCGTCTGGTCTCCTGCCACCAATTGAGGTCGCTCGAGAAAACTGAACCCAGTAGCGCGACCACATCGAAACGGGTAATCGTATCCAGCTGTTTGGATTACCTCCGCATACGCGGCATGTACCTCTTCAGCCAACACTCCAGGCCGAACATGTTCCAACGCGGCCCGTTGGCTGGCGACTGCCACTTCGTAAATCTCGGCCTGGCGAGAATCTTGGATCTCACCCAACCAAAACGTCCGGTCGAATCCCAACTTGAACCGGTGAAAATTAGCCATTCCACAAAAACAAAGAAAGACCGGATCGCCGCGGGTAATCTGACGCAAGGTAGGGCGACGATGGGCCATGGTGATGTTGGAGCCCGAAGCCATGATCTGTAAAAAGTGGGTATTCGGAGACATCCAGTCGTCGTCGTAATTGTCCGTCAAGAGTTCTGCTGCACTGCGGGCACCAGCTTCGGCAGTCGCAAGCGCAATTTCGTACTCGGGCACTCCTTCACGGATCGCGTCACGCCCCGCCGTCATCATCGCCATTGCAACCTGCCCCGAATGCCGAGCCAACTGCAACTCTTCGTCACTCTTAATCATGCGCAACTCAGCAATGAGCGAAGTGATATCTGTAAGGTTTGAATTGGTTACCACGTGATCGACAAAATCACGCACCAAAGAAGGCATAGTCCCTCGTTCGATTCCAATAGCGGCAGAACCTACCGCCTCGATGAGGTGCTGCAGATCACCACGCCACTCAGAGCCTTCCCCGTCCTGCCAAGCCCGAATATCTTCAATCCAAGTCATTCGCTGCGCCATTTCAAGTTCGATCGTCGGCGTTACTAAAATCGGTGCACCTTGTGCCGAAACCACCAGAATCGTCGGACGGCCAAAATCCATATGGAGATAGTCGTAAAAACCACTGAAATAATAGACGCTGTCATCGTCGGTAATTAACGCAATCTCGAGGCCGTCTTCGACCAAGCGCGCCTTTAGCTTTTGGGTTCGCTCTTCGAACATTAATTTGCTCTCTTTATGAAATTACTTATCTTGATATGATTGGTACAGTCTATTGTGGCTGATGACCATTAGTCCGATATGAGCCCTTTTGAAATTCCGAGGAACACATACAATACCTGATTACGTGCGCCTCGACTCCACAACCATGTCTAACCAGTCTCTTGATCCCAAACGCTACACGAACCCGGACGAATTAACACGATGGCAAACCTTCGAGTCAAGCTAGCCGAGCTCGATCTCGCAAACCCAGTCATGCTGGCGTCGGGCATCCTCGACTCGACTCCAGGCATTTTGAATCGAATGGCTGGAACTGGCGCTGGCGCACTGATCACCAAATCGATTTCTTTAAAACCAAGGCCAGGTTATCCGGGACCCACAACAGTAGAGATCGCACCAGGCACCTGGATCAACGCGATGGGGCTACCCAATCCGGGACTAGACGAATTCCTTGAAGAATTTCCGCTTGCAAAGTTCACCGTTCCAGTCATTCCCAACCTAGTCGCCGATTCCGCAGAAGAATTCGCGCAATTGGCTGCAGCCACTGCCGAAGCCGGCGCGAAAATCGCTGAAATTAACCTGAGTTGCCCCCATCCAAAAGCGGCTTATGGTGGCAGTCTGACGGCACAGGATCCGGAGGCTGCTGCTGCTGTCGTGACAGCGACTGCTAAGCACCTACCAGTCATTGCCAAACTGACGCCCAATGTTGCAGATATCGGAGCAGTGGCTGTGGCCTGTGCTCAAGCTGGTGCCGCAGCTGTCAGTGCAATCAACACGCTCGCCGCGCTCGATGTCGACCCGGAACTTGAACGGCCGCTACTTGGCAACGGGTTCGGTGGCTTGTCGGGTGTTGCAATTCGACCAATTGGTTTGCGCAAGGTTCTGGAAATCGTGCAGGCCCTAAATCATGCAGGCTTTGATACCCCAGTGATCGGAATGGGTGGCATTTCAAATGCTGAGGATGTGGTGCGCTACCTGCTGTGCGGGGCCCATTCGGTGCAGATTGGTACGTCGCTGACCGGCGACCCGGAACGTATGAGCACAATTACCCGGGGCTTAGAAGAATGGATGGATCGCAAGGGGTATTGTGAACTTGCAGACTTTAGAGGACGAATCTTGGAGTGGTTCTCGTGAGGTATCCCATCCCCTCTAAGATCATAGAAATTACCAGTGCTACATCGGTCGGGCATTCGATCTGGCTCGAACCCAAAGAGCCCTGGCTGTCAGCGCCCACCCCTGGGCAATTTGCCATGGTCTGGTTACCGCACCCGCCTGACGGATATAAACCCGAGGTTTGCAATGCAGTGCCCATGTCAATTGCGGGCTGGGACGATGGCAGAGTCCGTATCACCATTAAAGACTTAGGTCCTACATCAAAAGCCCTCTTGGCCTGTCAGTGTGGTGACTGGCTGGGGTTAACAGGGCCCCTCGGTCACGGTTTCTCACTGGACGGTCACCATCCGCTGCTGATGGGCGGTGGCGTCGGCGCGCCACCACTTCTGTATCTCGCCCAATCATTTGCAGCCCAAGGAATTGAACCGATCACCCTCCTCGGTGGTACAACCAAAGATGAAATTTTTCATCGCGATGAGTTTCCTGGAACCGTCAAGCTCGCGACAGACGATGGTTCGGCTGGGCACCATGGCCGCGTCACAGAACTGCTCGCTTCGTCTTCACCAGATAGACTCTACAGTTGTGGACCTGAGCCGATGCTGGTAAATGGGCTGCAGTGGGCGCTTCAACATCACGTGGCAGCTGAACTTTGTTTGGAACGCTATATGGCATGTGGTATTGGCCTGTGCGGCATCTGCTCATTGGATCAGGATCTGGTGTGTCAGGATGGGCCCGTATTCACCAGCGAACGACTCGCGAATTCCCGAGAGTTCGGGACACTGCTGCGGGAAGCGGGCGGCCGGGTACAGCATCTCTCAGGTTAAATAAAAAGGCTTAACAACGGAACCACGCTAAAGGAACCAACAAATGATCGAATCACCCAACGACACTGTGCAAGTTGAACTGAACAATCATCTCCTGACGATCACATTGAACCGGCCGGACATGTTGAACGCCTTAAATCGCGATATGACGACAGCCCTCGGAAAAATCACTGAGTCGATACCAAAGGAATCTGACGTTCGGGTCGTTTTGCTTCAAGGTGCCGGAGATCATTTTATGGCAGGGGGCGATCTCAAGGAGTTCCAGGTGATGAGAGAAAACGCGGTGGATTCGAAAGCCTTTGCTAAAAAGTTCGAAAAGTTTGTGCCTGAAGCACAAGCCCCCATCCACCGTTTACGTAGCCTGCGTCAACCGGTTCTCGCCAGTGTACGCGGCTCCGCGGCTGGCTATGGTTTTAGCCTAATGAACGCCTGTGACATGGTGATCGCTGCGGACAACGCCGTATTCACGATTGCATATGCGCGGATAGGAATCAGCCCAGATGGTGGGTCTTCCTGGACTTTGCCGCGCATTGTCGGATATCGGCGAGCATTTGAACTGATGGCACTCAGTGATCGCTTCGATGCCGCCACTGCATTGCAATTCGGCTTGGTCAATCGGTTGGTTGCCCTTTCGGATCTTGATGAGGAAACCGCCAGTCTGGCTGGCCGCTTAGTCGCCGCGCCCGCAGTTGCAATTGGTAATACGAAACAGCTTCTTGCACGCTCTCCTGGGCACAACCTTGAAGAGCAACTCGCTGCGGAGGGAGACAGTTTTGTGGAGTGCGCAGCCCAACCAGACTTCGAAGAAGGCCTCAACGCATTTCTGGAAAAACGCCCAGCGAAGTTCAACCACTAAACGCCCTTAGTCTGCGAGTTTCATCAATCCAGTCTACTGCAGGGCCGAACGATTTAATCCGGTAGTAACCTGCGCGAGGATCACTCCAACAGCTACCAAGATCGCTCCAGCGATCTGTGTAAGGATCAGCGACCCCCCAAACCATAGCATCAAAATGACCACGTAAAATGGTACGACATTGATATGAATAGCCGCCACAGTGACGCCAATCCGGTCGGCACTCAGCATCCAAAATCCCATCGAGAATCCAACACCAAGAATTAAAAAAACGGGCAAGCCAAGCTCTGAAAAGCTCCATGAGAAACTGAGTTCTACGACACCACTCCACTGGATCAACAAGAGGATTGGCAAGAGCGTGATGCCGGCGGCAGTCAATGTCAGTGCAGTGCGGGGAAAAGCAGGTATTACCCGAAGTTTCATTACAGACACGCGGGAAAACCATGTCCACAAAACGACGGCGATCACCATAAGCAATTCTCCACCTTGAAAACCCACTTCGGTCTCCAAGTTTGAAATCGACACCAACACACCGCCAGCAAGCGCAAAACAAAGCGCGATCCCGATACGAAGCGTCAGACGCTCTTCCCCCCGGAACATACCCATGATGACCGAAATAACAGGAATCGTAGTGGCGATTACGGCAACGTTCACCGGGTTGGAGTACAAAAAACCGAAATTCATCAGCACCGTGCCGAGCCCAAGGCCAACAGCACCCGTTACACAAGCTTGTTTGATCGGCCAATCTCTCCAACGTAAACGGGTGGCACCCAGTGCAATTGCAATCAAACCTAACAAAACACCCGCCCCCAACACTCGCGTCATACCAAGCGACAATGGATCCCAAGTCACGAGCAAGACGTCTGTGATCGGGTAGGTCGTCGACCAGATCAGCATGCTCAAAACTGCAAACAGGTTCCCCTGGATGCGGGGCGAAATGGTGGATAAAGACATCAGGGGGGCGTTATACCAGCCCTGCCAATCCCTCGGGTGTCGCTCGCTTCACCTAACATTTCTTGACCGGACCGACAAAAACTGATTATCCGCTTGTGCCGAATCCTGGCTTTCGATATTCCGGGCGAGGCGGACTGAAGACATCAAGTACCAAAGCGCCTTCTGGCCCGGCTCGAAACGAGTGCGGGACTCCGCCTGGGGTCTGCCAGAAATCGCCCGCAGATACCGGGTGCTCGATGTCATCCTGAATCCGCACACCGCTACCCTCGAGCAATACCCCCCACTGTTCCTCGGGGTGGGAATGGCGGCCACTTTCAGACTTCGCTTCAATGCGCACGACCGACAGCATGGCATGTTGCCCCGGAAATATCCGCGTTGCCACACCATCCGCTAACGATCGACGAATTCCGTCGTCCTCGTTATGTAAATTAAAAAAATGCGCCGTCATCGATAAGCCCTCCTGTATCGATCTCTACCCTTCCAAAATTAAATCAACTGGTTTGCAAACCAAGCCTGAAATGCGTGAACGCTCGGTTCTAGTAACGGCGAGAACCGACCCGAACGGGCCAGCACCGAGTTCAAACCGAGTTGCTGTCTCTCCAGAATTTCGATGTCCTCGGCGAGTGCAATATCCATCCGGCGTTGGTATACCTCGGCCCGTTCAAGAAAATCTTCTCGTGCTGCCGTTTCCTCCGGGAAACACAAGGTCAGGCTTCCAGTCGTCGTGTCCGCCGCTCGGGGGCACGCTTCCAGAATCCAAATGGCATCCACCGAGGCCGCGAACGTCAGGGAAGGATATATCCAGGTATAACGGGTACCAGAGCGTTCCTTGCCGCGCAGCGTGGACATAATCGGCAATGGCTCGGCCCCGTCGTCCAACTTACCGACGCTGTCTACCTGCTTGTGCATGCCAAACTGGGTCGTAAATTTTCCGCGTACCTCGTCTGGCGGATCAGGGGTTTCGTACAACATTCCCACGGTTTTTGGGTGGACCTTTTGTATGTGGTAATACTCGTTGAACACTTCGAGATAGGCCTTCCAGTTACAACGAAGTTCAAACTCGCTGCGGTAGCCAGTGACCGCGGTGCCGAGAGACCACGGCCGATGCAGTGCTTCGAAGTCGCCGAGCCAATCGTCAATGCTACCCGCCTGACCGTCGAGATTGACGAACACGAATCCGGCACGTGTTGCAAGTGAAATCTCGATTAATCCGTAATTATTGGTATCGAAGTCGACAGCGTCGGTCATTTTCGGAGCGGACTGCAGTGAACCATCCAACCGATAATTCCAGCCATGGAATGGGCAAGTAATACGTTCACAATGTCCGTCACCGGGTGTCAGCAACAACATCCCACGATGGCGACAACTGTTCGCAAAAGAGCGTAGGGTTCCATCCTCACCACGCAACACTATGATCGGTGTGCCACCGACCTCCAGCGCTACGTAATCGCCAGGATTCTGCCAACGATCTTCCCGGCCCACACTTACCCAACCACCCCGAAACAATCGTTCCTGTTCGCGTAAATACACGGAGTCCTCGGTATAACACCAAGGTGGCAAAGACTCTGCTTGCTCGACCGGCTTCAAGACACCGGCAAACGTCGATTCATCATAGTGAATAGGGTGATTCATCGGCTCATCATACCCGGTTCGGCGAACGATTTACCTATGCGATTGATCGGTCACGGGAGAGCCACAACCCAGCAAGAACCAGTACCAACGCCACGGCGTGATAAATGTGAAACGTTTCTCTCAATATTCCGACCGCAAGCAGTGCAGCAAAAATCGGAGTCAAGTTGACAAACATTCCGGTTCGTCCCGGCCCCATCAAATCAACACCACGAAGAAAAAACAACTGGGCCAGAAACGAAGGGAAAACCGTGGTGTAGAGAAGAACCCCACCCCCGGTTAAGGTTGGCCATGGCGCGTGACCCGAAGCCAGTTCGAAGATCGCAAATGGGGCGGAGACGAATGCTGCGGGGATGCAAAATACCGCGAACAAAATCAACCCAGGTATCGCTGGTCGCTTTTTTAGGCCAATTGTGTAGCTCGCCCACACCAGACAGGCGCCAATCATCATAAGGTCTCCGGTATTCAGTTGGATCTCGCTCATCACGCCTGGTAACCCACCGGTCGCCACAGTAACAACGCCGAGAAACCCTACCATCACACCCGCAATTTGAAGCCAAGTAATCCTGGTGCGATACAACAGAAATGCGCCGATCAAGACAAAAATCGGAACTGATCCCTGCAGGATCCCGATGTTGATCGCAGTGGTTCGATGTCCGGCCTCATAAAACAAAAAACCGAATACGACAAACCCAATTGCCGGCATCAGAAACAAATAGATTCGATAAGGTCGAAGTTTTGGCCAAGCCGCTTGGATCTGCCTTCGATAACAAAGAAAAAGGGTAATGCTAAGTAAACTCCAACGACCAAACGTCACTTGGTATGGCGTAATGTCATCCACCGCGATCTTGGCTGCTATCGTATTGCCTCCCCAAAAGAGACAAGTCAATGTGACAAGAAGAGCGGGTTGCTGCCACAACCACTGGAAAAACTTCATTACTGCATTGCCCGCGTCACTTCATCTGAGGTTAACGGTAAATTGCGAACCCTCACACCCAACGCATTATGAACGGCGTTAGCAATTGCAGCCGATGTAGGGCCCTGCGCGCCTTCGCCAGCACCAACCGGAGGCAAATCGTTTCGTTCGAGAATACTGACGTCAATCTGCGGAGTTTCCGAAAACGGTAAGGTCGGATAGTCTTCCCAACCAAAAACTTTGCTGCCGTCACCTTCAACCAAGGCCTGCTCCTTCAGCGTCCAACTGGCAGACTGAATAATTCCACCTTCGATCTGGGCACGAACACCATCGGGACTGATCACTCGACCGACGTCTACAGAAGCCCACACATGTCGCAACTTTATTGTTTGACTGGCTTCGACTTCACAAACCACAGCAACGTAACACCCGGATCCCTTGTATCTCGCTAGTGCCACACCGGTACCCCGTGCAATCTCTCCTTCAATATCTGACCGATCACTCTGGCAAGATTCCCAACTACTAATTTTCATAACATCCTCGAGCACCATTCTCGCCCGAGCATCGCCCAAATGACGCAATCTGAACTCGATCGAATCGATTCCTGCATCTTCGGCTAGTTCGTCCATAAAACTTTCGATCGCAAAAATGTTCCCGTAAGCGCCTAAAGATCGAAGACTAGAGGTGCGGACTGGTGCAGTGGCCAACAAATGTTTACGAACCCTCACATCTTCTATGTTGTAGATTGGAATAGCATTCCGTGCGATGCCGCCATTAGGCATAGGCACGTCGGGAGGCTTGGCCGCTGGCAAACTAGGGTCAATCTGACGAGCTGCAAGTAGGCTCACGCCGGAAACATGGCCCGGGCGCTGAGTATGTCGGTGACTCCACACGTCATGCAGCCAGTGAATAATTTGGCCATTGCCTCCCAACATTGCCTTCACGCGAACTTGCATTGCCGAACCATAGGGCTCATGCAAAAACTCATCCTCCCGAGTCCACTGCACACGAATGGGTGTTTTGGGATACGCTCTAGCAAGAACCGCAGCATCCATCGCGCAGTCGTCGGCACCGTTATGGCCGTAAGCACCGGCTCCCGGGCTGTGAATCACACGAACATTAGATTCGCTCATGTCTAAAACGCGCGCGATTTCCTTTCGTAACAAGTAGACCCCCTGACTGTGAGACCAGACGGTCAGCCTTTCGTCATAAATCGCAACCGCACACGACGGACCAATCGATGCGTGGGCAATAAAAGGGCGACTATAGAGGGCGGATCGGGTCCACCTTTGTTCCAGCAATTCTCCGTTTGGTTCCGCAGTTACCCATTCAGACTCGGCAGGTGCGCCAATGTAATCCTGCGGATCTACTCCAGCATCATCGGTCTGCTGAAAAGCCTCCCAAATGGCTACCTTTTGTATTTCAAGCGCTGCGTTAACCGCTTGATCTTCCTGTTCTGCAATGACACCAATAAAGTCGCCATTCACTTCAACATGGATGACACCGGGCAGTACTGTAATTGCATCAACATCGAGCTTGACCAAATGGGATAGGATATTTCTTGGCCGAACTACGCGAGCGTGCAGCATATCCGGCCATACGAGATCATGCAAAAAGTGCGTGTCCCCACGTACTATGGCGTTGATCTCACTGCGCCGTTCAGGTCTGTAATCATGAGCATTTAAATCAACCCACGATGGTAAACACCTTCCAACCTTTGCATCCGACACCTCGTCAGTTAGTTCCCAGTAGGAGATTTCCCGACCGTCTCTAGA
>Ga0209019_1000720_pt1 | contig 16782 bp, 17 predicted proteins | sample METZYME_3_300m_FD_187549 | JGI IMG/M metagenome (GOLD analysis project Ga0209019, IMG submission 187549) | Marine microbial communities from oxygen minimum zone in mesopelagic equatorial Pacific - METZYME_3_300m (SPAdes) (version 2) | ecosystem: Environmental > Aquatic > Marine > Oceanic... | reverse complement strand
CCAGTTCGATCAGGAGCCAGGCGGTGGACCGGAATCCGTGAAGCAATCGAGGTCGGGCCACCTCGGCAGCGTCGAGAACCGCCTCCATCTCGTCCACGTTTCGCACCGCATCCTGAAAATCGCCGCCACGCGGCTCCATCATGAGCCGAAGGCAGTCGTGAGCCAGGCCGCTTTCGACGCACGTCGAGGTCGCCTCGGCGTTGAACAGCCCCGCCTCGACACCCACCCCCTTTTCCATCAACAGCTCGGCGAGTGGGGCCGCGCCGGGTTCATTGAAGTTCACCGACGCAAAGTCGGGCAGCACCGACCATTGGGTTACCAACGCGTGCCTCTGCTCGGCGTCGCCGACGATTCCGAAGTGTGTGCTCACACCGACCCCCGTACCGGGCACTGCAGCGCGGACCGCGGTGACGACGCGCGCGACATCCTCGGCACGCACGCTCTCGGCGGCAGCGGGGTCACGGACGTGCACGTGGATCGCCCCTGCCCCGGCCTCCACGGAGCGCCGCGCCGCTTCGGCGAACGCATCAGGCGTGGTCGGCAATGCTGGATGGCTGCCTGGCTGACGACCTCCGTTCAGGGCCGCCTTCAACAACCTGGTCTCCGTCGATCCGCTGGGTGCGACACCACAACCTCCAAGTGTGCAGACGCCTAGTCCAGCTACGACGAGGAAATCACGACGCGACCACTCGAAGGCTGCGCTCGGGCGAATAGCTGGATCGGACATGGCGAACAAAATGCGTCTGGGCTGTGCGATGCGGCAAGCCTTGGCTCCACGACGTTTGCGCCCGGCGTCTGATCACGATCTCGCAGCGGAAGGCGGCGCAGTAGATTATACGGACGCATTCGTAGACAAAGCGGACGCAGCATCGGCGGGCGTGATCCAGATCAGCATGAAGGCCGGCGCCGAAGTAGCCGATTCCCGGTACGGAAATCGCCCGACGGGAGCTAATACCGATACGAACCTCTACCGAGGAATGATGTATCCGGACGGGGTGTACTCCACCGCACCCGGAAACACCATGTCCTCGATGTCTGAGTGTCCGACAAGAATCCCAGACGCCGGCGAGGATCTTCGACCCAGGGTGCGTAGGAACGCGCCCTCTTCGTCCCTTGAAGGCACCTCTCCGGTCAGAGCCAACCGAACAATATTGGCCATCTCTTCCGGCTCATCGCGTTGCGGGTAGTGACCGGCTGTTGGCATGTACCACAACGAACTCTCTACGGGCCTGTCGTTCAGATACGTGGCCCAAACGTGATTGGCGATCCGCACCGGATTGACCGGGTCGAGCAGGCCCCAGATGTACGCCACGGGGATAGGGCTCCTCGGAAGATTCTCGAGCCAGCCATATTCGTTCGCCACGCGCTCGAGCAGATACTTGCCAACGCCCAGCCTGGCGCCGATCCCATCATTGAACGCTTCAATATCGGCATTGGCCAGCTGTGCCGGCGTCCCCTCGGTGCGCCTTGGCCGGGCTTGGTTGCGGGCGGTCGCTTCTGGTCCCCTCACGGGATCCAGTAGGACGGTCTGCCCCGGAAACAGATTCGCTAAGGGCAGGAACATGCCGCTGTTCGACAAGAAGTGATAGGTGATCTCATACTCCCTGTCCTGATTGTCCAGATAGTTTCCGAGGAAGGCCAGACCCACGCTGACGCCCCGATCGTGAGTGAAGAGGCTGAAGCTCGTCAACCCGACAATCTCCCTCACGTAGTGGTCTACGAGCTTGGCGTCGTCCGCCAGCATGTAGGAATAGTCGCCCTGCGGTTTGTCGGAGAATCCGAATCCGGGGAAGTCGAGTGTGGCGATGAAATAGTCGTCCTCCAGGAACTCGATCATTTGCCTGAAGTCGAAACTCGACGTCGGATACCCGTGCAGCATAACGATCGCCGGATTGGAGCGAGAGCCAAACGTTCTGTACGAGACCTGGACCCGCTGACCATTGTTGTTCGCGGTCGTGGAAGTCCACTCGAACGTCTGGGAAGCCTGATACCACTCTTCTGCCAAGGGCGAGTAAAACGTAAAATCAGTCTGTTGAGCGGACGCGGGCACCGCAATCATGCTCGCGCCGGACAACACCACTCCCGCCAGCTGTCGTCCATTCATTGATAGTCGCCTCATCGTGACATCTCGTAGCTCAAAACGAATTCACTACTCTCGTCGATCTCGAAGGAGCCTCGTCCCCCGTCAAGGTAGGGGGAGAAAGTCTGGACGGATATTTCATTCAGAGCGGGAGAGAACCGCATGATACGAAGCCAACCGTCCCCTCCCCTATTCCGCCCCTGATAATCCGACAGTAAGGAATAGACGGTACGGCCATCCCATACATCCGCCCGTTGGCCCTCCCCACCAAAAGTGGGGACGTGTCCACCCAGCAGTAGGAACAGGTTGGGGTTGTCCTTCAGTTCATCGTAAATCGCCTGGCCTAGCGTACTGAATCCTCCGGGATTTCCCGGACCTATCATGAAGTGTGTCACCACGATAGCCCGTTTTGTCTCATGTTCTTTGAGGACTCCGTCTGCCCAGCGGAGAACCGCCTCGTCCGGGGACGTATCATACTCCAGGTGCAGGATGATGAAGTCCATGCCGCCCGCGGAAAAAACCTCATAGTGGTTGTCGTTCGTCGCTCCGTAGTGGCCGCCGTAGTAGGACCGACCGTCAAAACGTGACACCCCCTGAAAGCGATTGAACAACCGTGTGCTGCCATCCGCGTCACCGAAGGGAGACTGGTCATGGTTTCCGACCGCGACACCATAGGGGATGCCCTCCGGGAGTCCCGTGGTTGCCGGATCTTCCAGCAGCGATATGGCTGCGTCTGCCGCCTCCCACTCCGCGAGCACCTCGTCACCGTTCTGCACGAAGTCTCCGAGCTGGGTCACAAAAACCACGTTCAGAGAGTCACGGTTCTCCACGATCCATCGCACCTGCGCCTCGAAGATTTCCGGGCTCCCGCCGTTCATGCTGGAAGAATAGAACTGCGTGTCCGGGATGACGATGATCGTGAAGTCCTCGTCCTGGCCCAAACAAACGCCAGGAAAAGCGATCAAGAAACAGAGCAAGCTGGTTGTCTTGGTCATAGCGGACAAAGTGCCTCTAACACCTGCCCGACGGCAAGCGTCCTATTGCCGCCCACGGCATGGATACGCATGATGGCTACTTCTCTCTCTCTTGGAGGCGTAATGACCAGGAATCGACGGTGCCAGACGCTCACCCTGTTCGGAGTGTCGCTGCTTACCATCTGCCTGGCACCGGTCCAGGCGCAGAGTCAGAACACCGCGTTGATCCCCGCTCCCTTCCAGGAGCAACGCCACGAGGGCTTCCTGGAGATCGCGAGGGGGGGAGACATCGACTGCCTGCTCATGGGCGATTCGATCACCGATTGGTGGGCTCGCTCCGGTGAAGCCGTATACGAGGAGAACTTCGGGTCGCTGAAGTGCGCCAATTTTGGAATTGCGGCCGACCGCACGCAGGGTGTGCTCTGGAGATTCGAGAACGGTGAGCTCGACGGATACACGCCGCGTGTCATGATGCTCATGATCGGTACGAACAATCTCAGATTTCGTGGACCGCCCAATACGCCCGAAGAGATCTCCATGGCGATCGCCGCCATCGTGACGAGGTTCCGTGCCAAGTTCCCCGAGGCGAAGGTGCTCCTCCTTGGAATTTTCCCCCGCGGCGCCGAGGCAACCGACCCGCTGCGCGAGCCCATAAGACAGATCAACAACATCATCGCCACACTCGACGATGGCGAATACGTGCGTTACATGGACATCGGCGACCAGTTTCTGGAGTCCGACGGCTCCATCTCCGTCGATGTGATGGCGGACGCGTTACACCCTACGGAGCGGGGTTACCAGATTTGGGCGGATGCGGTGATGCCGACGTTCAGGGAGCTGCTAGGACGAAATTAGGGATCAAGATGACTCCGGCTCATGAACCTCGCCGTCGATGTCATCCAGCACGCGAAGCATGAATCCGCGCGCGTCCTGAACCGCCTGGTTGTAGACCTGAGGGCCCAGTGCGTTGAGGAAAAAGTCGAGCACCTGCTCCGCCCGAAAGGCGCTGAGGTCCTCGTCGAACTCCTGTAGGTAGAAATCCTGGAGCCGGCTCACCAGTACTGCCCGGCGCTCGTCGTCGAGTTTGACAGCCATATGGTGCAGGACCCTCCTATTGAGGCTTGGGGTGTCGGCGGTGACTCTTCATAATCGACTTCCATTCGGACAAGGCCTCGGCCTCTAGCTTCCTGTCGTCGCTAATGCGACCTGAGACGGAGCGGTGTGGTGATCCAGCACATGTAGTGTCGGGCCGGAATAAGCCCGAGAGTCCGGGAGGACAGGCAACCGGAGACCTCCACGTTGGATCACAAGCAGAAGGGGGGGGAAACGTCCACAAAAACAGGTGTACGGAGCTCGAGTTCGGAGTCGAACATGTACTGCATGAACTCCCGGGTATAGATCCGTAACATCTGTCCATCAAACAGGAGCTCGACCCTCTCCAACTCTTCCGGAAGGAGGATCTGCAAGAAGTGATCAGCCGGCAGAAAATCCTCGCGCTTTTCATCGATGATAATGCAGCCGATCTCTCCCATTTCGCGGTTCCGGTACTCGACTTCAAGCGCCTCCAGGAGACTGAACGTGCCGGAATAAAAGACGAGGCGCTCCCGGTTCATCGGTGTTCTCCCGATGGCCCCGATCCCAGCACTCCGTTCTTCGATTTTATCGATCTGAGCCTCGATCATTTCCTCGACCCACGGGTCCGGTACGGGCTCGAAGACGTAGGTCTCATCCTCGTCCGGCACGAAGGTGGTATCCACCCGAAGATAACCGAAGGGCCGGACGACCACGCGGACAGGGACTCCCTCCAAAACGTCCTTGAGTGTGAAACGGCCGTGGGCGTCGGTCAGACTGCCCGCAACCTGATTGGTGAGGACCTCCGCGTTGACCAGCAGCAGATCCAGCGCTGCGTCCCGGACCCGGCCTTTGATGTCGATCCTTCGTAGCTCAACCACCAAGGAGTCGACCGCCAACGGGGCGATTCTCAGCGGAACGAGGACGGGCACCGTCGTGGTTGAATCCACCTCGATGACGCGGCTCTCGGGGGAGAATCCCAAGGCCTCGACCCTCAGGGTGTATTCACCAGGCTCCACATCCTCGAAACGAAAGGTTCCACCGGCCGTTGTGAGCATGGCTCCATGACCTTCTAGATCGACGGTGGCGTTCGGGATGACAGCCCTCGAACCGAATTGGAAGACCCGCCCCTGCACGACCACACCCTGGGCCAAGACCGGGATCGGAACTGCGGTGGCCAATACGAGAATTGCCATCAGACCGATCCGCTCTATTCGGCCGGGAGATACGCGACACAGCAAGGATGCTTATCCTTACCTTCGACCCAAGAATCTCCGTACTAAACCGCCAATCTGATCGTCATCCGCGTTCATCGCCGACATGATACTGGTATGCGTACGGTTAGGAACCTCGACCACCCTCGCGCGGTTGCCGGCCGCGCGCATGGCTTCACCGAATCGATCGTTCTGATCCCTGCGCCACTCGTCGTCGCCATCCGCGTAGATCAGGAGCATCGGGCCCTTCCCCGCCGTGATGTAGGGAGTCACCGACGCCTTCAGCCAATCGGCGGGGTTCTCGCCCCACACGTCCTTCGGGCGGTCCGCCGCGGTCTCTTCCACGTAGAGGAACGGACTGATCGGAATCGTCCCCTGGATCGACGCTAGCTCAATGTCGTGCTTGGCGAGATAGCTAGGGTCGAGAGCCAAGAGCGCGGCCAGATAGGCTCCGGCCGAATGACCGGCCACGTAAACATTTTCCGGGTCCCCCCCATAACGCTTGATGTTCTTCACAACCCACGCGAACGCGGCAGCCGCGTCTTCCATGTGAGCGGGGTGCATGACACCCGGAGAAAGTCGGTAGTTGGCCGATACGATTCCCACGCCAGCCGGCAGGAATCGCTCGCTAAGCAAGGCACCGTCCCTTCCCTTGCTTCCGGCCCGAAGAGCGCCGCCATGGAAGAAGACGATCACAGGAGCCATCTCGGCACCTTCGGGCATGTAGATGTCTAAACGGTCCTTCCCGTTTTCGAAATCGACCTCGGCCCGATAGTCCACGTCTCGCGTTGCGACAACCTGAGATGACGCGGGAGTAGCTACCAGAATGACCGAGAAGACACCAAGCACGACTCGAATTACGCACCATCGGGACATCATGATCCTCCCTTCTTGCGGGTTCGCCACCGATATCCAACTACTGACCGTACTACGGATCCCCTAGAAACTCCAAGCTAGATCCGTTCCGTATCGCAACCTAGGAGAGATCGAGGAAGAACGCGACCGCAGGGTGCTCGCTGTGGCAAGAGTTGAGACCTCCGAGGTGGACGGCCGCGGATCCCCGCTTGACGGGTCTCAACCGCCCCATCACGTTTCGGGTCCGGCAAAATGGGCCTCTGTTTTTCCTATCCCTGTTGACGAAGGCAAGGACGGTGATGATGGGCCGTCTCCTCAGGCGAATCGGGGAAGGACATCGAGTGAGCTCGGAAGAAGCGGCCGAGCTTGCACGACAGACGGACTTGGAGCGACTGATTGATGTGGCCGGCGAGCTTCGCGACGCGGGCCATGGACATCTCGTCAGCTATTCGAAGAAGATCTTCCTCCCCCTGACCCACCTCTGCCGCGACGTCTGCCACTACTGCGTGTTCGCCCGACCTCCGAAGGTGGGGGAGGCGGCGTTCATGGGCCGAGCGGCGCTGGTCGAACAAGCGCAGGCTGCCTCGGCCATGGGCTGCAAGGAAGCTCTCTTCACGCTCGGCGACAAGCCGGAATTGCGCTACAAAGCTGCTCGGCAAGGGCTCCAGGAGCTGGGGCATGAGACGACGCTGTCCTACTTGGGCGAGGCCGCTCAGCTCGTGTTCGAAGAATCCGATCTCCTGCCGCACCTGAACCCCGGATTGATGACGGCAGAAGACTTTCAGGCGTTGCGGCCGGTCTCGGCATCCATGGGCATCATGCTCGAGAGCGTGTCCGACCGGCTGATGGAGAAGGGTGAAGCGCACCACGGATCGCCGGACAAAGTACCGACTCGTCGGCTCGAAACGCTACGACTCGCCGGAGAGGCCGCGGTGCCCTTCACCTCGGGACTCCTGATCGGAATTGGCGAAACCAGACTCGAGCGTGTCGAATCGCTGCTCGCCTTGCGCCGGCTTCACGATGAGCACGGTCACATCCAGGAGGTGATCATCCAGAACTTCAGGGCCAAGCCGGAGACCAAGATGGCCGAGGCCCTGGAGCCGGACCTCAAGGAACTGTTGTGGACGATCGCGGTGGCGCGAATTCTGTTCGGTCCCGAGATGAGCATCCAGGCGCCCCCCAATCTGAGCCCGGGTGTGCTCACTCGGATCGTCGACGCAGGCATCAACGATTGGGGCGGTGTGTCGCCGCTCACCCCAGATTTCGTCAACCCGGAAGCTCCGTGGCCGCACCTTGACCATTTGGCGAGAGAGACCGAAGAGGCCGGCAAGCTTCTGGTCGAGCGTCTCACCGTCTACCCCCGCTACGCGCTGGAGGGGGAGCGATGGCTGGACGAGGGGATGCGAACGCCCGTTCTCCGTCGGATCGACGCCGAAGGGTTCGCCCGCGTCGACGAGTGGTCGCCGGGCTCGCTCGTGGCGCCGCCCGAACATGACCTGCGGCTCGTCGAGTTGCGGGATCGAGGGCACCGAGTGACGACGAATACCAACGAGCTGGCCGGTGCTCTACGACGGGCCGTAGCAGGTGAGCCTCTCGACGAAACCTCCATCGTCAGTCTCTTTGCGGCACGCGGCACTGAGTTCGCCGCCGTCTGCGAGGCGGCCGACGAGGTTCGCTCGAAGGCCAACGGCGACGTCGTGACCTACGTCGTCAACCGCAACATCAACTACACCAACGTGTGCTACTTCCGCTGCCAGTTCTGCGCTTTCTCGAAGGGAAAGATGAGCGAGAACTTGCGCGGTAAACCGTACGATTTGGGTCTCGACGAAGTGGTTCGTCGCTCGGCCGAGGCGTGGGACCGGGGAGCGACAGAGGTCTGCATGCAAGGTGGCATTCACCCGGAATATACGGGCCAGACTTACCTCGATATCTGTAGCGCAGTGAAAGATGCGATCCCCCGAATGCATGTGCACGCTTTCTCTCCTCTCGAGGTGTGGCAGGGGGCGGCAACCCTCGGTGTGACGCTCGAAGAGTTTCTGAAGAACCTCCGGGACGCGGGCCTCGGCACCTTGCCCGGAACCGCCGCCGAGATTCTCGACGACGAAGTCCGAGACATCCTCTGTCCCGACAAGATCAACACCGAGCAATGGCTAGAGGTCATGGAGACCGCCCATCACGTCGGATTCCGCACCACGGCGACGATCATGTATGGCCACATGGAGAGCTCGGTGAACTGGGCTCGGCACCTGCTCCGGTTGCGTTCCCTCCAAGAGCGAACCGGCGGCTTCACCGAGTTCGTGCCTCTACCGTTCGTTCACATGGAAGCGCCGATCTACCTGAAGGGCCGTGCACGACGTGGCCCGACCTTCCGCGAAGCCGTGCTGATGCACGCCGTGGCGCGCCTGGCACTACACCCGCACTTCACCAACATCCAAGTCTCATGGGTGAAGATGGGCGGCCCGGGAGTGAAGGCCTGCCTGAACGCCGGAGTGAACGATCTGGGCGGCACTCTCATGAACGAGTCGATCACTCGGGCCGCGGGCTCCGAACATGGCCAAGAGCTAGCCCCCGTTCGGATGGAGGAGCTGATTCGCAGTTGCGGTCGTGTCCCCAAGCAACGCAGCACGGCCTATGGCGAGGTACCGGCCGAACGCGCGGAGCGGTCGTTCGAGGCATCAGAGCTCACACCGCCCATCAACCTACTCGCCCCCCGCTACGAGCGGGCAGGATCAGGCGTCGAAAGACCCGCTGAACTCGTACGACCCGGTCTCGAATCTTAAGAGGGAGTTTGGCTTTATCGAGCGTTCCGGGAAAGCCAGCCCAACAGCCTTCCTTCGATATTGTCCCCGACCCCGGGTACGAGCAGAACGATGAGGGCGACGGCGAGCAACACTCCGCCTGCAATCCAATAGAACCGTTTCATCTCGAGGCTCCTGACATGCCGGGGCCACGCGGGGCAAGCTCAAAAAGCCAGGTATTCTCCGACTCGATGGAGGCGGGTGTCATTCCAGCTCTATATTTGCGACTGAACTCCGCAGTCACCCCCTCCACAACGTAACCCGTCTTGATGCGCACGAGCTGGCGCTCATACCTCTTCCCGTCGATGCGTAAGATGGCGCGACCATCACGCTCCGCTTGCGCAGGCCATTTTTTCCACAGGCCTCCCAGAAAGCTGTTCATGTATCCAGACACAACGAAGATCCTGCCCTCGTATTCGGCGATCCAAATCAATCGGGACTGGGGAGGGTCCAGGAGCTGCAGTTCGATTTCTCTGACGTCACGTGCGAAGCTCCAGTCCGGTTCTGGGCCCGTCACCAGCTCGCCCGCAACCAGTGGTCCACCCCTGAATACCGCCGACGGTCCGTCGGAAAACCGCGCCGAGACCATTAGGGCACCCAATGCCACAACCGGGATGAGGATCAAGACTGCGACTACGCGGAGGCTTGTACGAATGACTGCCTTACGATCGATGTTCTCGAAATCGATGTTCATGGTTCACTGTCCTCTTTGACTTCGTTGTTGGAAGAAGCCGCGATGCGGTCTTGAGAATACGCCAGCGCTCGACCGAAGCAACCCACCGAGGGTCGTTCGACCGGCTTGCAGCCCCATGCGCTTTGGACGCATCTTGTCCGGCATGTTCGAACAACCGCACACCGCACGGTAACCAGGACACAGTCCTGACGCATGAGAATCGCGGTAACTGGAGCCAACAGCAGTGTGGGTCAAAACCTGTTGGCGCGGGCTGTTGAAAATGGCGATGTCACCGTCGTCGCCGGCGTGCGATCGGAAAGGGCCGCCGCTTCCCTTCCCCGCTCACCCCAAATAGCACCTCGCATAGTCTCTTATAACGATGTCGACGAACTCGCTGAAATCATGGAAGGTGCTGCTTGCATCGTGCACCTGGCCGGCATTCTGATCCAAAGCAGAACGTCGACCTATGAGAGTGCCAACGTCGCCGCAACTGCATCCGTTGTTGAAGCATCCAAGAAAGCGGGCATGGGACACATCGTCTTGATCAGTGTCCTCGGCGCCAACACGGATTCGTCCAACGGCTTTCTCAAGTCGAAAGGTGAAGCCGAGAGAGTGGTTGCGGAGTCGGGAATACCCTCAACCATCATTCGGACTCCTATCCTGCTGGGACCGGGTACAGCGGGTGCAGCCTCACTTGTGGGAACGGCGGCCCGGGTCAAGGCGAAGCTGCTTGGTGGCGGCCATCAGGTACTGCGTCCTTTGGACATAGACGACTTGAGCTTGGCGATACTTCAGGTCTGTCAGACGCAACCCGTGGGCACCTCCGTCCATGAATTGGTCGGACCCGAATCCATCACTTACCGAGCGTTGGTTGTGCGAGTCGCTGAAATGATGAAAAACCCATTGACGATTGGTACAATTCCTCTTTGGATTGCCAAGTTGGCCGCTGCGGTGACCAGCAGACTAAAGGGGGGAGGAATCTCGCCTGATGTGATCGACGTCATCACGAGCAGCGAGGTGGTACAGAAAAATGCAGACGCGGAAATGGGCATCAGCCTCACGCCCTTGTCCAGAACACTTGAAACAATTCTGACTGAGAAGAAGCACGAGACATGACAGAAACAGACGCGACAAACACTGAAGGAAACGAGCTCGAAGCAAACGAACCAGCGGCAAACGAGCCCGTACCACGTCGCAAACCCAGAGCGTTGCAGCGTATTGTCGTTCTAGGCATCACTGCAGGTTGTTTCGTCTTCCTGTACAACCGCTTGAATGGCGCCGCGGCACGGGAGGGACTCTCCCTCGTCGACTACATGTCGCAGACCTTCAGCAACGTCCAATGGATACCATGGCTGTTGCTGATGATCGCCTATTCATTCCTGTATTTTTTCATCGACACCCTGGTCGTGACCCGCGCCCTCAATTGGTTCATCAAAGAGATCAGGTACCGGGACATCCTACCGATCCGTGCCAGCGCCTACATCATCTCCATCTTTAATGAGCAGATCGGTAAAGGGGTCATGGCTTACTATCTCAACAAGCGCGATCGGGTACCGGGTTGGGAAGTTGGCTCGGTCATGTTGTTCATCATGTTTTGCGAAATGTTCTATTTGCTGATTTGGGCCACCGTAGGATTCTACGTCAGTGGTGATTTACTCCCCGATGAATTCGGCCTCATCCCACCGATTGCCATGGGTGCAGCGGTACTTCTCGCCCTGTGGATGCTCTACTTCCAGGGTAAGATCCTGCCCAACAACCAGCTCCGGGATAAGCGCATCCTCCACGCATTCAAGTTGGCCGAACCGTGGCACTACGTGGCGTTCTTTTTACTACGATCGCCCGCACTACTCTCGGCCGTTGTTGTCTATACGATTGCGCTAGGGCTCTTCGGTGTTGAAGCTTCCTTCGCCTCCTTGTTGGGTTATCTGCCCGTGATCTTCTTTGCGGCCACGGTGCCCACACCAATGCGGGCCGCAGCGATCACTTTCTGGGTGATCCTGTTCCCTGAGAACGAGGGACAGATGGCCGCTTTCGGATTTGTGCAGCACAATTTCTTCATTCTGTTCAACGCGGTGATCGGACTTCTGTTCTTACGACGTGCACAGCGCGAACTGTTCAATCGGTAATGGCTAACCTGCTTACCGCCCTTCGGCTGTTGTTGGCGGTGCCGGCCGCACTGGCCTTCGCCCAACCAGAATTCATGACACCGGTGTTGCTGCTGACCCTAGTCGGCATCGCAATCGCGACTGATTTCGGCGACGGCATCGTGGCGCGTCGAAGAGCCACCGCATCACCTCGAGGTCAACTGTTCGATCACACTACCGATTTCTTGTTTGTTACTTCCGGACTTGCGGGTGCCACGATAGCGGGTCAGGTAACGGTCGTCCTACCCATTGTCATCGCGGTGGCGTTCTCACAGTACGTGCTGGATTCCTATTTTCTCCACCGGAAGAAACAACTGCACATGAGCTTTCTGGGGCGCTGGAACGGGATGCTCTATTTCGTGCCCTTGGTTCTCATCGCAGTGTCACGGCTCGATTGGGCAGCGGGCGTTGCTGAAATCTTTTCCACGGTGACCGAGATGTTGAGCTACCTGCTCGTCCTCTCTACCCTGGCTTCGATCGTTGACCGGGCTATCGCGCCCGGCGCGGGGGCCTACCGTCCGGCTGGAACCAACTGATCAGGAGTCGGCACAACCTGATAGGGAGAGGAAGGCCCCTCAACAGCCTTCTAGTCGAGCGACCGGATTCGGACGTTGCGAAATCGGACGATGCCTGCTCCGTACTGAAGCGCGATCGGGCCGCTGGCAAACTGATCGTCGGTGGTATCGACGGTCTGCGTGCCATTGAGGTTCACAACGAGCCGAGATCCCAGGGCCGTGATCTGATAGGTGTTCCACTGACCCCCGGAGTTGATCACTGCACTCGGTGCAGCCAGGTGCACGATGCCTCCGGTCCTATACGTCTGATCGGCCCGTGTATCATAGATATTAACCTCATACGAGTTGCGATCGTTGACGCTCTGCGGATCGGAGCAGCGGATGAATATGCCGCTGTTCGCGGGCGTGTCGACCCAGAACTCAAGGCTCAACTCGAAATCGCCGTAGGACTCCTCCGAGACGAGAAACCCGTTACCGCTATTTGCTGAAACAGCACCTTCGCTCAACTCCCAATTGGCGTTTCCGAGAACTCTCCAACCATCGAGGCTGGAGCCATCGAACAGCGTCGTGAATCCTCCAGCTTGAGCGATCGCCAAGGTGGGAAGTGCGACGAGCGCAAACGAACAGCCGACTGTGGTTGTGAGCAAACGATTCATTCTCATCTCCTTAGGTTTGTCCCTCGATCAACTCCTGAACAACGTCTCCTCGCGACCGAACCATTTCACATAAAACCAGAGGCTCAACTCCGCCAATGTGAACGGCGAGGCATCGGATATCACTAAATGCAGGGGATTGATCGTTCCCGATCGGATCTACTTACCGGATAAAAATCTCCATGATCTCCACCGCCATGGAGCCGCTATTGTGGAATCCATGTCGGGTGCCTTCCCGGAGGAAGTAGGGATGCCACGGTCGGACCTGCACGGACCGTCCTCCGTCCAAGTTCAGCTCCATAGGTCCTGAAATCGGAACGAACATATGGAACTGGACGTTCGCGTGCGCGTGGATCACGCGCGTACCGCCTGGTTCTACGACAACGCGCAGCGCACGAACCTCGGGCTGATCGCGAAGCACGGCGTTGCTGATCCCCACGTTGCCTGCACCGCCGAGCGGGCGTAGAGGCGACGAGCGATCACCCGTAACTGGCGGCGTTTGTCCAGGCGTCGTCTGTCCAGGCATCAGTCTAACGCGCTATGGTGAACGGCACCGACGCCATTTGATCGTCGAACCAGATCGTAAAGTCGCCCCCTTCCTGGCTCATATCCGTAAACGTGATGATGAGCTGGTCGGCCGACCTCGGGATGGTTTGAACGTCCATCGTGGTGCGCAAAACGTCTCGCTCATTCGTGTATCCGTACGAGCCCCATAAGGCGTTTGGATTGTTTTCCTGGAACGTCTGCTTCACACCCCAGGTCGAGAAAATCAACACCCACTCACCCTCCGCCAGATCCGCGAAGATGCTGTATTCGCCAGCCGGAAGACGCTGGTCGCCGAACATCAGGTCCGTCCCGGCGTGGAAACGCGTCGACAGATTGGCCCCGATCCTCCAATTCGGTGCTCCAAGCAGGAAGCCGTCACCATAAGTGGCGCCGGACCCGAACATATTCTCGCGGCCGCGGAGGATCGGACGACCGTAGTCCACCACGATCCAAAAGCCACCCTGGTATGCGCCGTTCGTGTCGTAGCTCCCGCCGATCTGCGTAGTGGCTTCTCCTCGGGGGCTCGGTAAGCGAGCCTGGCCCTCTGTGCTGATAGGGAGAACGAGCAGGAAGGTTGCGCAGGTGAGCACTCGAAGCATGGTCATCTCTCCTTGGTACCGGCTTATCGGGTCCATGAGTTGCTACGGCAGTGGACACTGTAAGGAGGAGACGGTAGCGGAGTCGGACGAATCAGCAAAGAGGGGGAGCCTGGGCCAGACGGAAAGGTACAATACATCGAGCAGGTGATCATTTTTAGACTTACTTACGGAGGATCGATATGGGAAGACCACCGCCGAAGCGGAGCGGAGCAAATAAGGGTGACCGGAAAGAGGTGGCCCTTAGAATTCCGACGGATCTTTTCGATGAGTTGGAACGGTACTCCAGCTACCTGAATCTGAGGCCCAACGATGCCGTGGAACTCGCCATCGCGAACATGATCTCCCAGGCCAAAGCCCTCGGTGCTGACTACCCATTGGCTCGCCCATGGATGGACACCGAATTCGAAACGTGGCTCGAGGCCCGAGATCAGTTCTTGCGCGAGTCCGGCGGTGAAGAAAAGGACTGAGCATCCCCCGGGGCATTTCTAACATTACTCCACTGTAACAGACTAGATTTAAACGACAATTTATTGTTCGATATTCCAATTAGTTCCAATTGATTTTTTCAAGAAAAAAACAAAAGGTGTTAATTGAAGAAAAGACCAGAACACGATTTGTCTTTGATTTGTGTCAATCAAAAGACTTAACAACAACCATGACAGCAAAGGAAACAGTGATAATTTTATAAAGAATGATTTAAAGAAAATTAAGTATTTAGTTAGGTTAAATTTCTTTTTTTTGTCTTCACTTGCTGTGTTGTAACCCGCAAGTAGGTACTCTGCATTTCTCTCATTTATTCCCAAACCAATTAAGAGATAAACCAAAGACATATAACCAATTGTTATGTAAATAATCATTTCTTCCATTTTTTTGTTCTGCAGTGACCGAGGGATACGATGAAGCCCTGCAAGCGTATACATGCTTGCAGGGCTTCATCGTATCTAAGCGTCCCCGGCAGGAATCAAACCTGCGAACTAGTACGGCACCTGCCCGCTATATCAGGCCCCGGGAAACGAGTGAAGTCGGCTCAATCAAAGAGATCATACTTCACACGTATCATTGCGAACCGGCCAACTGACGGCACCCCCACGAACGACCGGTATGCGGTATCGAAAACATTATTCACCGACAGCTGTACCGTGGCCCTCGTATTGGGCACTTGGTACCCAGCCGTAAGGTCGAAGATAGTCGAGGAGTCAATGCAATCCTCCTCGAAAATGCCCCCGGTTCCGCCAGTAATGCACTTGGTTCCCACGAAGCCGGCCGACTCACCCGGGAACGAACTCGTCATCCTTACCCTTCCCGACGCGCTGAGCCCGGACGACAGATTCCTGTATGCGAGCCCGGCTGACCCCTTGTGTTTTGGCGAGTTCAGTGCAATTGGGGCACCCCCTACGATGTCGATGTAGTCGTCGCTGATGTGGGAATAGGTTCCGCTCAACGTCCACTCGTCGGTCAGAAACGCCTGGACGGAAAGGTCGCCGCCCCATACCGTCACGTCACCCACATTCCGATACGTCAGGATCAGGTCGGATCCGCTAGTCACTTGGTCCGAGGATACAACTGCCAGCGGGATCCCAGCGATCCCGGTCGCCAGTGCGGTAACCGTAGCCGTGGCAGTCGCAACAGCCGTAGCGTAATCCATCCCGGCCGCCATGAACTGGGGGACGAGCGCTGCCCCGACCGGTGCCGCCATAAACGCACCGACGTCCTGTCCGTTTAGCGTAATCAAGGGAGTCTGCAGGAGGAGGGGCGATATGAAATTGTCCTTTTTCATGCGGTACACATCCGCAGAAATCGCGACTCGGTCATTCAGCACCCCAGTCCAACCCACCTCATATGTCTCCGTGTACGACTCAAGAAGCGGGATCACGTCAGGAAGGACGGAACTGGCTGCCGAGGTCAACGCCATTGTATTCGGATTGAGAAGCATCAGACCGATGTCAGTAGCTGTTGGCGAGAGGCTGTTCAAAAGCGCCGCAGTAGTGGCGTCGATTGCACCCTGCGCCGCCATGACCCCCACTGCCAGAGGCCAAAGGATTGCCGGATCGGCCGGCAGGAGCTGCCCGGCACCACCTGGATTGAAGGGGGAACGCATCCCGCGGAGGCTCCCGTCTGCGTTCTGGAGAGCCCATCCATTCGGGCCGGTCCCGAATGCTCGGGTGCCGTAGCCCAGGGGTCCTAGCGGGGCGGGCGCGAACCCGCCCGAGATGTCCAGGAAGAGGTTCAGGGCGGAGGGGGTGGAGAAGGCGCGGTTGTATGTAAGACGCACACTTTGATTCTCTTTCGGTCGGAAGACCAACGCCGCGCGGGGAGACCACACGTAGTCCGGGAGGGCCGAGTGCGAGTCCATTCGCCCCGCGACGACAAGGTCGAGTCGTGAAGACAAAGCAGTTTTGGATTGGAGATAGGCCCCCCACTCATTCATGTCGGCATTGGTCTCATAGGACCCGTAAATCGTTCCCAACGATTGAGGTCGGGTCGCATAGTAGTCCACACCGAAAGTGAAGTCCTGCACATCGTCCAGGAAGGCTAAACCATGCTGGGCCTGTAGGACGAAAAGGCTGGATTGGTCTGTAATGGGCGTCCCATCGCGCAGGAGGTAGCTTCCTCCCGCATCACTCGTGTTGTGGTACGCCTGCGCGAAGAAGCGGCCCTTG
>Ga0209019_1000714_pt1 | contig 16889 bp, 15 predicted proteins | sample METZYME_3_300m_FD_187549 | JGI IMG/M metagenome (GOLD analysis project Ga0209019, IMG submission 187549) | Marine microbial communities from oxygen minimum zone in mesopelagic equatorial Pacific - METZYME_3_300m (SPAdes) (version 2) | ecosystem: Environmental > Aquatic > Marine > Oceanic... | reverse complement strand
AATAGAACCTGATGGTTTACCAAATGCAAAAAATATTCCTCTAAGTACACTCCACGGTAATATATGGTATCATCTTGGTCTGGCATATTATCTTAAAAACGATATGAACAATGCACTCAAAGCATTCAACAATAGAAGTGTTACTCATAAATACGATGATAATATTGTTTCAGGTGGTCATTGGTTATATATGATCTATAGAAGACTAAATAAAATTGAAGAATCCATTGCTGTTGTTAATGAAGTTTACCAAAACATGGACATAATAGAAAATATGAGCTATCATCAATCATGTTTATTTTACAAGGGGGTGCTTAAGGAATCTGAACTCGTAATTGATGAAGTTGCTTTATATAGCTTAGCCAACTGGTATGTATATGAAAAAAATGATACTTTAAAAGCTAAAACATATTATCAAAAGTTGCTTAGTACAGGCAATCCATATTCGTTTGCCTACATTGCTGGAGAAGCTGACTGGGTTAGATTATTTGAATAAAACTTAAATTCTTAAATTAGAGATATGAAAAAGACACTTTACTTATTATTCTTTATTATTTGTATTCTTTATATAATAGTATCAACATATATATTGTTTTATGATGGACCAATTAATAGACCAAAGCTACTAACCATATTATTAATGTTATCCGCTTTGGCAGGAGCATTTTATTCATTTAAAAAAATGAAAAAATGAAAAAACTACTTCTTGTTTTATTGTTTATCCCATTTGTTTCTTTTGGACAAGCTAATCAGATAAGGCCGAGTCAAAAGTCAAGTGTCACTCAGTATGTTGGAGTGGATACGCAGATAACTATCAACTATAGTCGTCCTGCAGTGAAAGGTAGAGTAGTCTGGGGTAATATGGTCCCTTATGGATTAGCTTCAGCCGATAGATATTCTAACGGTAAACCATTTCCATGGAGAGCAGGTGCAAATGAAAATACAACGATAGAATTAAACAATGAAGTTAAAATAGAAGGAACTGCTTTGGCAGCAGGTAAATACAGCATTCATATGATTCCTTCAGAAACAGATTGGATTATTATATTCAACAAGAATAATAACCAATGGGGTAGCTTCAGTTATGATGAATCGGCAGATGCGCTAAGAGTAACAGTTACACCAGTTGAGGCTCCTTTTCAGGAATTTCTTATCTACAACTTTGGAAATATTACTGAAAATTCTGTGGTTGCATTCCTACATTGGGAAAAACTCAAAATTCCATTTCAAATAAACCTTAATTAGAGGTATGAAAAAACTAATTCTACTATTACTGTTTATTCCATTTGCATATTCACAAGAAAGGTATATTACTGATGAAGAATTTAAAGAGAAAGTTATATGGCTTTTACCTCATGAGGAGAATCTTCCATTAATTAATGTTATAAAAAAAATCCCTGGCTATAGAGGGGGTAGATGGGAAGTAGATGGCATTCTACATTTAAATATCCCTACTGGAATTATTTCAAGTCATGTGAAATATATTGAGATACCTCAAAGTCGTACTTTTATAACCTCAAAATGTGATTGCGGTATAATAATCAAAACTATTGTAACAGAAAAGGAGTTTAATAGTAGAGATAATATCCTGAATAGACTTAATTTAAAACGTAGTAAAAAACGAAAAAAAAAGAATTAGAGACATGAGAAGACTCTTTCTATTATCATTATTAGTTTTATTTCTTTTACAGGGGACTTTATTTGCTCAAAATTCCTTGGAAAGACTTGAGACTTCACCTCGTCATCATGAATGGGTTAAAATTAATACAAATACAAATGAAATTAATAGTTTTTTGGTATACCCAGAAGTGTCTGAAAAAGTTCCTGTAGTTGTTCTTATCCATGAAAATAGGGGACTCAACGACTGGGCACGAAGTATGGCAGATCAAATTGCAGAAATGGGATACATTACAATTGCACCCGACTTTCTTTCAGGTACAGCACCAAATGGAGGTGGAACAATTGATTATGAAAATTCAGATGATGCACGAACGGGGATATATAATCTTGACCCCGCTGTCATTAATGACATCTTAAATAAGACTGTGGATTATTCTAAAAAGATTGCTTCTAGTAATGGAAAGGTAGTTGTTATTGGGTTTTGTTGGGGTGGAAGCCAATCATTTCAATTTGCAACTCAATCTTCCGAAATTGAAGCAGCAATTGTTTGCTATGGAACTGGTCCTAGTGATATGGCTTCTTATTCTAATATTAAGGCACCTGTGTATGGGTTTTACGGAGGAAATGACAATAGAGTAAATGCAACAATTTCAGCTAGTGCATCTGCTATGCAAGCATCTGGAAACCCATTTGAACCAATTATTTATGATGGGGCAGGGCATGGTTTTTTTAGAGCTGGAGAGGATGAAAACGCAACTGAAGCAAATCGTTTAGCAAGAGAACAAGGAATTCAACGTTTAAAAGAAATTTTAAAAGGACTTTAGATGGTCAAATTTAATTTCATATTCTTCCAACTTTTTCCAGATGTCTCTAAACTCTTTTATCCCTTCCTTTTATTATAGCCCATATCCATACACATATTGCAAAAAAAACTGGCCCATACATCCAATCTTCATCTCCATAAGCCCAGCTGACATCTGTCATTAATGCACCCAAAATAAAAAACCCACAACAATACTTGACTATTTTCATTTGCTTTTAATTAAAGGTAAAGAAATCAGGTAATTCTTCAATTTCCCATAAGCAAATACATTTATCTGAGTATATTCTGTCCATTTCTTCACATTCTTCATTAATAGTGATTATTGGTTCTGGGAAATTAAAAGGTTTTTTTTCTAAATTAATGGGTCTCCAATTAGCTGTTAATATATCTGAGTTTGTTTGTAGATTAACAAAAGAAGTGGTCATTAAGTATTTTGATTTAGACTGTTTTATTCTAAATATTGATTTTTTAATATCCTTAAAAGAGAAATGAACAAGGCAGTCTCTTACAAACATTAAATCACCTTTTGGTAATTCTGAACTTGTAATATCAGAGAAATAGAAGTTTACATTAGTTTTTTTATATTTTTTATTATTCTCATCTATAGATTTTTGAACAATATCTAAGCCTGTATAACTAATGTTTTTCATGTTGAGTTTTCTCATCCAGTTAAAATCTCCACAGGGAATGTCAATAATTGATTTTATGTTAAACTTCTCTATTACATTTTCTAAACCTTGAAGTAGAGTTTTAGTGTTTTTTATTTCAGACCCAATTCCAGATCTACTCTCTTTACTTTCCCAATAATTTTCATTATATATTATTTCAAATCTTTCTTTTATGTTATGTTTTGAAAATTTTGATTCAGAAAAATTGTTGTAATATGATATCTTATATTTAGTCTTTCTTTTCTTCATTATATCTTAAATATAAAAATTCTTAAATTAGAGATATGATATGAAGACAAAAAATATAATTAGGATTATATGTGGATTTGTATTTGCAGGTGCAGTTGTTTATTATTTATTAAATAATGACTATATAATGGCTGGTTTTCAATTTCTTATATTACTCTTCTTAATTATAATACCTCTCATATATAAGAGATATGAATAAAAAAAACCCCCTTAATTAAAAGAGGGTTTTTTAGTTAATTTATTTTCAACCAAATTATTAATCATTTGGAGGTCTACCATACTGAACAACTCTTATAATTTGATCTTGTTCATTTATGTATAATCTTTCATAGAAATTAATTGATTCACTTGTCCCATCTTTAACATATCGAGTCTCTGTAAAAGCAGTAGTTACAACTCTGTTTTTTGAATCCTCCATTTTTAAAGGCATAATGAATATATAGTCTCTTGATATTGAATCCCAATTTGATTGTCTTTCAACAATAAAATCAGTATTTGTCATATCAACATCAAAAACTCCACCTATATCTGCAGGATGGAATTTAACAGTTTCTGCAGATAAATCTACCATTGTTTGAGGATCCATGTTTTCATAGGCATCCAAAAATGTTTTTACTAGATCATAGTCTTTTTGATCACCTGCCATATATCCCTTTTCAAAACGAGAGTCATCAAGTAGCCACTTTCCTGCAATCTTTTCTGATTCAACAGAAGTGTTACAAGATGTAAAAGCTGTGGCTATAATAAATAGTGAAAGTATTTTTTTCATTTTATTGATTTTAATTTATAGCAATATATGTAAATTTGAGATATGAAAAATTTGAACCGATTAAGAAATTATTTTATTTCAGGTCTTCTTTTCTGGATACCTCTAATTTTAAGTGTCATCGTTATTAAGTCCTTCTTAGAACTTATTAATAGTCTCGTTCCACAAAAATACCTACCAGAAGCTATATTTAATTTAGATACTACTATTCCAGGATCTGGAATTATCTTGGTATTGTTAATCATACTTATCACAGGAGTATTGGTTACTAATATATTAGGCCGAAAATTAGTAGCCCTATGGGAAAAGCTCCTTAATAAAATTCCAGGTTTTCGAAACATATATAACATATTAAAAAAAGTTTCTGATACTGTATTTAATACTTCAGATGAAAGTTTCAGAAAGGCATTTTTAATTCAATATCCAAGCAAGGGGATTTGGGTAATCGCATTTCAATCAGGTGATTACAGAGGCGAAGCTGAATCTATTATCGGTGAAGAAACCATAAATCTTTTTGTGCCAACCACCCCTAATCCAACTTCAGGTTTTTTTGTCTTGATAGCGAAAAAAGATGCATTCGAACTTGATATGAGTGTTGAAGCGGCATTCAACCTGGTTATCTCTGCAGGCGTTGTGACACCTAACTCGGTTAAAATTAAGGATGAGAAGTGAGAACTCATTTCTGTGGAGAATTAATTAGAGGTTTTTTTATACATTAGAGATATGAAAAAGATTATTTTACTAATAGCAGTATTGAGCCTATTGGCTTGTTCTGAAAACCCTAATAAAAAATCTAGTGAATGGATCAACCTCTTTGACGGAACTTCATTAGAAGGCTGGAGGGCTTACAACGGAGATCAAATGCCACCGGGATGGAAAATTGTAGACAGTATTTTGACCTTTACTACCGCCCAAATCTTTGAAGAGGATTATGACTACACTGGAAGTAGGGACATCATTTATGGGGCTGAAGAATTTGATAATTTTGAACTCTATGTAGAGTGGAATATTCCCAAGGGAGGCAACAGCGGTATTTTTTATCATCTCAAGGAAGGATATAGCGGCCCTCCTGTTGTAGCGCCGGAATACCAACTCTTGGACGATGAAAACTATGCCCAAATTCACAATTGGGAATTAAAGGACTGGCAACTTACTGCAGCTGACTATGCTATGCACGTAGCCGATAAGACCAAAAAAATACTTTACCCACCCGGCCAGTGGAACAGTAGCAGGATTATTTTTACACCCGAAAATGTGGAACACTGGTTAAATGGTATTAAAGTACTCTCTTTTGTGCCTTGGTCTGAGGATTGGGAAAAAAGAAGAAACTCTGGTAAGTGGAACGATGCACCAGATTATGGTAAATATAAAACGGGTTACATTGGTTTTCAAGACCACGGCAGTAATTTATACTTTAGAAATATTAAAATCAAAAAACTTTAAACACATCACCAATGAAAAAAAGAGATTTTTTAAAAACCTCACTTGCAGCTGCATCAACTGTTTTTTTACCAAAATCGATCATGGCCCTGGGAATAACAGAAAACAAATTGAGAACAGCTCATATAGGTATTGGAGGTATGGGAAGTGCTGATCTCAAATCGATTACTTCTCATCCCGATGTACTGGTAGTGGGACTTTGTGATGTTGACTCCAATGCTATTATAAAAGCTAGTGAGATTCATCCAAATGCCAAAACGTATAAAGATTATCGTGTAATGCTTAAAGAAATGGCAAATGAAATTGATGCCGTAATAGTCTCGACACCCGATCACACCCATGCGCCCGCCTCCATTATGGCAATGGAAATGGATAAACCCGTTTATTGTCAAAAGCCGTTGGCACATCACGTATCCGAAGTGCGAGCAATGCGAAAAATAGCAGAAGAAAAAAACTTAGTCACCCAAATGGGGATTCAGGTGCATTCCTTTTACGACTATAAACTGGCTACTCTTTTAATTCAATCGGGTATTATTGGTAAGGTAAGCCGGGTAAGGGCTTGGTCTCCCAAAAATTGGGGGTATGATGGGCTAAAGCCCAATGGAAGTGACCTCGTACCTTCGAACCTTGACTGGAACCTTTGGTTGGGAACGGCAGAAGAGCGCCCCTTTAAAGAGAATGTATACCACCCCGCGAACTGGAGAAAGCTAATCGATTTTGGTTGTGGTACCTTAGGAGATATGGGGGTTCATATTTTTGACACCCCTTACAATGCGCTGGCTTTAGACGTTCCAAATACAATTAAAAACAGATGTAGAAAGCCCAATGGCTTTGGTTACCCCGAAAAAAATGAAGTAATATTCACTTTCCCGGGGACGCAATACACTACGGAAAATTTTGAATGGGTTTGGCATGATGGAAAAGGTGCTCCCAAGCCGCACAAAGAACTCAGACTGCCCAACAAAGAGAAATTACCTTTGCAAGGTGCCATGTTTATGGGAGAGAAAGGTAGACTGCTTTTGCCTCACTTTATGGAATCACCACGTTTGATTGTTGACGGCGAATACCAACCAATAGAGGTCAAAAAATTCGACCCCGAAGGAAAGTTGGGTATCTCGGTCAACGATTATGAAAGGGATGCACCCAAACACTACCATCAGTTTGTAGAAGCATGTTTGGGTAGAGATGAAACTTCCGCTCCATTTTCCTATTCTTCAAGATTAACAGAAACCATTTTATTAGGAGTGATTGCGGGAAGATTCCCAAACAAAACCTTACACTGGGACAGTCAAAAAGCTGTGTTTAAGGAAAATGAAGCCAATGTTTTTTTAAAAGGGATGGAACGAAAGTTTTAATTACTTACCAATACAGAATTTAGAGAAGATAGAGCCTAAAATATCCTGATCTATATCTATTTTACCTGTTATAATTGAAATATTCAGTATCGCTTCATTAAGATCTACACTAAGCAAATCTCCAGATAAACCTTCTTTTAGTCCTTTTTTAACTGATTCAATAGCTGAAATAGACTTTTTAAGGGCGTCTAAGTGTCTTGCATTTGAAACAACAACATTGCTTTCTGTGCTTAAATTTATGTTTTTAGAGAGCTCTAATTTTAATTTGTCGATATATTTGGATTCTAGGGTAGAAATTCGCATTAAATTGACCTCTTTTTTGTTAAAATGATTATTTAACTTAGCTTCTAAATCATCTGTTTTTGAGCTAGTTAGCAAATCAATCTTATTTTCTACTAGATATATCTGTAAATCATCTCTTTTAAAGGTTTTTATCTCACTTTTTAGCTCTTCAAAGGTAATATCTGCTCTATCATATAGGTAAATTAATATCCTAGATTTACCAACCTTACTTTTAGCTTTTTCTACACCCATTGACTCTACTTTATCTTTTGTCTCTCTTATGCCCGCTGTATCAATAAATCTGAATTTAATACCGTTTATAACGCATATATCCTCAATAGCATCTCTTGTAGTACCCGGAATCTCTGATACTATAGCTTTATCATCATTTAAAATAGCATTAAGAAGAGAGGATTTACCAGAATTGGGTTTACCGGCAATTGTTACAGTAACCCCTTCTTTTATAACATTTCCATAGGAAAAGGAGTCTATTAGCTTAGATAATTTAGTATCTAGCTCGTCTAATAGCTTGTTTAGATCGCCTCTATTAGCGAATTCTACATCTTCCTCTGAGAAATCTAGTTCTAACTCGATTAATGACTTAAAATCTATTAATTTCTCTCTTAAAAGCTCTATTTCGCCTGAATAACCACCTCTCATCTGATCCATAGCCACTCTATGAGCTTCTTTTGACTCAGAAGCAATCAAATCTGAAACGGCTTCTGCCTGAGAAAGATCTTTCTTATTATTTAAATATGCTCTTAGGGTAAATTCACCAGGAGATGCTAATCTTACTTTTTTATCTAGATAAGTTGAAATAATCTTTTGTTGTATGTATGGTGATCCATGACATGAAATTTCAACAATATTCTCGCCAGTGTAGGAGTGAGGAGCTCTATATATAGACACTACAACCTCATCAATAACTTCTTTCCCATCAGATATAACTCCATAAGTTAAACTTTGACCTTCAAGTTTTGATAAAGGTTTATTAGAATTTGACTTAAAGACTTTGTCTGTTATATCAATTGCATCTTTTCCAGATAGTCTAATTATTGAAATTGCACCAGATCCAGGAGGAGATGACAGAGCTATTATAGTTCCTTCATTATACATTATTAGATGCTTTTAGTAAAAGTAGCTCTGTTTTTATGCTGAACGTTATCAAAATTTTTCCAAAGCTGTTGTATAGCGGTATTTTCAATTAGTTCTGGATTTGTCTCAACTTCTTTAATTCCAAATTTGTTATAAAATTTTTGAAGTTCGTTAAATAGAATTGCAATTATCCCTTTGTTTTGAAAATCAGGTCGAACACCAATTAAATATAATGACCCTTTGCTGTTATAGTTTTTAGCATAAAGAAGTCTTAAAAGACCAATAAAGTTCACTTTACCATTGATTTTTTTAAGAGCCTTTGAAAAAGATGGCATTGTGATAGCAAAAGCAACAAGCTTATCATCTTGATCTGTAACACACTTTATAAATCCTGGATTTATATATTTCAAGTATTTATCCTTATAATACTTTATTTGATAATCTTGAATAGGAACAAATGTTTGAAGACTCTCATATGTTTCTCCAAGTAAGTCAAACATTTCATCTACATATGGTTCAATTTGTTTTGTAGATGTAAAATTTAGTTTCTTAAGATTATATCTGTTTAAAATTATGTCTGAAAACTTTTTAATTTTCTCTGGTGCATTTTTATAATCAGCAATTTTAAGTTCATATTCAACCCATTCTGCAAGCTTATTGTATCCAAGAGCTTTCATATGATCCTGATAATAAGAATAATTATACATAGTAATCATTGTGTTTTGCTTTTCAAATCCTTTAATAAGCATTCCAGCTTTATCCATATTTGAGAAACCTACTGGTCCTTCAATTAATTCTAGATTATTTTTCTTTCCTATTTCTATAACTTTTTCTAGGAGTGCTTTAGAAACATTTTTATCATCAACAAAATCAAACCAACCAAACCTTACTTTCTTTTTTTTAATTTCATTAACCTCTATCCAGTTAATAAGAGCAGCGATCCTTCCAACTATCTTTCCATTAATATATGCTAAGAAATAATTAGCATTAGCATGCTTAAAAACAGGATTTATTTCTTTGTCAAGAATCTCTAATTCCTCCTTTATAATAGGGGCTACCCAGTACTTAGAATCTTTATAAAGATCAAAAGGGAACATTATAAATTTCTTTAAATCCTCTTTAGATTCAATTTCTTTTATATTAATCTCAGATCTCATAATAATTTTGCAAGGCAATTTACCAATAAATAAAATTATATATTTAGTAAATAATAATTTAAAATGAAAAATTTAATCTCAATTATATCAGCTTTATTTCTAGTTTCATCACTAAGTGCTCAAAAAAATAATAAAACTATTGATTCCCTTACAAAGGGCATGAAATTAACAGAAGGAGTTATAAACGCATATACAAATGATGACAATAAAATGTATTTTGATATTAATAAAGATCTTTTGAATGTTGAAATCCTTGTTGTAACAAGACTTGCTCAAATCCCCTCAGGATACTCAGCTTACATTAATGCAGGATCAAAAACTTCTGAACAGGTTATAGAATTCCAAAAGAAGAACAATAGTATAAATATCAGGCAGTTATCTTTTAATAATGTAGCTAACCAAGAAGATCCAATCAATCAAAGTGTTATTGAAAATAATTTTCCTCCAATACTTGCAAGCTTTGAAATTAAGAATTCTGGAGTTAATTCATTTTTAATTGATGTCTCAAATTATTTTTTAAATGACTCTCCAGGATTTAATATAATAAACTCAAGAATTAAAGAACAGTATAAGATAGGTAATGTAGATAAAAAAAGAAGCAGTATTGACTCAGCTAGAAGCTTTCCAGAAAATATTGAAATTTTAAACACTTTAACTTTCGATACAAAAAAACCTCCAAGAGAAAATAAGACAAAAACATTTAGTTTTCAAGTTAATCACTCATTTATCTTGTTGCCAGAAGATAGAATGAAAATAAGATATTATGATGAAAGGGTTGGTTGGTTTACAGTTAACAAAATAGATTATAGTTCTGAAGCTCTTAAATCAGATAGTTATAAATTAATAAGAAGATGGAGGTTAGAACCAAAAAATGAAGAGGCTTATTTAAATGGAGAATTAGTAGAACCAAAAAAGCAAATAGTTTATTACTTAGATCCTGCTACTCCTATTAAATGGCGTCCATATTTTAAAAAGGGTATAGAAGATTGGAATTCTGTTTTTGAAAAAGCAGGCTTTAAAAATGCTATTGTTGCTAAAGAACCTCCTAGCATTGAAGAAGATCCTGACTTTAGCCCTGAAGATATAAGATACTCAACGGTTAGATATGTAGCATCTACAACTAGGAATGCTACTGGACCTAGTGTTTCTGATCCAAGAACAGGAGAAATATTAGAGAGTGATATAATATGGTATCATAATCATTTAAGATCCTATAGAAATCGCTATCTACTTGAAACTGGTGCAGCAAATCCAAAAGCAAGAACTTTAAATACTCCTAAGGAGGAAATTGGAGAAATGATGAGAATGGTTATATCTCATGAAATAGGTCATGCTTTAGGATTACCTCACAATATGAAAGCTAGTAGTGCTTATCCTGTAGATTCACTTAGATCAGGAAAATTTACTCAAAAAATGGGAATAGCTGCAACAATTATGGATTATGCGAGATATAATTATATTGCCCAACCTGGAGATAAGAATATAAGATTTGTTAGACAGCTTGGTCCATATGATGATTATTCAATTGAATGGGGTTATAGATATTTTCCCGGAAAAAATTTATTACAAGAAAAAGAGATTCTGACTAAATATGTTGATCAAAAAAGCTTAAATCCTATTTATATGTTTGGATCATCTCGGGGAGACCCAAACACTCAGACAGAAAATATTGGAGATGATCCCATTAAAGCAAGTACATATGGTTTAAAAAATTTAAAAATTGTAGCTAACAATTTTATGGATTGGATTCATGAGCCAAATAAAGATTATAGCGACCTAAATGAGATATATGATGAATTATTAGGTGTATACTCAAGATATATTTTCCATGTCATAGGTATAGTTGGTGGAATTAACCAAACTCTTCATAATACTAATCAAGACAACATTTTTACTTATGTTAATGTAGATAAAGCATATCAAATGGAAGCATTAAGCTTTTTAGATCTAGAGCTTTGGAAGACGCCTAATTGGCTTAGAAATAAAAAAATAATATCTCAAATAAATAATTTAGATGGTCTTTACAAGATTGAAAAAATCCAAGAGCGTGCGATTAATTCTCTTTTGTCAAATTACAGACTAAATAAGATGTTATCAGCAAGTAAAACTATAGAAGGAAATGCTTTAGAATTTGATAATCTAATTGATATGTTATTTGAATCTATAATTGATAAGATAGCTCCTACAGATCAATTCTCAAGAAACCTTCAAATAAGTTTTACCAAAAAAATAAATACTTTAATTGAAGAAGATGATCTAGAGGGTGTTATAAAGTCAAAGGCATTATCAGTAAAAAGGAAAATAAATAAATTATCTGAGAGGAAATCAAGATCAAGTTCAAAAGATATAATTAAAGATCACTATAGCTATCTCAATTTCATTACAACAGAAGATGATTAATTATAATCTAAGAGTTTATGTCAAAAGAGTTTGATATTATAATATGGGGTGCAACTGGTTTTACAGGAAGACTTGTTGCTGAATACATATTTAAAAATTATAGTCCTGAAAAATTGAATTGGGCAATTGCAGGAAGAGATAAAAAAAAGCTTATAAATGTTAGAGATAAAATTGCCGATGAAAATATTCCTATAATCATTGCTGATAGCTTCGATGAAATGAGTCTCACTAAAATGACTCAAAAAACAAAAGTAATATGCAGTACTGTTGGTCCTTACTCAAAATATGGTTCTTTATTAGTTAAATCATGTATTAAAACAAATACTCATTATTGTGATTTAGCTGGAGAAGCTCAATGGATTAGAAAAATCGTTGACACCTATCATCAAGAAGCAAAAAATAAAAAAATAAGAATTGTTAATAGTTGCGGATTTGATTCAATACCTTCTGACATTGGTGTTTATTTTATTCATAAAAATTTACCAGATGTAAATATAAAATTAGATAAAATTAGCATGAGGGTGTCTGGTTTTAAGGGTAGTTTGAGTGGTGGAACATATGCAAGTATGAATAATATTATTACAGAGGCTTCTAAAGATCGTCTTATAGGAAAAATACTAACAAATCCATATGGATTAAATCCAGAAGGTCAAAGATCAGGTCCAGATAAAAGAGATCTTAATAAAGTTAAATATGATGAAGATTCTAAAAGTTGGATAGCTCCATTTATGATGGCGGGAATAAATACTAAAATTGTGAGAAGAAGTAATGCTTTAAGCAATTATTCCTATGGAAAAAATTTCACATATGATGAATCAATAATGACTGGAGATGGATTTAGAGGAAGAATTAAAGCAATAATGTCTGTTTTACCTCTAATTTTTCTATCTGCAAAACCTGGATCGCTTTTAAAAAGAATTTTTAATTATTTTACTCCAAAACCAGGACAAGGCCCAAATGAAAATGAAAGAGAAAATGGTTATTACAGTATGAGGTTTTATATAAGGTATAATGATAAGAGTAGGGCATTGGTTAGGGTAACTGGAGATCGTGATCCAGGATATGGGTCAACCTCAAAGATGCTTGCAGAAAGCGCAATTTGCTTATCAAAAGACTCTCTAAAAGACACATATGGGGTTATAACTCCATCAATTGCAATGGGAGATCAAATTCTTGATAGACTTCAGGCTAAAGCTGGATTAACATTTAAATTTATTGAATCATAGTATGAGACTAAATTTCATTAAATTTGACAAAGGTTAATTCATGAAGTTTTTATTAATATTTCTGACAATATATCTTGTTTTAAGATATGCACTTCCTTTCTTAATAAAATTAGTCTTCACAGATTTTATAAAAAAACAGCAAAAAAAATCAGATTATAACACAAAATCATCAGGGTCAAAATCTAAAAAAAGTAATGAAAAATATGGTGAGTATATAGATTATGAAGATATTGATTAATAAATTATTATCTAAAGATTCATTAATCCATATATACGTTATTATTGGATTTATGCTTGGATCTATCCTATTCTACCATCCTCTTTTACAAGGAAAAAAATTATTTCAGTCTGATATTTCCCAATATGAGGGTATGTCCAGACAAATAAAGGAAAATAGAGATAAATTTGATAAAGAAATATATTGGATAGATAATGCATTTGGAGGAATGCCAACTTATCAGCTTGGAGCAAAATACCCTTATGATATTTTAACTCCCTTCCATTATTTATTTAGATTTATCCCAAGACCTGCTCATACACTTTTCCTTTATCTGATTTCAATGTATCTTCTTCTTTTAGTTTTAAAGGTCCCTTGGAGAATTTCATTAATTGGATCTTTAGCTTTTGGATTATCTACATACTTATTAATTATTTTGCAAGTTGGACATAATACTAAAGCTCTTGCAATTTCATATATTCCTTTAGTTATTTCTGGATTAATTTTATTAAAACAGAATAAGAAAATCTTAGGTTTTATTTTAAGCCTTATAGCAATCTCCTTGCAAATAAGAGCTAATCATTATCAAATGACATATTATCTATTATTTATAATAGGTTTATTCTTCATTGTCTATTTAATAGACTCATATAAAAAGGGTGAGATAAAACCTTTTATTAAAAGCATTTCTCCATTTTTCTTAGCTGGTATATTTGCTTTGGGTTTAAATGCGCCAAATCTTATGTCTACTTATGAATATTCTAAGTATAGTACAAGATCAGCTAGTGAATTAAAACTTGACGCCTCAGGTTCGCCAAAAGAAAAAACTACAGGTTTAGATTATGATTATATAACTGAGTATAGTAGTGGTATATTTGAAAGTCTTAATATAGTTATCCCAAGAATTCAAGGTGGTGCCTCAAGAGAAGATGTTGGGACTAATTCTAATTTATATAAGTTTTTAATTGAGAACAATGTCCCAAATGATCAAGCTTCAAATTTCACAAAGGCAGTTCCGACATATTGGGGAGACCAACCTATATTAGAAGCTCCAGCATATATTGGGATTTCAGTATTTCTTCTTTTTATTTTATCACTTTTTACAGCAAGGGGGCCTACAAAACTTTGGTTGCTATCCTGTGTAATCATTTCATTATTATTATCATGGGGAAAAAATTTCCCCCTATTAACTGATCTGTTTATTGAATATTTTCCTATGTATAACAAATTTAGAGCCGTCTCTTCTATCCAAATTATACTTGAGTTCGCGATTCCTTTATTAGCATCTCTTGGTTTATATAAATATTTAAAGAATGATGATTATAAAAACTTAAATAAGGCATTGATTATTGTCATTATTCCTCTTATAATTCTTCTTTTATTCAAATCTTCTATTTCATTTTTAGGGCCATCAGATGAGTATTATAAAAAGGTGTTTGGCGGTGAGATATTAAATAAAATTATTTATGAAAGATCTTATATGTATTCTTATGATATTATAAGGGCTATGATTTTTACAGTTATTATTTATTCTATTTTAAGATTTAAATCTTTATTAGGAAATAACATTACTGTTCTTGCTATATTATTTATAGTCTTTTATGACCTAAGCTCAGTAAATAATAGATATATAGATAAAGACCTTTTCATTGATTCAAATCAAAATTATATTACAAAAAATCAAGCTGATTTAGAGATATTAAAAGATAAATCAGATTATAGAGTATATGATGCTTCTCAAGGTTTAAATGGAGCTAATACTTCGCTTTTTCATAATTCAATTGGTGGTTATCATGCAGCTAAACTTAGAAGGTTCCAAGAAGCATATGATTACTTTAGATTTCATAACAATAATGTAATGGTTGATATGCTTAACACAAAGTATGTGATTTCTGATGGAGAATCTGATAAAGAACTTTTTATTAATGAAGATGCAGCTGGAAATGTATGGGCAGTTGATTCTATCTATTTAACTGATAGCGCAGATGAGATACTTGACAAACTGACCAAGATTGATATTAAAAAGCATGCAATTACATTTAATGATAGCTATAGTCACGATAATATAAATCAATTTAATTCTAAAGACTTATTAGAGATTAACTTTAATAGAAATTCAAGCAACCATATAACATATAAGTATAATGCAGATAGCCCTCAGTTATTAGTTTTTTCTGAAGTATACTATCCAAAAGGGTGGAAAGTATATATTGATGACAAACTAAGTCAATATTTTGATGTTAATTATATTTTAAGAGGAATGGTTGTTCCTGAAGGCAAACACAAAATAGATTTTTATTTTGAACCTGAAATTGTAAAGTTTGGAATAAATGTTCGATTGATTTCAATATTACTTACCTTTAGTTTTATTGCTTATATGTTTTATAAAAAGACTGAAAAATGAGCATAGTTGTTAAACAATCATTTTTTAATTTAATCACTATTGGTATTGCATTTATAATTGGTGCAGTTAATACTCTTTATTTATATCCAACGTTTTTAGGTAGTAAGCTTCAAGGACTTGTTATAGCTTTACTTGCAATTTCTAATTTAATTCAACCATTTCTGTCATTTGGAACACAACATGCAGTTATAAGATTCTATTCTAGATATAAATCGAAAAAAGAAAAAGATGCAGTTTTAACCTTATCATTAATTATCCCATTTATAGTTACAATAATTGTAATACCAATATTTTATTTATATTATGAACAAATAAAAAATATTTTATTCCAAAGTGAAAATACCTTATCCAAATATGCATATGTTATATTATTTATTGCAGTTTCAACATCTTTTTTTGAAATATTCTATTCATGGGTAAGAGTAAAATTAAAATCAGTATTTGGTAATTTTCTGAAAGAGCTATATCCAAGACTACTGATTACATCTCTTTTAATATTATATACTTTAGATTTCTTAAACTTTGAGAGTTTCATTCTTTTCTTAATATATGGTTATTACCTAAGGCTTTTGATAGTAATGATTTATTCATTTATTATTAATAAACCCAAGATTAATTTTTCTTTTAAAAAGGACTTTAAAGAAATTTTTAGATACTCATTTTTAATTCTTTTGTCAGGTGCTGCTTCAAGTATAATACTAGATATAGATAAATCTATGCTATCGTCAATACTTACAGTTGAAAATGTCGCATATTATTCTGTGGCAATATTTATCGCGGCTGTAATTGAAATTCCTGGAAGAGCAATGTTTCAGATATTAAGCCCTATTGTCGCTGAGGTAATAAATAAAAACAATAAAAAGAAATTAAAATATTTATTAAAGAAAAGTTCAACAAACTTAGTTTTAATATCAAGTCTGTTTTTTTTGATAATTAATCTGAATCTTAATGACTTCTACGAGATGCTTAATCAGGAAGGGTATAGTAAAGGAATTCCAATTGTAATTGTTGTTTCATTTGCTAAGTTATATTCAATGTCTATTGGGTGTGTTAATAATATTATTACTAATTCAAAGTATTATTATTTCATATTCTGGTTTTCAATAATATCATCAGTCTTAGCAGTTGTGTTAAATCTCTATTTAATTCAGGATTATGGAATTATTGGAGCTGCATATGCAACTTTT
>Ga0209019_1000709_pt1 | contig 16914 bp, 17 predicted proteins | sample METZYME_3_300m_FD_187549 | JGI IMG/M metagenome (GOLD analysis project Ga0209019, IMG submission 187549) | Marine microbial communities from oxygen minimum zone in mesopelagic equatorial Pacific - METZYME_3_300m (SPAdes) (version 2) | ecosystem: Environmental > Aquatic > Marine > Oceanic... | reverse complement strand
TTTCATAGCGCCTGCGGTTGTTAACCCGTTCAGCTAAGGTGCTTTCCGAAGAAAGAAATGACTTTCTCCCAGCCGTCTGTTGCTGCTTCTTGGTGGTAGCTGGGCCGGTCCACCGCGAAGAAGCCATGGCCAGCTCCCGGGTACATGTGGAACTCGTAGTTCTTGTTTAAACGCTTCAACTCGGCCTCGGTCTCAGCTACGTCAGCCGGTGACGGTCTACCATCCTCTTCTCCGAACAGTCCCAAGAGCGGACAATCCAGTCCATCGGTGAAGTCGATGGGCCACTTGGGCATGGCTGGGGTTAGTTCGTCATTCCCTTTGGTCACGCCGCCACCCCAGCAGTCCACCGCAGCGTTGACGTTGTCCAGAGTGCAGGCACCCAGGTAGGTCTGGCGTCCGCCGGAACAGAATCCGATAAGTCCAACCTTGCCGTTCACGTAGGGCAAACTGCGAAGATAGTCCATCGAGGCTGCAACGTCACCCATGGTGCGGACGTCGGGCATGCCGCCTGCCTCGCGAATGCTGGTGCTGTTCTCGGTTGGAGAGCCCTTGCCTTCGCGGAAGTGAAGGTTGGGGGAGATGGTTGCAAAGCCGTTATAAGCCAACTTTCGGGCCATCTCTTTCGATGCTGCGTCCCATCCGGGCATGTGGTGGATCAGAACCACGCTGCCGACGGGGCCGGCGCCAAGGGGCCGTGCCAAGTAGGCGTCTATCTGGTCTCCCTCATGTCCATTGATCAGTACGGTTTCGGCTATCAATCCTTCGTACGGCATGAATAGTCCTCCCAATCTACCTTGTGTCAGTACTTCCCCGGAACGCTGCGCAAACGATGGCAGGTCCGGTACGCCCCCAATCGCCAGAGGCCAGGCAGTAGATTACTACCGGTGGCGAACCGCGTCAATCAGTAGTTTATCCATATGAGGGTCGCCTGCTGGCAATGGAAAGATGCTGCGGCTATAATGCGCCCAATCACACACAACGGCTATTTTATGTCGACCCCGGAACCAAGGGGTCTGTGGGTCGATAGATGAGGAGAGTAGAACGATATGGCTCTGCCAGAGAGGATGAAATTCGGAATATTCATGGGACCTTTCCACCGGGTTGGCGAAAATCCTACGCTGGCCATAGACCGCGACCTGGAGTTGGTCCAATGGCTGGACCAACTGGGTTTTGACGAAGCATGGATCGGCGAACACCACAGCGCCGGATGGGAGACCATCTCATCCCCAGAGTTATTCATGGCCGTGGCCGCCGACCGTACCAAGCACATCAAACTCGGCTCCGGCGTGATCAGCCTGCCGTACCACCATCCCTTCATGGTCGCGAACCGGATGGTCCAGCTTGACCACATGAGCCACGGACGGGTGATGATGGGCGTAGGGCCCGGCGCGCTGCCAGGCGACGCCTATATGTTGGGCATCGACCCCACACTGCAACGCCAACGCATGGACGAGGCTTTGGGCATCATCTTGCGCTTGATGACCGAGGCCGAGCCCATCACCTATAAAAGTGATTGGTTCGAACTCCGCGAGGCCATGCTCCAACTCCGTCCCTACACCAAGCCCACGATGCACATCTCTGTGGCATCAGTGCAGTCCCCGGCTGGCGTCGCCCTAGCCGGCAAGTACGGCGCGTCCGTGCTGACCATCACCCGCCCCCGGGACCCGGGCGCCCCGGAATCCGACTTGGAAGGACTGTGGGCCGTGGCCGAGGAGTCAGCTTCCGAGAATAATCAGGTGGTCAACCGGAACGACTGGCGTTTGGTGCTTCCCGTACACATCGCCGAGACTCGGAAAGAGGCCTTCGAACAGGCCAGGATAGGCGCCGGCCGCTACCAGGCTGAGTATTTCGAGCACACCATGGGCCGTGACAAGACGATAGACGGCCCGCCGGACAAGATCATCGACGCCATGGTGGACAACGGCGCCTGGATCATCGGCGACCCCGACGACTGTATCGCCGGCATCCGCGAGTTGGAAGAGCGAAGCGGTGGCTTCGGTGGATTCATGGTCCAGACCATCGACTGGGCGCAGCGGGAGCAGGTCCTCCACAGCTTCGAGTTGCTAGCCCGGTACGTCATGCCCGTATTCCAAGGTTCAACGCTCAGCACCGCCGCCTCCAACCAGTGGGCGTTCGAGCACCGAGACATCTTAACCGCTGGACGAACACGGGCCATCGACCGGGCCAAGACCGACTACGCCACCCGTTCGTAGGCGGAGGTAGCCATGAAAGCGGTCTGGTACGAGCAAAACGGCGGAGCGGAGGTGCTCCAGTACGGTGAAATGCCCGACCCCCAACCAGGGCAGGGTGAGGTCCTGGTCAGGGTGGCTACTTCGGGCGTCAACCCATCCGACTGGAAACGACGTCAGGGTGTGACCGCCCTGATCCCATTTCCCAGGGTTATTCCCAATCAGGACGGGGCCGGGGTGATTGAGGCCGTCGGCGATGGCGTTAACCAATCACGAATCGGCGAGCGGGTCTGGCTATTCGAGTCCCAATTTGGGCGTCCCTTCGGTACTGGCGCGGAGTACACTGTCCAACCCAGCGGCCACGCCGTCCGCCTTCCAGACGGCACTGACTTCGCAGCCGCGGCAGGGTTGGGCGTCCCCGCCATGACTGCACACCGTTGTGTGTTTTCCGATGGCCCGGTCACAGGGAAGACTGTCATGGTCACCGGAGGTGCGGGCGCAGTCGGCCACTACGCAGTCCAGCTGGCCAAGCTGGGCGGCGCGGCAGTCATTACCACAGTGAGCTCAGATGAGAAGGCCCAAATAGCGCGGGATGCCGGGGCCGACCATACGATCAACTACCGCGAAGAGAACACGTCAGAACGCATCCTTGAGCTCACCAGTGGTGACGGCGTCGACCTGGTCGTCGAAGTCGACATGGCGGCCAATTTCCCAGTGAGCCAACAGGTGTTGAAACGGTCCGGAGTACTGGCAGTCTATTTTGCGGGCAGTTCCGACGGCCCAGCGGTGCCCCTCAGGTTCAACTCAACCAACATCACGATCCGCATGGTCTTGGTCTACGACATGCCCGACTTCGCTAAGGCGGCCGCCGTTGCCGACATTACATCCTGGTTGGAGCAGGGTAAGCTAGCGCCCTTCGCCGGACCCCACTTCTCTCTAGAGCAACTGAAAGACGCCCATCTGGCCGTGGAGAACGGCGCCATCGGCAAAGTGATCGTCGACGTCGGTTCGGATTAAACCATGACTAATTCTCAAAACAACATGGAAGGAACAGTGGCCGTGGTTGGCGGCGGGGTTGTCGGCTGTTTCACCGCGTACCGGCTAGCTGCATTGGGTGTGCGTGTGACCCTGTTGGAGCAAGCGGGACCGGGCTCGGGGGCGACCGGCAATTCAGCGGGAAACATCCAGCCGGCGTCTGGCGATGATGACGCCTACAAGATAGCTTTAGGGGCCGAGAGCCTCGCCCTGTGGCGCAAACATTTACCCCAGATCAAAGAGGCGGGCGGGATCGACTACCGCGAGCAGGATGTCCGCTACCTTTACGCGGCCGTCAACGAGGACGAAGAATACGAGGCCCGCCGCATCTTGGACGACGTGCAATCCGCTGGGCTCAAAGCAGAATGGGTGGACGGCCTAACGGCTCGTGAGATTGAGCCCCGGCTCTCGCCTTCTATCACCGGTGGCACGCTCCACCAAGACTGCATCCAGATGGACCCTAAACTGTTCATGGTGGCTTTAGCCAACGCAGCCGAAGCTCAAGGGGTGACGATACAGCGCCAAGTGCAGGCTGTGGGACTAACTGTCGCCGGCGGGCGCATCGGTGGCATCAATCTTCAGGACGGGAGCTTGCTGGAGTGTTCGTCGGCCATCCTTGCAACCGGCGCCTGGACGCTGAGAGTGGTGTCCGAATGGCTGGGCTACGACCTTCCGGTGGAACCATACGGCCTGCAGAAACTACACCTTGGCCTGGGCACGGCAGCGCCTCTGAACTGTGCCGTCCGCTGGAACGGGGTTAATATCGTCTGCCGGAAAGACGGTTTTGTGCATGCAGGCAGCAGGTTCGACCCGGCGGGGTTCGATTCCCAACCCTTACCCGAAACCGAGAGATGGCTGCTGGAACAGGTGGCTGAGATAATGCCCGGTTTTCAACCTTCTAGTGTCGAGAACATCGCCGCGTTCGCTGCCTCCACGCCGGCCCGCATACCCCTGGTCGGACGATTGCCAGGGATCGAAGGGATATTCATGGCCGTTCCCAGCACCGACGGGTTTCTCATGGCTGCGGTGCTGGCGGAGATGACGGCGGACCTCTTGGTCAACGGCAAGACCCACCCGTTGATGGAGCGTAGCCCCCTAGCTCAGCAGAAACCACTCTAAACCTCCTCTTGAGCCGCGCCCCCTACGCCGCCCGTTCGCCTAACGATCTCCGAGGCTGAAATACACGTAGAAATTTCCATTCAGCCAGGAACGCTATCGAAATTATGTGTGACGTGAATTCCCAAGGTCCGCAAAACAACGCTTAATTGCAATCTAGACTTTCATGGGTCAGATACACGAAGTCCCTTTGGCCGGGGAATACGCCATGAGCTAGGCCATCCAGACAAAGTAGGTAGCAACAACCATGCAAAACAGCGTTTACAAAAAGGGTCGGCGAGTCATCACTTTGGCCACACCGGCAGCCGAGCCAGAGCCGTCGCGCCTGAGACTGGGAAAGAAACGGCCGATCTTGCCGGTAGAGCCGTCTCAGGCCCCCAGTCGGCTGGAGTTAAGCTGAACAAAAGACTCCAGTGCCGCCACTCAGTTGACCGCCTTGTGACCCACTGGTAGAATGCGCCCAACCTGGTGATCAGGCCAGATTTCAGGCACCGCAATCAGGCCCCTAGACTTGGTTGACACGCCGGTAATCCTGGTCTGTCTCTTCCGGCCAAAACGCTTGATCTACGGGGTTTAAACATAATGGCAAGAAAGATCTCTGTGTCTGTCGACCACGACGTTTGCGTGGGCAATGCAATGTGCATCACCATCGCCACAAAGGCCTTTGAGCTAAACGACGAACGACAAGCCGTGTCGGCCAACCCCGACGGCGACACCGAGGAATTAATTTTAGAGGCAGCAGAGAACTGCCCCGTGGCGGCAATTACTGTTACCGACGCTGACACAGGTGAACAACTTTTCCCATAGTGGTAACCACGACCTGGCGACTCACGAAATCGGTCCAAAAAGGCCCTCCTCTGCGGCGGCGTAGGGGAGGGTTTTTGATTTGGCCTCAAAAGCAGCCTGAACAAACCGACACCCTCTGAGGTGAGTTATGGATATAGGGATAGCCCTGCTAATGACCCAGCACGACTTCAACACCGTCGACCTGGCCGTTAAGGTTGAGGAACTGGGCTTCGAATCTCTCTGGGCACCGGAACACGGCATAATACCCATTGACTTTAAAGTTGACCCTCCCCTGGGCCAGCAGGGCGGGGTGCCCAAGTTCTACACGGAGGGCGGCATTAACCAGATCATCGACCCACTGATTTTCCTGGCCGGGGCCGCCACCGTCACCAAGAAGATTAAACTTGGCACGGGTATCTGCCTGGTGCCGGAACGCAACCCCATCCGCCTGGCCAAAGAGGTGGCCACCCTTGACCAGATATCTGGTGGCCGGTTCCTATTTGGCGTGGGCGCAGGTTGGCTTAGGGGCGAGTCGGAAGTCCTGGGCGTGGACTTCCCTCACCGTTGGAAGCAGACTAGGGAATATATAGACGTGATGAAGGAACTCTGGACCACCGAGGTCACCGAGTACCACGGCGAATACATCGATTTTCCGCCGTTGGTGTGCGCCCCCAAGCCGGTGCAGAAGCCACACCCGCCCATCTTCGTGGGTGGCGAGCTGGAGAGCGCCGCTCGCCGCATCGCTAACTACGGCGACGGCTGGCTACCCAGGGCCCGCAACACCTCCCAATATGAAAACCCGGATAAATTGTCTGCCGCGCGGAAGCACATCGAGGGACTGATGACCGCACGCGGTCGAGACGCATCGAAGCTGAACATCACCATGTGGGATGCGCCCCACGACCGGGACATGAACCGTCGCTTCTTCGATGCTGGCGCCGACCGCATCGTCCACATGCTGAACACCACCGACCAGAAATCGGCGCATGAAGACCTCGAGAAAGTAGCCGAAGCCGTGCTCTGAGCGGTTCTCGCCAGGCAGCCCCATCCCCCAGCGGTACCTGTCATAGCAATATCAGTCGATTGCCTTTAAAATGGCGCGGCGCGAACCAACCAAACCGGTTCAAAAGAGGTGAAACATGGCTTCCCATTCCGGCCCCAACTACGACCCTTTCCCTGAGGGCGGCAGTCACCGTTCCATGGTCATCGAATGCGAGGCCGACGACCTAGGCGACATGCTCCGCCGAGCCAATGTCGGCGGCTTCGAAATCATGTGCGACGAACCCGAAGCCATCGGAGGCAATGGCACTGCTCCAGCTCCATTGCATTATTTCGCCGCATCCATATTGTTTTGAGAGATGACCCAGATTGAGAGGTACTCTCAATTGATGAAGGTGAACATCACCAAGGTCAGGGCTGAAGCGTCGGTCCATTTTGACATATCAGGCTCAGTATTGGCCGGCACCATCAAAGCCGGAGCGCCTAGGGTTGAAACACGGTACGAGATCGAATCCCCAGACGACCCTGCCAAAGTTGCGGCCATGCTTCGTAACGCCAAAAACGGTTGTTGGGTAAGAGCAGCAGTTGCCAATCCAACTCCATTTGAAGAAACATTGACCCTGAATGGCACGGCGTTTGTTCTGGACTAAATGTCGCCAATCTTTCTTTTCTTGATTGCGAGCTGCAGTGTCAAAGGAATTTCATGGCTGATATCAAAGACACCGGGATTTACTTGGATTTCGGAGTATTCGACTCGACAGAGTGGAGTGAGGACTCTGCAACAGAAATATACGAGCGCCGGTTACAAATGGCAGAGTTTGCAGATAAAAATGATTTTTTCTGTTATCACGTAGTCGAACATCATACAACGCCACTTTGCATTGCCCCTTCTCCGAGCGTGATGCTATCAGCAATAGCCCAACGCACGGACCGAATTCGGATAGGGCCTTTAGGGTTCCTATTACCATTTCATAATCCTCTGCGTCTCTACCACGAAATCTGCATGCTTGATCACATGTGCCAAGGGCGCTTGGAACTGGGGTTTGGTCGCGGAATAGTCCCGATAGAGGCTGAGAGATTCGGGATTATGGATGTGGAGAAAGGAAGAGAAATGATGCTGGAAGCGCTAGACGTCCTGCTTGCCGGCTTCAACAATGACATATTGGATTTCAAAGGGGAATATTACTCGTATTCCAACATACAATTATGGCAGAAGCCTTACCAAAAACCCTATCCTCCTTTGTGGTACCCAACAGCTAACATTAACAGCATTCCATGGGCGGCCGAATCCGGTTTTAATGTCTGTGGCATCATCGAAACTGCCGAAGAGTATCGCGAACTGTTTGATCTATACAAGAAAATATGGTCAGATAGCCGCGGACAATCCGACCGCTTAAATGGTCATGTGGAAAATCCTAAAATTGGATTAGCCCGCAATGTGTATGTAGCACAAACCGACCGAGAGGCGATAAAAGATGCCAGGTCCGCCCACGAGGAATGGCGTAAACACATCGGATTCTTGTTCGATGAAGCGGGCATTACTATCCCCCCGCTGGAGCGTCTGAGTAAATTTGATGAGCTCATGGATGAGGATGTGTTCTTAGTGGGCTCCCCCAAAACGGTAACAGAGCAAATCGAGCGCACTGTAGAGCAAAGTGGAATCAATTACCTTAACTGCCTATTCGCCTTTGGTAACTTGAACCACGAGCGCGTGATGAGATCGATGAGGCTATTTACGCAGGAAGTCATACCTGCATTTAAAGGCGGGGGAGATGGTCCCAGCCAAGTATTATAGATCTTATCGACGTGTGATGGTCGCTTAACAACTAGCTCTAGGGATTAACGGGACTAAGGCCCGAGCAAGTCGCAATTTGGTCTACATCGATAGGCGATAAGTTCTAAAATAATTAGGACTCCAGTAAGAAATACGAGTCTCGCCGGTATATCTCACGTGGATACTAACCATTGGAGGACGGTACGCCAGGTAATACCGCTCATTACCGAACCTGAGGCGTCACCGGAAGGGGGCTAGATCATACGTTGGGGATACAGACGCCCGAGATTCAAATTGAGTTTGAAACTTTAACTGTTTGATTGTATTATGACTGTAATTCGGAATACTGGGGCGTTAACACAATAATTTTAATCCTAGGGATTATGGAGAATAATAATGGCTGCCAAAGTTAATCGGGTGTCTCATGTGGTTCTGAACGTTAGCGACCCAGAAGCTTCAGCTAAATGGTACTCGGAAGCGTTGGGTATGGAACTGATGAACTATTCATCGGAAGTACAAATGGCATTTTTGTCATTCGGTACTCTAGACCACGACATAGCCTTGGTAAAAGCCCCGGAAGGCGTAGAGACTGGCAGTCCCGGGTTGAGTCACACGGCTCTGTCCATAGAAGGTGGACCAGAAGAGCTCAAGGAGATCCATGAGCGAGTAAAAAACACCGGTGCCAAAATCGAGATGACAGCGGATCATGGATTGACCAAGAGTTTTTATTGCCTCGATCCTGACGGTAATCGAATAGAAATTTTATACCAACATCTTCAAGGGGAAGACGCCAGAACGTTTATGCGAGATGTCGGAGCGATGTTAGAACCTTATGACGATCTTGAGGTGATCCCTGATCAACTAACGATCTAGATTAATCAACTCAACTTGTAGAAAAGAGGGAAGCCGACCTGTACTTTCGATGTGAACTGAAGCCTCCTCGGGCAGGTGAGCTTCCCTTTTTATGATTGGTAGCCGAAACCTATCGTTTACTGTCGCTTCCAGCTTGAATGTTTACGAGACCCAGACTAGTCATCAGGTTGGTCCACGGTGCCTCTCTTGGAAGACAAAAGCCGGACACCATGGTCGTCAAAAGCGTACATCTTCTGTTTTACACCAGGCGCTCGTACCATCGATGATTCGGATGGCATCAAAGCTCTAATTTTTTTATTTTAAAACCGACCAAGCTATCATTTTGCCCGTTTTGGTTGCATTGCATGGGCTGAATTCCGTGTATAGCATTTGTTTGCTCAACCAAATAGTCTTGCGGCCTCCATCAATTCCCAAAGCTCTACAATCAGAATAATTGCACGCTTCAATTTCTAGGCAAGGATTAACCATGGCTCAGGATTTTCTTCGCCCATTGGCTAGTGAGACTTCGATTCTTCGAACGGTTGAGTCGCTTACTCAAAGGAACATAAACGCACTGGCGGTAGACAGTGCGATCGAGGCGTTAAGACTTCTCGTGTCTTTGGTTCCCAGCGGCTCTGAAGTATATTGCGGTACATCTGAGACACTAAGTAGCATTGGCTTCCCAGAATATATCCACAATAATCCAGATTATCGAAGTTTGGATCGGGAGTTTGAATCGGAATCCGATCCCCAAAATAAACAAGAGCTCCGCCGCTTATCTTCAATATCCGAATATTACGTAGGTAGCGCGCAGGCGATATCAGAAACGGGAGAAGTGGTAGTCGCTAGTTCTTCCGGCAGCCAAATTGGCGCATATGCTTTCGGTGCGAAACACGTAATATTAGTCTCTGGGACCCAAAAGATTTGCCCATCTCTCAGCGACGCAGTTTCGAGAGTCCGCGGGTATTCCATTGACAAACATGACGAATGGTTAGCAGAGAAAGGTATCGGCCCAGCGCCAATCGGCAAGCTCCTTATATTGGAGAGGGAGACACAGGTCGGTAGAATTACCGTCCTATTGGTCAGAGAGGATTTAGGTTGGTGACCACTCGTATCGGATTTGATGAATCTGGCCTAACCTAGGAGCGGTCCCTAATTAACTCCGCCTCAGCCTCAATAGATATCCGATTCAGATATCGGCTTCCATCAATCGGAAATTACAAGATATTTGAGAACCGGGTCAGTCCTCGACGACTAAAACCGTCTCCATACCTCGTTCGTCATGTAGTTTGCAATATATCCGATATTCCCCTGGATATGGCAGCAAAACGGCCTCAGAAAGCAAAACTTGGTTTAACATAGGCTGAGTGATAGTCATATCAATACCAAGTTCATCTATGGTGAAAGAATGTCTCGCAGACCGGCTCTCAATCTTAAATTGAACCGTTTGCCCCGTTTGCACAACGATCCGGTCCGGCAGATAAAACGGTAATCTGCCACCCAGTGACACATCCACGATAGTTGAACCATCTAGAATTTGACCAACAAGTTCCTTACCGTCCTCCGTACTGACTTTGACGCTGTCCGATTTAGGCGAATCAGATCCGCCGCATGAAACCAGGACAAGCCCAGCCAAAACGCCCAGAGATAGTGCCAAGGTTTTCGTCACTGAATTAAGATTCATTCCTGCCTCTTAGTGTCAGATTATCGTAATTCCTAAATTGGGATTTCGGCACATAGCGATAATTTGCGTTAAAATTGCTGAAACAAGCGTAAGACCAACATCCTTGTAGTCTCACGAACACACATGATTTTCATAGAACGCTGCGACCAGTGTTAGTCAACCAGCCCACCTAGTCATAAGCAAGGGAATCACCAAGTGTTGCCATTCGCCGGATTCGAGCTTATCATACCCTGCGTGGGCATAGCTAAAACACTTCTCTCGGAATGGCTAATTAATTCAAAATCTAAGTGCCTAGCTAACGGAAAGATTGATTCAGATCATTTTTAAAGTTGCTTGTCCTAATTGACTTAAGACCAAGGGAGGATTACACAATGTCACCAACGAGGTATACGAAAGCGGGCTTTAGGTTCATAGCAATTGGACTAATGCTATGCACCCTCCTCGTATTCGCTGGTTGCGGTTCTGACCCAGCCCCCGAGAAATCAGAACCTGCGAAAGCTCCGGCTGCGAAAGCTCCGGCTGCGAAAGCTCCGGCTGCGAAAGCTCCGGCTGCGAAAGCTCCAGCTGCGAAAGCTCCAGCTGCAAAGAAGAGCTTATTCGAAATCGCTGACGCTAACATAGACCCAGATCGAAGCCGTGTCCCGGCAGGCAAGCTAACAATTGGGGTACACGTGACTGTCTCCCCAGATTGGATGAACCCGCAAACAGTAACTTCTTCGTTGATGCCTTACGAGTTAATGTGGAAGGTACAAGACAGCATGCTGAAACCGTCTGAACAGTCGGTATTCACCTACGCTCTGGCTGAAAGCTTTGACATGACAGACGACTTCATGTCGGTAGAGATGCGGTTGAGAGACGGAGTGACGTTCCATGATGGAAGCCTAATAACCAGTGACGACGTCATCTTTAGCTATGAAAACTACCATGGAGCCAACGCTGCGTTCTTGCACGACAAGACCAAGACCGTGGAAGCCGTGGACGAAAGGACCGTTAGACTCACTTTCAACTCCCCATTTCCTGATTTCATATTCTATTACGCTACTCCGGCATCCGGAGCTGGAATCATAATACCCAAGGATTATTATCTTTCCCTGGGATCCGATAACGCATCAAGGGACGAGGGATACGTGGCCGCACCGATCGGCGCTGGTCCGTATAAATTTGCAGGGCAAGAAGCCGGTGTCCAGGTCGAATTCGAGGCCTATGAGGATTATTGGCGAAAAGTCCCCCACGTAAAAACATTGATTTCCAGGGGAATCCGCGAATTGCCCGTCCGAGTTGCGGCACTGAAGACGGGAGAGGCTGACATCGTCTATTTCGTAACTGGTGAGCTACTCCAATCTGTAATCGACGACCCCAACCTCGGATATGACCCGAATAACTCGGCACCTTTCTGGCTAATGTTCCCCGACCGGAACGACCCCGAGAGCCCGTTCAATGATGCCCGCGTCAGGAAAGCAATCAGCCTGGCAATGGACCGAGATTGGCTGTCTGAGCAAGAAACACTGGGAATGGCTGTCCCGACCGGAAACTTTATACCTTACTCATGGCCTGGTGCTTCCCAAAGAGATCCTGATAAATACGATGTAGCAGAGGCCAAGCGTCTGATGGCAGAATCTGGGTATGAAGATGGATTCGAAATCGATTGGTTTACCCCATTCCCGGCTGTGGAATCTCTGAGCCTGCGTATTATGGATCAGTTGGCGGAGATTGGAATAAAGGCAGAAATGCAGGTCATGGAACGACCTATCTACTACGAGAAACTCCGCTCTGGTTTAGAAGACGACAAGATGTCCCACAAAGGGTTCCCAGGTAGGCAGATAGTTATGAGCATCAGTGTGCTTGCCGGTTCCGCCGCGGGATACATAGATACTTTCGCTACTTGTGACGGGAACAACTCGTTGATTTGCGATGATCGCATAGAAGCTCTATGGAGCAAGTATCAAGAAGTATATGACCCCGCAGAACGGACAAAGCTCATGCTAGAAGCACAAGATATCCTGCATGAAGAGCACATGATGATTCCCATCTATATCAACGCGTTTACTATGGGCGTCGGATCTAACATAGCGGGAAGCGCATCCGACTATACCAGCGTTAAAATGAGTGTGCTTGCAGGTCCTAACGAAGACTTCAAGTTGAAATAACCGAACCTTTTGGTTTCAGGCACCATCAAATTTAAGGGGCCACTGCCACCAACAACGGACAGGGGCCCCTATTTAGTTCAAATAAGCCGGGAAGTTATTTAGAATGCGCCGTTTCTTAAGCGTACGTATCTTCTACAGCATACTTACGCTTTGGCTCCTCACAATCATTGTCTTCACTATGGTCCGCTTGACAGGAGATCCGGCTACGCTTTGGACGGATTACCCTGGGGTTAGTGAAGAAGACTTAGATATGGTACGAGAAAGATGGGGCTTGAATGAACCTCAGATTACTCAGTACTGGAAATTTGTCAGCAATATATTTAGGGGAGATTTTGGTACCTCTTTCCAGTTCAGTATGTCCGTAACGGACATCTATTTCCAAAGGCTGCCGAACTCTTTACTTCTTGGGGCCACGTCTTTCTTAATATCTTTGATAATCGGAGTGCCTCTCGGGATCCTCTCAGCAGTCAAAGTTAATTCCCGTTGGGATAGTATCGGGAAATTAATAGCTCTGCTCGGCCTATCGGTGCCGGGGTTTTTCGTCGGGCTCTGTCTAATATTGGTTTTCGGGGTTCAATTGGGATGGCTGCCAATACTCGGTAAAGGTGACCAATTCTTCGACATCCGGTATCTGATCATGCCGGCGTTTTCATTGGGCTGGTATTTCGCAGGATCTCTGCTTCGTCTTACTAGGTCTAGTATGCTGGAAGTTCTTGGTAGCGACTACGTCAAATTAGCTAGGTTGAAAGGTATGCCCGAGATTGTAGTAATAGCCAAGCACGCATTCAAAAACGCGATGATCCCAGTCTTGACACTAGCGGGTCTTCAACTTGTCTTGATGATTAACGTAGCAGTAGTCGTGGAGGTGATATTCCAATGGCCCGGTGTTGGTAGCCTCTTGATTGAAGCCCTGTTAGGGAGGGACTTCCCGGTGGTTCAAGGAGCCGTCTTGATGGCAGGAGCAATGATAGTGGGCATCAACTTACTCTTAGATGTTCTATACGCGATGGTGGATCCAAGAATACGGATCAGTGGGTAGGGTAGAAATGAGCCAGATTTCCTCGGTGAAAAATGCTACCGTTTTGATCTTTCCATCGATCCAAAGGATCATTCTGAAAAGCCGCAACCTACCTATTTTGCCGATAGCAATTATAGTTGCGGTCCTGTTTCTTGCCATCTTCGCAAATCTGATATCCCCCCACGATCCTGAGAGATCAGTTAAAGATACGGAGACGGGAAGACCGATTGATAACTACCTGCCGCCGTTTTGGATGGACGGTGGCAGCATCCGTACCCCTTTAGGAACGGATTTCCACAGCCGCGACATTCTTAGCAGATTGATACATGGCAGTAGAGTGTCTCTTATTGTAGGCCTTGTCGGGACTCTAGCGGCAGGTTTGGTTGGTACCACTCTTGGGATAACAGCAGGTTATCTAGGCGGGTGGTGGGACCAAATAATCATGAGGGTAACCGACGCCTGGCTTGCTTTACCGAGCCTGATATTTGCGATTTTTCTGGCTTCCGTACTTCGGCCCAGTTTATGGAATATTGTAATTATTTTAGCTTTAGTATTCTGGAGTCGCTATACGAGACAGATACGTGCTGAAGTTCTGGCCCTCAGAGAGCGTGATTACGTACGATTGGCAGAAGTAACAGGTGCTAGCAGACTAAGAGTAATGGTTAAGCATATTCTGCCAAATACACTCAACACCGTAATGGTTCTTTTTAGTTTGACGATAGGTGTGGCGATAATAATCGAGGCTTCTTTAAGTTTCCTGGGGATTGGGGTTCCCCCGCCAAAGCCTGCATGGGGCTTAATGATGGCGGATGGGAGAGGGCCTTTAATCGCTGGAAAGTGGTGGATCTCTGTATTCCCGGGCCTGTGCATAATGCTGTTGGTTTTAGCCTCAAATCTTCTCGGAGATTGGCTAAGAGTACGTCTGGATCCCCAATTACGAAATAGGTGAATAGTTGTCTGCTGCATTGTTAGAGGTGAAAAATTTACAGGCTTACTTCATCGGCTTTCAAGGGAGCCGAGTGGTGAAGGCCGTAGACGACATTACTTTCTCTTTGAAAGAAGGCGAAACCCTCGGCATAGTAGGCGAGTCCGGGTGTGGGAAAACCACGACTTGCCACGCTCTTTTCAACCTATTGCCGCCTGGCGGTCAACTGATGGGCGGCTCTATCCATTTCGACGGAACGGAGATAACCGCAAAAAGTCAAAAAGAAATGCAGAAAATTAGGGGCAAAGAAATGGCCATGATCCTCCAGGATCCAATGGCGTCTCTAGACCCTTTATTCAGCATCTTTGATCAAGTCGGTGAGCCCGCGTACCATCACCGGAAATTGAGGCGTAATAGCTTAAAAACTCAAGTTGAAGAACTACTTGGGATGGTTCGCATACCGTCACCATCAATCCGGATGAAAGAATTTCCACACCAAATGAGCGGAGGTATGAGGCAACGAATAGTAGGGGCGATGGCATTAGCAGGGGGTCCTAAGCTTATCGTCGCAGACGAGCCTACTACCAACTTAGACGTTACTATCCAACTGCAATATCTTGAACTTCTTAAAGAACTTCAAGATCAAACCGGTGTTGCTTTGATATTCGTTACTCACAACCTCGGAATTGTTGCCAAGATGTGCAATCAGATAGCTGTAATGTATGCGGGGAAGATAGTAGAACAAGGCACAACCAGGGATATTTTCAACCAGCCACAGCACCCATATACGGACGCTCTCTTAAAATCGATCCCCGTCCTAGGTAACAAAGACCCCTTGTACGTGATTCCAGGCCAGCCTCCCAATCTTGCAGAGCCACCTGACGGATGTTTATTCCATCCGAGATGCCCAAAAGCCGACCAGCGGTGTAGAGTAGAACACCCTCCAGAAGTGGTACTGCAAAACGCTCAATCATCAGTATGTTGGATGACCCATAAAGAGGAACAACATGCCTGAGCCTGTACTCGAGGTAATCGATCTTAAGAAGCACTTTCCGGTTCGCTCCTCTTTCCTGGGAATGGGTAGTGTTAGCCAATGGGTCCGTGCCGTAGACGGAATTAGTTTCTCCGTAGGTGCCGGAGAAACGCTTGGAGTAGTCGGCGAATCCGGGTGCGGTAAAACGACAACTGCTAAACTCATACTCGCCCAAGAATCCGCTACCTCTGGTGAGATAAGATTCCAAGGTCAAGACGTTACCCGCCTTAAGGGAAGGGACTTAATGGAGTACCGGAGGTCAGTTCAGGCGGTATTCCAAGACCCATTTAGCTCGCTAAGTCCAAGAATGCGAGTTGGAGACATTATCTCTGAACCACTAGAAATCCATACGGATTTGTCTCGATATAACATCAGAACCCGAGTGGGAGAGGTACTGGAACTAGTAGGATTGCAGCCTGAACAGGCAAGTTTGTTTCCGCATGAATTTAGCGGAGGGCAAAGACAGCGAATCGCAATAGCGAGGGCATTAGCCACAGAAGCAAAACTGATAATCCTAGATGAACCAGTTTCAGCTCTGGATGTATCGATTCGAGCACATATCTTGACATTGCTCGAAGACCTACAGAAACAGTTAGGAGTAAGCTACGTCTTTATAGGGCACGACCTCGCCGCTGTGGCTCACATAAGCCACCGCATCGCCGTGATGTATCTTGGGGAAATCGTCGAAACGGCTGAAAGCCTAGATTTATGTAACGACCCACAGCACCCATACACACAGGTGCTGTTTGCGGCTTCGCTACCATCTCATCCTGATGAAGACAAAACAGTATTGAATCTTTCGGGCGAAGTACCCAGCGCTATTAACCCACCAACCGGTTGCTCATTTCACCCCAGATGCGAGTCCGCAATGCCCCAATGTTCTACGTTTGAACCAACCCAGAAAACCTTATCAGTCGGCCACATGGCCGCGTGCCATTTGCACGAAGAAAGGTAACAGTTTCCCCGTCTAGTTGTTTCGATGTTATGGACCTCTCAGGCCGTTCAAATGGTCCGAGAATTGGAAGCGGTTCTCAAGCAGATTGATGTCCATGGCGAAAGATGTTGGGCCCACCGCATCGACCTCTGACACGATGATCGACATGCCATCGCGCTCCGAAGGGCGAGGTGCCCAGGTTCTACACGGAGGGCGGCATCAACCAGATAATCGATCCTTTTTTGTTCTTGGCCGGAGCCGCCACCATCACCCAGGAGATGAAATTAGGTACAGGTATCTGCCTGGTGCCAGAGAGAAACCCCATCCACCTGGCAAAAGAAGTGGCCAGCCTGGATAACATATCCAACGGCCGTTTCCTATTTGGGGTGGGAGCGGGCTGGCTGAAAGGAGAGTCCGAGATT
>Ga0209019_1000707_pt1 | contig 16935 bp, 15 predicted proteins | sample METZYME_3_300m_FD_187549 | JGI IMG/M metagenome (GOLD analysis project Ga0209019, IMG submission 187549) | Marine microbial communities from oxygen minimum zone in mesopelagic equatorial Pacific - METZYME_3_300m (SPAdes) (version 2) | ecosystem: Environmental > Aquatic > Marine > Oceanic... | reverse complement strand
GGATCCAGAACCTGGCCCTGCAACCCAATTTCCAAGGCACGCGTGAGGCAGCAAGAGCCGGGACCATCTACGGCTCGCCGGACCACGTCAGCAAAGAGATCGAAGCCCTTCATGACATCGGCGTCGAATATGTTCTGCTCAACGCTCCCGCCGGAATCTCCACCCTACGGCGTTTTGCCAAGGACGTGATGCCAGCGTTCGCCGGAAGTCCCTGAGCCAAAACGGTTGCTAATTCCAAAAAAAGGCCCCTCGTTTAGAGGGGCCTTTGATTATCCGAATTCGCTGCGCAAAAAAAGAGCGCTTCCAACAATTTGTGAAAACGCTCCGCTATCATAGCATGCGGTATGCGGACTTGTCAACTGCTTATGCCTATTATCCAAATATAGGGTTAAACGAAGAACTTAATAGATCAGCGCAGCGACCCGTGATTCAGGACGGCTGGCCTTGGGAGCCACGCCACTCCGGGCGCGGTTTTTATATAATGGCTCATCAACACTCCTGGAGGGACATCAACTCACCATGCGAACCAACACCGCCAAGGCCAAACTGGCCGAAGGCAAAGTCGTCTACGGCGCCATCGTCAGCCGCTTCGCCCCAGACGTTGTAGAGATCTTCGGCGCCATCGGCTTCGACTTCGTAATGATTGACTGCGAGCATGGCCCTATGAACCTGGACCAGGTCGAGCACATGGTCCGAGCCGCCGAGTCCTTTGGCATCACCCCCATCTCTCGAATCCCGAACCATGAAGAGTCCACCATTCTGCGGTTCTTGGACCGGGGCGTACAGGGAATAATCGTGCCCCACATCAACACCAGGGAAGACGCCGAGTCCGTGACACAGTCCGCCCGTTACTATCCCGATGGCCGCCGAGGGATGGCAGGCAGCGGACGAGCACATGATTACGGAATGGGAGGAGCCGATTCAACCGACTGGGTCAACTCTCAAGTCCTAGTTATTCCCATGTGTGAGGAAACCGAGGCCGTGGACAACCTGGACGATATCTTGAACGTTCCGGGCGTGGACGTCGTCCACGTGGCTGCCAGTGATTTGGGCCAGAGCATGGGCAATCCAGGACGCGAAAAGGTCCGTGCGCTGATGAGTCAAGTAATCCCTCGGATCCGAAGTGCGGGCAAAAGCTGCGGAGCTGGCGGAAATTCACCGGCCGACGCCGCCGGGGTGGCCGAGTTCATCAACCTGGGCGCGAACTTCATCACTGTGTCTTCCCAGGGTCTGCTGCGGTTGGCCGGGCAAGATTTTCTCAAACGGGTTGAAGCTGCCCTCTAACCTTCCGAAGAATTTCTTATATCGAGTAACTTATGATTGACCTCCTGATAACCAACGGTTTGGTAATAGACGGTTCCGGCAGCCCAGGCTTTTTTGCTGCGGTGCTGGTTGAGGGTGACACGGTCACCGTGCAACGAGGCGACGTTTCAAATCTGGAAGCAGCCCGGACCATCGACGCTACTGGCCTCGTTGTGTGTCCCGGCTTTATCGACCTCCACTCCCATGCCGGGTTGACCATCATGGGCGAGCCCCACCACGACCCCAAAGTGCGGCAGGGCGTGACCACAGAACTGGTCGGCATAGACGGCATGTCCCATGCACCCTTCAAGACCCGAGAGGAACTGGAACGCTACATCTGGCAGGACGCCGGGCTGAACGGTTACCCGCCCCTGCCCACCGACTGGTTGACCGTAGCCGGCCAACTGGACAAGTACGACAACTCGGTGGCTATCAACATGGCTTTCATCCTGGGCAATTCCCCGGTGCGGATCTGGAGTGTGGGCTGGAACGACCGTCCGGCCACATTCGCCGAACTTGAGGACATGAAGTCGGTGGTCCGGGAGGCCATGGAAGAGGGCGCATGGGGGCTTTCCACCGGCCTGGACTACCCGCCAGGCTCCTACGCTAGCACGTCGGAACTGGCCGAACTGGCTGGCGTGGCGGCCCGCATGGGTGGCCACTACCACACCCACACCCGCGCCAGCCTGCGGTCTAACGGCCTGCTGGCCCCCTGGGAAGAAGCGCTAGAAATAGGCCGGGGCGGGGACTGCCCGGTGCACCTGACCCACTACCGGCAGAGCGCTGCCGGCGTGGGCAGCCACTTGGACTACCTGGGCCTGGTGGAAGACGCCCGCGACCAGGGAATGGACGTGACCTTCGATTGCTACACCTACCCGTACTCGGGCACCACGGTGACCATCGGCCTGCCGCATTGGGCCAAGGACGGTGGCCCAGAGCGGCTGATGGCAGCGCTTAAAGACGCTGATGACCGAGAGCGCATGAAACGGGAACTTTCCAAGGACCGGCTGGAGAACAACTGGTTGACCAGCTTCAACCAAGCCCAGAACAAGCAATACGAAGGTAAACTAATTACCGACATCGCCGAGATGCGGGGACAGGACCCCGCCGACGCCCTGTTTGACCTGCTGATAGAGGAGAACCTGTTCATTTCGACGGTGGGACTGGGCACCAACGCCCAGACCCTCTACGCCTTTGTGTCCCACCCGGCGGGCATGATCGCCAGCGACTCGATACTCTTCGGCGAATACCCTAATCCCCGCACTTACGGCTGCTTCCCAATCGTTCTGGCCGAGTTCGTCCGGGCTGAGAAACACCTGAAGCTGCCTGAGGCCATCCGCAAGATGACTTCATTCCCCGCCCAACGCCTGGGCCTACCGGACCGGGGGTTGCTGCGAAACGGCTTCAAGGCCGACATGGTCATCTTCAATCCCGACACGGTTAAGACCCACGCGACCAAAGAAGACCCCAAGCAATACCCCCTGGGCATCGATTACGTAGTAGTGAACGGCCAGGTGGTCATCCAAAACGGCGAGAACACGGGAGTCCTACCCGGCCGCGGCCTGCGCCGAGGACGGGCGTCTACCTAACCAAGTAACAGTTCCTCACGCTGTCCACAAAGCTGTCATTCTGAGGCGTAACCGGGTTCCACCAGAGCAATGAAACCCCTCACCCTCTCCACGGAGGGTGAGGGCGGGATGGTTGCCTCCAACTCCCCCGAAGAGAGCATTAAGCCCGCCGCCTACTCCTGGCTCAAAAAGTCCAAGACGAACTGGCTCATGGGCTCTTTGTCGTAGCGGTTGTTCATCAAGACCACGTTCCGGTCCCGGTCGCCCTGAAAGAACCGCTCGTAGAGAATCTGTCGGGATCCGAAGGCGCTGCAGCAGGTATCCCACGCCAGACGGAAGAGCCGTACCCGGTCTTTGGCCGATGAGAAATCGGTCTCCAGATACGTTGCGATATCGTCGGCGATGGGACCCTCGAAGTCGTCTTCGGTTGGCAGGGCCATCAGGCTGCTGGACCCCAGCAGATGGAGTATCTCGCCCATTCGCGGGTACATCTTAATGAACTGTTGGCGGGCCACCATCAACGAAATGTCCACCGGGCACATGACCCCCCATTCGTCCAATTCGGCGTCCGCTTCGGCGGCCCGCAGCAGGGCTTTGGTTATCTCCAAATTCTCGATAATCTCGGCCATCATGCCGTGAACCTGGGGCATCTCTTGAGAGCCCAAGGTATTCACCATCAGATTGGCCAGCCCCAAGACAAACTCGCACTTCACCACATTCTTGGTCACCACCTGGTGGCCGGAGTGGAGGAATTGGTGGGTGCGCAGGGACATGTTGTTGCACATGTCGACATCGCCGTAGAGGAACACCCTTTCCCAGGGCACCATGACGTTGTCGAAGAAGGCCAGGGCGTCCATCTCCTCGAAGCGCGAGCCCAGGGGGTGGTCGAAGCTGGAGCGTTCCAGGTCGAAGGGCTCCCGGCACTGGAACTTGAGTCCGGGGGCGTCGCAGGGGACAGCGAATGCGAACGAGGTCCGGCCAGGGGCGCCAGTGGGCAGCCGGTGGGAGCGGGCCGGGTAGACCGCGATCTCGTCTGCGATGGGCAGCGTGGCCAGAACGCGGGCGCCGTGGACAGTGATCCCCTCATCAGTCTCTTTCACAACCGATAGGGCCAGGTCTAGAGAGTCGTCCAGGGCAGTGGCCGCTCCGGAGCGGTTCCGCTGGATATTCACCAAGGTGTGGGTCAGCACCAGGTCTTTCTCCCGCACCATCTCGTAATAGTTCTGGATGTTTTGCTCGAAGTCGGGGCGGTTCTGGCCGAAGTATCTTCCTGCCGCGGCCATGGACATCAAGCTCACATTCAGGAAATCTGGGGTCCGGCCCATCATCCCACAGGTGATCTTGGCCCAGTTCCGCATCATCTCCCGCCGTCGGTCCAGGTCTTCGTGAGTCCTTGGCGTCAGGAAGGACAATCCCACCTGGTCGCCGGTGGTCGGTGACTCGTAGGTCATCTGTTCGCCGACCTTTGGGTCATGCTGCAGGTCGTAGAGCCGGGCCAGGGTTTTGATCCCTCCCATCAGCCCCGGCTCCGTGGTGGGGTCTTTCACCCTCTTGCCAGACATATAAAGATTGGGCGGCCTCTCGCTGAGGCCGTCCATGTACTGCTTACCCGTTCTGGCTGGCATCTAGTTCCCTCCTGAGGTTCAAAGCCCGGCATCGATTAGCTGAAATTTGATAGGGGCCATTTTGCGTGATATTTCCCTGTTTTACTAGAGCCTTTTGGCCTGCCCGAAACCGGCGGGATATATCGGCAGGATATATTTGACAGTGCCAGGTGATTCGCCTAGTCTGGGGCACACAATCCGCCAGGAGGCCACAAGTTATGTCCCTTCCTCCGCATCGCGTAGATTACAGTCCTATTATCGAGCGCCCGCCCATCAAATGGCCCAAGGGGGAACGGGTGGCGTTATGGATCGCTCCCAACGTGGAGCATTACGAATACATGCCCGTCCAATACGGGCCCCGCGACCCGTGGCCCCGCACGCCTTATCCCGATGTGCAGCAGTATTCCTACCGGGACTACGGCAACCGGGTCGGGTTCTGGCGAATGATCGAGGTCTTGGACCAATACAAGATACGCTGCTGCGTTTCCTTGAACCTGGCTGTGTTGGAGCACTTCCCGGAGGTTCGCGACGCCATGGTGGAACGCGACTATGACTTCATGAGCCACGGCATATACAACACCCGCTACCTCTACGCCTATACGGAGGAGGAGGAGCGGGAGTTCTACCGCGACAACGTTGCGACGCTGAAACGGCAGACCGGAAAGCAATTAAAAGGGATGCTCGGCCCAGCCATATCCGGCACCGTCCGCACCCCGGACCTGATGGCTGAAGCAGGCCTGATCTACCATACCGACTGGATGCACGACGACCAACCTGTGCCCATCAACGTGGAGTCCGGCAAGCTGGTGTCGGTGCCCTATTCAATAGAACTCAACGACTCTCCGCTATTCCGGGTGAACTACGAAGCCGAATATTTTGCGGAGATCTGCAAGCGGCAATTCGATCAGTTATATAAAGAGGGCGCCGAGAGCGGCCGGGTGATGTGTATCGCACTCCACCCATTCCTGATCGGCCAACCTCACCGCATCAAGTACCTTGACGACATACTCAGCTACATCATGTCTCATGATGGAGTCTGGCAGACCACCGCTGACGAGATCGCCGAGTATTACATCGCCAACTATTATGACCAGGCTGTGGTCCACGCCGACCAATTCAAGGCATAAATAGAAAAATCTAATCCAACGGGAGACGTTTCCGATGCCCGCTGAAAGACGAGAAGGGATGGACCACGAGCACCATGAGTGGTCCCCTATACCTACCCGGGGAAAACTAAGCTGGCCCAATGACGCCAAAGTTGCTTTGTGCGTCATTATCACCTTGGAACATACTGAATGGGAGCAGCCGGAAGGCAGCTTCAGCGCGGACCAGGCCGGTGGCTTGGGCCTGCGTCCCTTCCCGGACTATCCGCGTTTCTCCCACCGGGAGTACGGTCACCGCGTGGGTATCTTCCGGGTACTAGACGTCCTGGAGCGCCATAGGATAAAGTCGACCGTGGCCATGGATACCCAGACTGCTGAGGGCTATCCCTACCTAGTGAAGCATTGCCAGGGTCGGGGCTGTGAGATCATCGCCCATGGGGTGTCCGGCAGCCAGATGATCTCTGGCGACATGTCGGTTGAAGGTGAAACGGTATTCATTCGCGCCTCAATGGATGCGATGGAGAAAGCCACCGGCGCCACGCCCCGGGGATGGTTTGGGACCGACTACGGTGAATCGGAGCGCACGCCAGACCTGCTGCGCCAAGCAGGCTTCGATTACGTATGTGATTGGGCCAACGACGAGCAGCCCTACCCGATGAGGGACGGCCTGGTTGCCCTGCCTACGATGTTGGAGATGGATGACCTTTTTGCCATGTCCAACCGCCGAGTTGAGATCGAACGATACGCCCAGACTTTGAAAGACGGCTTCGATGTCATGTACCGGGACGGCGGGAAAAACGGCCGGCTGATGACCATCAACCTTCACCCGTGGCTGGTGGGCCAGCCTTTCCGCATCGGATATCTGGAGGACGCCCTGGCCTATATCATGGGACATGATGGGGTCTGGGCCGCGTCAGGCTCGGAGGTCATCGACTGGTTCCGAGATAATCCACCGGCGTAAACTTTCTGGCGATGCGGCTCACCTGAAATAACCAGCTAACACGTCCAGAATAAACGTGATTTATGGCGCCGAGCCAAGACTACAACCAGGCGTAGTCACAGCTGAAATCTATTGACACCAATATACAGTTGTGATATTTTTCACCTGGCCTCGTGCGAGAGGCTATTTTATGCGTGGTTTACGCAGTAAAATTCAGCAAACATTCAGGCGTAACTGCCGGTTTTCAGACTCCTACGGGTACCGACTATCGAAGATCCAAATGCATTAACGAGCGTTGAGTGGCATAACATCCACATGTTCCTTCAGTGGTTCTGGATTTATTTCCCCATCGTCGTGACATTTGGAATAACCATGCTGACCGCCCACGCGCTCATTCCCTCGATGGTGAATACGGGCCACCTCCCGGAAGCCACTCAGAAACTGCGAGTCCCACTAACTTTGTTCGCCGCTCTGTTGTTCGTGGCAGGTGTGGTTTTCTTGGTTTTAGGCATCAATGCAGAACTGGATGTCCGGGCGATCTGGGACCGGGTGTTCATTTAAGGCGAAGTCGCTATTCATGAACGAACTGAAGAATACTAAAATATTGATGCACGGAACAGCTAACTAGATGATGCCAAGTCGGAAAATGGTGCCCCTGATGGTCGCCGGCGGGGTGGTGACAGTAATTATGGGCTTCATTGTCGCAGTCCTGCTCATTTCCTGGTTCTCTAACCCACCGTTCGGTCTTGGCAACGCTCCGTCGCAACCCATCGCCTTCCCGCATACTGTCCACGTGGCCGAGAACAATATCCAGTGCGAGTTTTGCCACCGGAACGTGACCAAGGGCGAAGCCGCCACCGTTCCAGCCGTGGAAACGTGCCTGTTCTGCCACAAGGACATTGACGGCGGGACCGTAGCCGCCCAAGAAGAGATCAATAAAGTCAGGACGGCCTTTGACACCGATACGCCGATCGACTGGGCGCGGGTTCATCGCCTCCCGGACCACGTGCGGTTCATCCATGAAGCGCACATCAGGTACTTCACCGACGAGACCATCGGCGTGAAATACGGCATCAACGGCGAAGAACTCTCTGAATCACCAGATGTCGCACAAACGTGCACCATCTGCCATGGCGACGTTGCCAATAAAGAAGTTGTGCAACCCAAAACAGGGCAGTCGCTGAAGATGGGCACCTGTGTTGATTGCCACCGGGTCAATAGCATACCCACCGACTGCACGGTCTGCCACAAGTGATGGGTCACGATTAAAAACAGGGTCAAAAATAGATGAAACTAACCCGGCGAAATTTTCTTGCTTGGGCCGGCCTGGGTGCGGTGGGAGCCGTTGCTTGTGAAGGCTTTGGCATCCGCGAAGGGGAACTGGACATCCAGAGCCCCGTTAGTTTGCCAGAGGACTTGGTCCGGGGGACCGATAACTGGTACGCCAGTCTATGCCGGACCTGCCCGTCTTGTGAGGGTATTGTTATCCGGGTGATGGAAGGCCGGGCCAAAATGGTCCAGGGAAACCCATTCTATCCCACCAACCGGGGTAAGATTCACGCCCGTTGCCAAGGCGGACTCCAGGCTCTATACCACCCAGACCGTATCACTACTCCCATGCGGAGAAGCGGGCCCCGGGGTTCCGGCGAGTTCACCTCAATTAATTGGGAACCAAACGGAATCGACACGCTGCGGAACGCGCTTCGGGCGAACGGATCATCTTCGGTGATGATCACCGAGCCGCTGCGAGGGCACATGGCCCTCTTGGCCGACCGTTTTGCCACTGCGATCGGTGGCGAAAGACTGGGTTTTGAAGCCATCGACAACAACACCTACCGAGCGGCGGTCAAGAACGTTTTCAATCAGGACTCTCTGCCCGACTTCGACCTTGAACACAGCAAGTTCATCCTGTCATTCGGAGCGGATTTCCTTTCCACCTGGGTCTCCCCTACCCGCTTTGGTCGAGGGTATGGAGAGTTCCGCCAGGGGCACGGTCGCGACCGTGGTATGTTCTATCAGATAGATTCCCGATTCTCCATGACGGCCGCCAACGCCGACAAATGGTTGCCGGTGCGGCCCGGTTGGGAAGGCCATCTGGCCCTTAGCCTGGCCCAGGTGATTGTGTCTGAAAACCTACAAGATGACCGAGTCGACATCGATGCATTGGTCGGCGGCGATACAGGCCGTCAAACTTTGAACACTTTCCGCCCTGAGATCGTGGCTCCTTTGGCCGGATTGACTCCGGCGATGACCGGTGGCGACCCGGTGGCATTCCTGAAAAGCCTCGCCCGTAGCTTCGCGGCCAGCCAACCCAGCATAGCTATCGGCGGTGGCTCCGCCGGTGCGCAGAGCAATGGGCTTTTTAACCTTGAAGCCATTTATGCCCTCAACTATCTGGTGGGAACCGCCGGCAAGAAGGGTGGGGTTAGGTTCAATCCACCCAGCCCTTGGGCCGACGTCCCCTCTTCTAGCACTGCTGGAAGCCTGGAAGATTGGACCCGCATCACCGAACAAATTCGAAGAGGGCAAACGAAACTGCTGATGCTTCACGGCGCAGATCCCGTGCATGGCCTGCCAGATTCCCTGCAACTGAGAGATGCCATCGCTCAGGCTGATGACCTTTTGGTTGTCAGCTTCTCTCCATTCTTAGACGACACCAGCGCCTTGGCCGACCTCATACTCCCGGACCGGGTTTCTATGGAGGACTGGGGCGACGATATCTCCGAACCTGGCCCTGGCTACCAGGTTGTGGGATTACAGCAACCTGTAGTGAACCCGCTGTCTGAGCTTGATCCATTGAGCTTCCCGGACGTCCTTCTGACTATGGCCCAAGAACTGGGGAAAGAAGCAGACTTGCCGTGGGCCAATTTCAAGTTGATGCTTAGAGAAGGCTCCGACGCCTTGTTCAACTTGAACCGTGGTTCCATCGAAGCAACTACCGCCGACGAATTCTGGAATGGCCTTCTGCGGCGCGGCGGATGGTGGGATGAATTTCGCAATGGCCCCACCACAGTTCGACCGGCTGAGGGACTACTAAAGACGATAGCCGATAATGCGTCTGAACCTAGTTTCGCTGGAATCCGCGTGGGCTCTGACGACTCACTGTACCTGGTGCCATTCGCTCATAACACACTGCTTGACGGATACAACGGACACCTCCCCTGGCTCCAGGCCGCGCCGGACCCGTTATCCACGGTAACCTGGCAGACCTGGGTTGAGTTAAGCGACGCCACCGCCGACCATCTTGGGGTGAAGGAAGGCGACATCCTCCGCATCCAGTCGTCCAAAGATTCAATCAGGGCCATCGCCTACCCAAGCCCCGCCGTGCCCCCGGACACCATCAGCATCCCGTTCGGGCAAGGCCGTAAGCATGGCTCGGACTACGCCACTGACCGCAACGGCAGTGAAAGCTCCAACGTCATGGATATCTTAGAAACAACTACCGTTAAAGGGACTGGTTCCTTGGCATGGGCCGGTACCAGGGTCCGAGTGACCAAGACTGGCGAAAGTGTTAGCATCTCCAAGCTTGAAGGTAACGTGAGAGCCGAGGAGATCGGTATCTTACCCACGGAAGACATCATCAAGACCATCGCTCCGGAGAACACCTAAGGGCGTCCGGCTGCGTAAAGCGATAAACATCGATCGATAGGAATACCAATGGTAACTAAGCGTGTGGACCATAAATGGGGAATGGTAGTGGACTTGGACCGGTGCACCGGTTGCCAGGCCTGCGTTGTTGCCTGCCAATCAGAAAACAACATTCCCATCAACGTAAAATCATTCTACCAGCAACGGCGGGCCTACCAATGGATCCGCATAGAGCGGTATTGGGAGGGTGAGTTCCCTAACGTTAAGGCCAAGTTCATCCCGATCCTGTGCCAGCATTGCGAAAACGCTCCCTGTGAGCCGGTCTGCCCGGTATTCGCTACCTACCACAACGACCAAGGGGCGAACGTACAGATCTACAACCGCTGCATCGGCACACGTTATTGCTCGGTCAACTGCCCCTACACGGTGCGGATGTTTAACTTCTGGGAGCCGAATTGGCCGGACAGCCTTCGTAACCAATTGAACCCTGATGTAACCGTTCGGACCCGGGGAATCATGGAGAAGTGCTCGTTCTGCGTGCAGCGTCTTCGCCGCGGAGAGGTTAACGTCGAACGCCGCGGCCTCGAGCCTCTGACCGGAGAACGGATCCCGGTCGCGGACAGAAAATTAAATCACCGGCAGATGAAAGAGGGCAATTACCTGCCGGCTTGCGTGCAGTCCTGCCCGACCAACGCACTGCAATTTGGCGACCAACATGACGAGACAGGCCCGGTGAAAGAGTATTTCGAAGAAGCCAACGAGCAGATCGAGACCCGTCATCAGGGCGGGCACGTTGATGAAGACCACACCCGAGTATACCGCCTGCTTGAGGAAGTTGGGACCAAGCCTAACCTGGTCTACCTGAAGAAAGTAGAACCGTTCCCGCTGGAAAAGGCCTAGATATATGGCGGCTACCGAACCAAAAGGACACGGACAACACGCCGGCATGTGGGTATTTCCCGATGTCACGGTGATGAGCCGTGAGGTCGCGGAAAAGACGAAGTCTTCTCCTCAGCCATTCACCATGGCGTTGGTTGCGACCGGAATCTTGTTCATCCTTGGAATCATCGGGTTCATCGTCCGCGCTGCCGACGATGGGTTCGATGAGATTGGCCCCTGGGGCTATTATATGGCCGTCTTCTCCATGGTGTTCATGGTCACCGGCGGCGCCCCGTTAGTAGCGGTGGCGTTCCGGTTCACCAAGAGCCACTGGCGCCGGCCACTGTCCCGGGTATCAGAATTGTTCGCCATCGTCGGAATCTTGAACCTCTTGATGTTTATCCCGCTGATGTTTCTTCTACCGGCAATCGAAAATCCGGAAGGCGTTGTCGAAGGAGAGCTTTTTGTCCGGAGGACCATCTGGTTCGAAGGACCCATCGGCGCGCCCCACGCTTGGGATTTGGTCGGAGTGGCAGGTCTCGTGGTGACATCGTTGTTCATTCTCTGGTTATCCGCCATGCCTGATATGGCGGAGTGCCGCCATACTGCCACCGGTTTCAGGCGCTGGTTCTACAGCAAGTTGTCCGGTAACTGGTACGGGACCAAGCGCCAATGGAACGCCCAAAAGGCGGGCCTGGCTCTGGTGGGCGCTTTCTACTTCATGACATTGATCTTCATGCAATTTGTGATCAGCTCGGACTACGCTCAGAGTTTGATACCCGGATGGAAAGACTCTATTTTCCCGGTGATCTACACCATAACCAGCCTACATATGGGATTTGGGGCCATTTTGGTGACCCTCTTCATCCTAAGAAAATGGGGCGGTTATGACGGTTACATTGGCAAGTCTACTTTCTGGTCCGGCAGCAAGGTCTTGCTCGGCATCACCTTGCTGTGGGTCTATCATCTGTTCGCATTTTTCATTACCTTCTGGTATGGCCGATTGGAAGTGGAACAGAACATCATCAAGTACCTGGTAACCGACACATATGGAATCATTTTCCTACTAAACCTGGCGTTCAGCTTCGCGCTTCCCTTTGCGGTCATCATCTGGAACCCGGTGCGCCGAAGCGATTGGGGGCCGGCCTTGGCCGGTGCCTTGTTGATGATCGGGGGCGTCATGTTCAACATCAGGATTTTCGTTGGATCAGCCAACGCTGCCCCGGGATCTGACCTGTACCGAGCATTCATGGAACACGTACCAGCGCCGGTCTATCCTGATATTTGGGACGTTCTCATGGTGATCGGTGGGCTTGGCGCGGCGGTCTTCGTCTATCTGTTGGCCACCAGACTACTGCCGGTCTTGGCGATATGGGAAATCAAGGAGGGCGCCCTCTACCAGAAGTGGGGCAAGTTCGTTCGTGGCGAATATCTGGTACTGGGCAAACCCGAATAACCCGAGCATTTAACTTCGCGGAGTATCATGCAGGAAGGCACACCTCTAAATTCTAGACAGGTAAACAGGGAGCTGCTGGTCAGCATCCTGAACTCACCCAAGTGGTTCTTCGGAGCACTTGCCGTCCTTGGTTTCATCGTGCTCGTCGCCATGAGCACCGCCGGCTTCATGATCAATCAAGGCTTTGGCGTTACCGGCTTGAACCGCCCGGTGATGTGGGGCTTTTTCATCACCAACTTCGTTTTTTGGATCGGCATCAGCCACGCCGGGGTAATGCTCTCGGCCATCCTGCGTTTGTCAAAAGCAGAATGGCGGCGTCCGGCCACGAGGGCAGCAGAGATTCTGACCGTCTTTTCGCTGATGACGGCCATGACCATGCCGCTGATCCATACCGGCCGCCCTTGGCGCACAGTCTATTGGATTTACACACTTCCCTTCGTGCCTTATGACTATGCCCGCGGCATATGGCCCAACGTCCGGACTCCGTTGGTCTGGGATCCAAGTGCCGTTTACACGTACCTAACCTCCAGCATCTTGTTCGTGCTCGTGGCACTGATTCCTGACTTTGCGGTGTTGCGCGACCGGACCACCGGTCTGAGCCACCGCATCTACGGGATGCTGGCCATGGGTTGGCAAGGCAACGCCAGGCAATGGAAGCTCCAGATCATCGCTGGTGTTCTTCTATCGGCATTGATTCTTCCGGTGTTCGTCTCGGTGCACAGCATCGTGTCCTGGGACTTTGGTATGGCAGTGTCAGTTAAATCTTGGCACTCGACGATCTTCGCCCCCTACTTCGTTGTGGGCGCGGTCCACTCCGGGGTTTCGGCAGTTGCCTTCGTGCTGATCATCTTGCGCTACATCTACGGTTGGCAGAACTATATCCGTCACGAACACATCGACGCTCTGGCCCGGCTGTTAATCGTAGTGGCCACTGGTTGGTTCTACTTCTTTGTGATGGAAGTCGTCTTCGGCTTCTACGGCCGTGAGGCAGACGAGATAGCCGTTAGGAACCTCCAGTTTACTGTCACTCCATGGAATATCTGGATGATGATATTCGTGGGGTTGACCTACTTCGCTCCGGTTGCCATCTGGTTGAGCAGAAGCGCCCGCAGAAACCTGTGGATCATGTCCCTGGCGTGTATCTTTGTGAACATCGGCATGTGGCTGGAGCGGTTCTTGATCATCGTTCCCGGCCTGGCCCGCAAACAGTTGCTGACCTTTGACTGGTACACATACCGGCCTAGCTCGGTTGAGTGGATCATCATCATCGGGACGTTCGCCTTGGTCTCGATGCTAATGCTGACCATAGCCAGGGTGGTGCCCCTGATTCCACTCTATGACATAAAAGAGGGCGAAATTCTAAGAACAGAGATAAAGATTGGTCGGGTAACAGTCCCGGCGGTATTCCGGGAAGACTAAAGAGTAGGCATCTAGAGGAAACTGAAATGGCCAAAGAACCTATACTAGGGCTGTTTGAAACTGCGGACAACGCTGCGGACGCCGGCGATGCTCTAAAGGCGGCTGGAGTCCCGCAGACCGATTACGATTTTCTAACAGACACGCCCTATCCTGAGGGCGCATTTGGGGAGCGACATGAGAGCCACCGGCTCTACATCTTCCCATTTGTCGGCGCACTCATCGGGCTAACCGTCGGCATCATGCTCACTTCCATGACCCAGTTGGCCTACCCATTGGTCCAGGGCGGTAAACCGATCTTGTCGCTGCCTCCGATGGCGGTGGTGACCTACGAGAGTACCATGCTCACGGCCATCGTGTTCACGATCATCGGAATCATATTTGAGTCACGGCTGCCGTCTTTCAAGCAGGGCTTGTACGACACTCGAATCACCGAGGGCTACATCGGCGTCCTTGTTAACGTCGACGAAGGACAACTAACACAGACGCAGACTTTGCTTACCCAGGCTGGTGCAATCGACGTGGTGCGTAACGCGGAAAGGCTTACCGCTTAATGAAATTCCAGGTTAGTCCACATTTGACTCCTTCGGCAGCACCTATGCATGGGCTGAAAGGCTGGTTCTTTGGTATTGCCACGATTTTCGGCATCCTGGTTGTCGGTTGCGGCCAGGGCTCTTATCCAGTGGATATCTTCTATGAGCAGCACTACCAGCAGTCTTATAGGTCCCACGAGCCGCCCCGCTTGACCGGCGTGGCGGATGCAGTGGCGCTCTATCCGCCAAATATATCCACCGTAACCAATACCGGAGCAGACCTATTCCGGGTCAACTGCCAGATGTGCCATGGCGCCGACGCGAAGGGCACTGGCCCCGTCTTGGCCAAGATGATTGAAACCTACGGGTATGAGACCATCGTCAGCCCGGACATAACCAGCAGGCCGGTGTCGTTCGTCGCGTCAAGGTTGGAGGCCGAATCCCGCCCTCTAGGACCCGCTTCCGTCATGCCTCCGTTCGGCAAACTTTTAAGTGAAGCAGAGCGCAACGCCATCGCCCAGTACATCGGAACCCTGCCTAAGTAATCAGTTACCACCTCTTGAAAATGGAGCGCATTGGGGCTGCGTTTTCCGCTTTGGTTGAGATATGTACCCTTCGATTCCTCCCCACACTACGGCAAAGCGCACTCCCAGAGCTCTTTTCTTCCTATCCGTGCTTGCGATATTCACCTTCGAGTTGCTTGCCCAGGTCCAGATTCTGCACGCACAAACCCCAGAGCCGGAGGCGCTGGGAAGTTCGTACAGTGAAAGCCAGGCCCAAGGCATCGACCGTATGATAATGTGCCCAGTTTGCCCCGCTGAGACCATCGACCAGGCCCAGGTGGAGATTTCGTTCCAGATGCGGGCCGTAGTTCGTGAGATGTTAGTCGAAGGTAAAGACAGAGACGAGATATTGGAATTCTTCGTAGACCGCTACGGCAAAGACATATTGGCCGCTCCGCCCAAAACCGGATTTAATCTCGTGGCCTGGCTAGCTCCTATTGGCGGCGTGGGCGCGGCGTTGGTGGCCGTGGCCTTGATTCTCCGCTCCATGAGCCGCCAACGGCCTGTGCTTGCCACGGCACGGCCGATCCAAGATGCCGGTCTGATACCGTATTTGCAATTGGTAGACCGTCACTTGAATATGACTCGCGGCGACACATCCAGTGAGCTTAGTTCTCCCGTAGAATCACGAGGGACATATGCTCCCAACCAGGCTGAAAAGGACGAGAACGGATAGATGGCTGATCTTGGCGCAATAAGCCTATGGATCGCCTTGGCTTTGGCTGCTTATTCCACAGTGGGATCAGCGGCCGGCAAGCTGCGTATGTCTCCGGCGCTTGTGGAGAGCGCCCAATCGGCTATGTACGCGGCTGGACTGGCGTTGCTGGTCGCCACACTGAGCTTGGTCGTCGCCTTCATAAGCCGCGACTTTGAGATCGCCTACGTGGCGGCACACAGCGACCTCGCGATGCCCAACAAGTTCACCTGGGTGGCCTTCTATGCCGGAAATGAGGGGTCGCTGCTATACATCGCTACCATCTTGTCCATCATGTCGACAATTGCAGTCTGGCGTGCGCCGGAGCGGTTCAAGGACGCGCTTCCGTATACTACTGCGATTCTGATGCTGACCCTGACGTTTTTCGTGGCTGTGATGGCCGTGATGGCCAACCCCTTCGATAAATTGCCCTTCGTGCCTTTGGACGGCGACGGTATAAACCCGCTTCTGACCCACTTTGGCATGTTCTTCCACCCTCCGGCGTTGATGGCCGGGTTGATTGGGATCACCGTGCCCTTTGCCTTCGCCGTCGGTTCATTGATAGCCGGTAACACCGGGGACGAGTGGGTGGACGCCGGGCGGGTCTGGGGCATGGTCTCCTGGGTATTACTGGCCGGTGGCCTGCTCCTGGGTTCGTGGTGGGCCTATACCATCCTTGGCTGGGGCGGCTTCTGGTTCTGGGACCCGGTCGAGAACGCGGCGTTCATGCCCTGGCTCGGCATCACGGCGTTCATACATTCCATCATGGTTCAGAAGCGGCGGGGTATGTTCCGTATGTGGAATATTGTCTTGATCAACGTGGCCTTCGGACTGGCCTTGTATGGGATGTTCATGAACCGGGGCGGCTCGGTTCCCTCGGTCCATTCCTTCGGCGCTTCCCAATTGGGCTGGGTATTCCTACTATTCCTGGCAATCGGAGTGGTGGTCCCGTTCGCCATCTTCATCTGGCGTTATCCATTGTTGAAGAGCGTCCAGAACCTGGACTCCATGCTTTCGCGGGAGGCGGCGTTCTTAGTCAATAACACGCTGCTGTTGGCCATCGCGTTCGTCACCCTCTGGGGGACGGTCTACCCATTGCTTTCTCGGCTGACCAACGATGAAGAGATCACGGTGGCCCGTCCATTCTATGATCAGGTGAATGGGCCGTTGATGCTTGCCCTGGTGTTCTTGATGGGCGTTGGTCCGTTGATACCTTGGCGGAAAGCCGGCATGGCCAGCCTCCGGAAGTCGTTGCTACTGCCGGTTGCCGGTGGACTGCTGACTGTGGG